>Ga0272442_10004233_pt1 | contig 19733 bp, 22 predicted proteins | sample SSMForm2O_FD_200262 | JGI IMG/M metagenome (GOLD analysis project Ga0272442, IMG submission 200262) | Marine sediment archaeal communities from Little Sippewissett salt marsh, Falmouth, MA, United States - SSM-Form-2O | ecosystem: Environmental > Aquatic > Marine > Wetlands > Sediment ... | reverse complement strand
ATTAACTTTCCTTCAACAATAAAACCTACCCTATTACACAATTCATCTGCATCATTCATATTATGGGTTGTTAGAAAGATTGCCTTTCCTTCCTTTCTTTTTTGAAGAATTATATCCTTTATTAATCGTCTGCCGACAGGGTCAAGTCCTGTTGTAGGTTCATCAAGAAACCAAACCTCAGGATCATTTAGTAGTGATCTAGCAAAATTAAGTTTTGATTTCATGCCTTTTGAAAATGTTGCAACACGGTCATTTGCGTCTTTTTCAAGATCGACCATTTTCAGAAGGTCCATAGGTGGTGTTGTTTTTCCACGATAAAAAGATGCAAAAAGCTCAAGGTTTTCAAGGGCAGTTAGTTTTTGATAATGATTTGGAAGTTCAAAGCCAACCCCAATTCTGTTGTAAAGGTCAGTTTTCCAACTTTCAAGGTCTTTACCAAGGATGTTTACATTTCCACTATAACCTTTCAACAGTCCAATAATTACCTTTTGTGTTGTGGTCTTTCCTGCTCCATTTGGTCCAAGAAAACCAAAAATTTCCCCTTTACCAATATTAAATGAAACTCCATTAACTGCCTTTTTATCAGATTTTTGATAGCTAAATTCTAAGTTTTTTACTTCAATTGCAGGAGGAGTTTTTAATTCAGAAACAGGTTTTTCTGTTGGAAATGCAAATATTCCCTTTGTGTTACAATTTGGGCAGGTAATCTCTATTGTTTCCCCGGGTTTTCCTTGAATGGAAATTTCATTTTTACAGTGGGGACATGCAACTTTTTTTGATATTACGTTATTATCTCCCATCATTTTTACACCTTTAGTTACACTATATATACAATCCGTTAATATATTTGATTTGTGCAATACATGTATGATAGTTTAAATAGTAGTTTGTTATTTTCAAGATTATGCGAAAAATGATATTAGAGCTGAAATTAAAAGATAAGTTTCTGAATAACTTTAATTTTTTATTAGATGATATTGAATCAATTGAATTACTGGAACTATTAAAAATTGATTTTGAAAAAAGAATAAAGATGGCTATTGCTTCATTTGTTATGAAAGAGGGTCATACAATCGAAGATATCAAGATGCCGGATATTGTTGAAATTTTCAATGTTTTACAAAAAAATGGAGATAGATATATATGTTTAATTAAAGTGAAATATTTTAAAAGTTTATCATCTCTTGCTAAAAAGTTCAATATTGATATCATTTGGGATACACCATCAATCTTTACAAAAGACAAAATGATTGTAAGTGTTACAGGAAATGAAGAGAATCTAAAAAAGATACATGAGTTATTTAAAAAAGTTGGAACAGTTAATAAAATCAGTTTTGTAAAATCCTTATATAATGAACAAACAATACTTTCATGTCTTACAGATAGACAAAAGGAAATACTAATTGCTGCAAAAAAGAATGGTTATTACAACTATCCGCGAAAGATAAACAGCCAGCAACTATCTGAAAAGATTGGACTTAGTAAGCCAACTGTTGTACAGCATCTTAGAAAAGCAGAAGAAAGGATCATTTATAATCTGCTAACAGGATATTAATGATATTTATTTATTGTGGAAAAAATCTCTGGCTTCACCAACAGTGAAAAGAGAACCAGTGATACAAATTAAATCCCTATTTTGTGCAATATTTTGCGCTTTTATAATTGCCTCATTGATATCCTCAATTTCAAAAAATTGTATTTTTGGCCTAATCTTTATTGCAATGTCTAGTATCTTTTTTGGATCACATGCTCTTTTATTGCTGGATTTTGTAGAAATAATTATGTCAGAAATAGGCACAATAATCTCAAGTATTTTTTTAATGTTTTTATCTGAAAGAATTCCAATGACCAGTATTAATTTACCAAACTTAAAATCATTTTGTATTGTTCTTTTCAGAAACTTAATTGCCTCAATATTATGGGCACCATCCAGAATGATTTTTGGTTCAGACCCGACAATCTCCATTCGTCCTGCAATATTGGTCCTTTCAATTCCCTCAATTATTGATTGGTCTGTAACAAATAAACCATTCATCTGAAGGTTTTCAATGGCAGCAATTGATAGGGCAATGTTTTCTCCTTGATGTAAACCCAACATTGAGGTTTTTACATGATATTCATTTAACAAACCTTTTATCAGAAACTCTTGAACGCTGTTGTCAAAACTCACTCGTTTCCAGGATTTTTCATTGATGACCTTAAGAAAAGAATTCTTTTCTTCGGCAATTGATTTGATTTTTTCTAATGCTTCATCTGTGGCTGCAGTAATAATTGGCACTTCTTCCTTGATTATTCCTGCCTTTTCAAAGGCGATATCTTCAATTCTTTTTCCAAGCACCTTTTGATGCTCAAGAGACACATTGGTTATTATTGATAGTTCAGGATTCACAATATTTGTGGCATCAAATCTGCCACCAAGTCCAACCTCCACAATAGCAAAATCAACAGATTTATCTTTAAAATATTGAAATGCCATAGCTGTTACAATCTCAAAAAAGGTCGGTGTATTTTGCTTTTCAATCATTTCTTCAACTACAGGTTTGATTTTTCCAACAATCAAAACAACATCTTTTTCTTCTATCTCAACCCCATCAATTATGAAACGTTCAGATAATCTCTGAAGATGAGGGGATGTATAAAGGCCGACCTTGTAACCATTTTGGGTTAGAATGGACTGTAAAAAATGGCAAACAGAACCCTTGCCATTTGTTCCACCAACATGAACTATTTTATATCTATCCTGAGGATTGTCAAGTTCTTTGCAGAAATGACTTATCCTATCCAAACCAAGTTTGATACCAAACTTCTCAAAAGAATAAAGCCATTCTATACATTCATCATAATTCATGGAATGTCAGTAACCCTCTCCATATAAAACATTGGGATAAGTCTTATATTTATCAAGCCAACTATCACCTTTCTTGATTATTACTTTCCTGCCCTTGATCTTCAATCTTCCCTGGGCAAATAGATCTACGGTACGTGGAAGGATCTGATGTTCAACATCTAGAATGCGCTTGGCAAGCTTGTCTCTGTCATCATCAGCCATGACCTTTACAGCAGCCTGCAAGATAATAGGGCCATGGTCCATTTTATCATCCATAAAATGAGTAGTACAGCCTGAAATTCTCACTCCATAATCTAATGCATCGCCCTGGCCATTTACCCCTTTGAATGAAGGTAATAGGGCAGGATGAATGTTAATTAATTTTCCAAACCATTTCTTAACAAAACAAGGGAAAAGCATTCTCATATAACCTGCTCCGACCAAAAGATTAATTTTATGTTCTGCAAGTATAAGGTCGATCTCCTTGTCAAACTCGTCATTGTCTTTGCCGGTTGGGTCAATAAATATATTCTTTATATCATGTTTGCCAGCTCGCTCAAGTGCATAGGCCTCCTTGTTATCGCTAATTACCAAAGCAACCTCTGCATTTATCATATTTTTCTCTGAAGCATCAATGATACTTTGCAGGTCGGTTCCCCCACCTGAAGCAAGAACACAAACACTAATTTTCTTCCCCATAATACTCACGATCCAAACCTGGTATTGGGTTTTATTTAAACTCTTTTTCTATTTCATTTTTTGGTGCATTGGTTTTAAACCCTGTTTGACTGAACTGGGTCCTAAAAACATCGAAACCTTTATCCTTTAAAATACTAAAAACAGATTCTAATCTAGGCGGGGATTTCTTAAACAATGAGGCCAGACAATCAGTCGTATAAAAAAAACTTGGAGCATCAGTTTCCTCCTCAAAAAGTTCCAATTGTTTATAAAGGAGATTCTTTGTGTTAAGTTTTTTATCTGATAAAATGGTTCTTAAATACTTTAAAATGTTCTTATTATGTAATTTACCCATCCATAGAGGACCGATTTCCTTATCATTAGAAATACACCATGGCATTTCATCTGGTTTTACCATTCTAAAATCATTCATGGAGATATTTGCCTGACTGACACCAGAAATTACCCTTACATAAGCTCTGAAATAATGATCAGTTGAATAAGATAAAATCGGCATAATAGACTTGTCATAAATTCCTGCCATCCTGCATAAAACACCAAGCAGGATCCTAAGCCCTACCTCCTTCATTATATAAGAATGAAGTGGAATTGCAGAATAACGTCTGAAACAAACCTTGGGGTAAGTCCCGCAAAGGGCTGCGGTATCAGTTGCAGTAATTGCAACTATCCCGTTGTTTTTTATGCTTTTCATTGCAGCATTAATAAAATATATTGGTGAACCAAAAGGATCAATATCAATGTAATCAAATCTTTTTTCAGAGAGAAGGATATTTAAATTCAAATTAGAGGCCTCAGCCTTTTTACTGTCAAGTTTTTCAATGTTCCTACAGATCAATTCAAAACAATCCTTGTCCCAATCATTTATTGTAACATTGAAAACCCCATCAACCTCATTTGCAAACCTAAGGCCACGAATTCCTGAAGCCGCAAGACCATCACAAAAATTCACTTTCTTTTTACTGTTGCTTACCAACCACTGGGCAACGACAACAGAAAGGTCCCTGCTCTCCTCCATGGTAGGGTTATAAAAAGGGACTTTCTCCTTGATTCCAGGGCCTTTTACAGTTTCCTTGTTCTTAAAAACAAAAACATTGGTTGTACCTTCAGAAACAGGTCTAAAAGAAATATCTTGATTCATATTAAAACAATGGTGGTAGTTTCTCTTCCATGATCTTCTCTATCTTATATGGAAGAAGATTTCTATTTACAGGGGTAACCTCAAGTATTCTGATATCATCACGTCTGCGCACATCCTGAAGAAGTGGGGTCCTGGATTTCTTATGCAAGGTGACCATGATCGGCTTGTCAGAGTCCAATGCCTCAATTACCATCTCACAGAACATCTCGGAAAGCATCTCCATCTTCCCGATCTCATCAATGACAATTATATTGATTTCAGGGTCATTTATAGCCTTTTCAATTGCAGGAACACCTATATGCTCAAGGGCAGCTATTTCGACACCATATTTACCTACCTTTTCCTTGAGCTCAAAATCAATATGTGCAAAAACCTCTCTTTCCTTTGTCTGCCAATCTGTTACATAGAAACCTACACGTTTTTTCTTTTCAATGATTGGCTCGGTGATCATCCCCTCTACAGTATACCCATGTTCCTCTAGCGACCTGATTATCTTTATTAATGTCTCAGTCTTACCAACACTAGGCATACCAGTAATACCAATCTTTGGTATATCGTCCATAAACAGCTATCTGTAATGCATTATTTGTTTAGAAATGTTTTTATTTTATTTTGTCCAAAAAATCTAATATATAATGGACCTCCAACAGTGTATATTAATATAGCTACAAGAAGGGCAAGAGGAAATACACAACTATAGCTACATCCAAATAGCAAGGTAAGAAAAATCAATATCGTGGCAATTGTGTCCAATCTACGCCCAGGCTTTGGAAAGTCTATATTACTGATCATCAAGGCAGATAAGATCACGATTACAGGTAAAATCATGATAAATCCCACCTGTATAAATGCAAGCATGAGAAGGATAATGGAACTTGCAGGTACAGGCAGTCCAATATAATAATTCTCTTTTTTCATCTTATAAAATGAGGAAAGCCTTATGGTTGCTGCAGAAATGTAAAAAACAAGGGCAATAAACAGATATATATGGCTATAAAATGAACTAGACACAAAATCATGATATGACAAATAGACAAAAACAGATGTAGCAACCCCCATTGAGGTCATATCTGCCATTGAATCAATATGCTCGCCAACCTCGCTCCTTCTTGTCTTTCTAGCAATGATTCCATCAAGGCCATCTGCAAGAAGGGCAAGAAGCAAAAAGGTCAAAGAAACCCTGATTTTAAGTTCCTCTGGAACGAGGCTTGAAAAAAGGGCGATTATTGCAAAAAAACCAAGAGCGGCATTCACCAGAGAAAAATAATCAGCAACTGATAGCCTTTTGGTCATATCATCATTCAAATGACAAATCCCCTACTTCTTTCTCAATATATGTTTTCTTACAAATAATTCAATGGGTCCTCCTTCCTTTGGAAGATCAGATATACAAATAATTTCGTCAAATACCTCTGGTATGAATTTTATAACAATAAATAATAGGACAACCAAAGCGATAAGACTGCCACCCTTTCCGATTATGTTGTGTGCAGTTGAGAAGAACTCATGTCCATATACTCCTGTTAGATATACAACAACTACATTTCTAACCAGATTCAAAAAGTAAATTGGTATGAGGGTTACTGTTAATCCTATTAATTTTCGTTTTATATCTACATTTGAGAGTGGAACTATCATTCCCACAAATAGCACCATTGATTGCACTGCTGTGCAGGCAAATATGATTGATATATTGGCATCAGCCCAACTTATGAGCACACCACTTTGATACACATCGCCTGTGAATATGTTCAACAATGCTGCGCTTTGTGACGCAACTATTTCTCTAAGCATCATTTGTAGCGGTGAAAGATCAATCGTGAAATAGATCAGCCCTGCAATTGCAGCAGCCCCTGCCGCCCAATTCAGGCAGTTAATCTGTTTTCTATTTGATATGGTTAGCCATTCCCAATAGATAAAGTAGAATAACACAAAAACTCCGATTATGCACAGGCCTGCATTGAAGAAATCACCGTCCTCTCCATAATATAGGGTATTTGTCTGTGTTGCCCAAAAAAAAGCAAATAAAATCCAACCCGCGATCTTTATCATGTTTGAAAGACCTTGTTTTTTTAATAAAAAACCGGCTAGCAATAAAAAGAGACCTGTGAAGAGAATACTATCAATAATTATGAAATCAATGGTTATTTCCTCTTTTTTTATAGGATCATAAGGAAAAAATATTATTCCAACTATTACAAAGATAATTGGTATTAGAATTATAAGTAATGCAACAATTTTGTCAGATCTGTCAAATTTTTTCATGGCTTGAACTGGTCCCTTGGAATGTAAAATAAATATAATTTAGTTTTGCAGCATATAGCAATTATTGTTATACCAGGCCAAGCATCTCAAACAGTGGCCCCCAGCCAAGCGTATCAGGAGAGAATGTCCAGCCTTCCCACATGATGAATATCAGTCCGACCAGTGCAAGAAGTGTCAGTGGAACCCAGTATGTGTACACTATCTGATCTATCTTCAAACGCGCGACAGCTACTCTAATTAGTGTTACTGAGAACACAATTATTATCATAACCTTCACAAGGAAGAAAATGAAATCTATGATTGCTGCTGGATAACCTACAATGCCAATTACCGGTGAAAGCTGATATGGGAAGAATAGTGCTACGATTATAGATGCCATTACAACTGTTTTTACACTGTCCATCAGATAGAACATAGCAAGATTTCTACCAGAGTACTCGACCAGCAGACCTCCGCCTATCTCTGTTTCTGCTTCTGGTGAATCAAAAGGTATCTTTGATAGCTCAGCAGGTGTAACTATCACAAGCACTAATAGTAATATTATAAATCCTATGAATGCAAACGGACCTGAAACATGCCAAACAGGGTTCGCAGTAATGGTTGAAATGGCAAAAGCATTTGTTAGACCAAGACCACCAGATGTGGTGCTACCAAGCTTCCAGGCAAGGGTGATTATTATTATTGCAAGTGGGAACTCATAGGCAATCATTGTAGCCATTTCCCTCTGTGCACCGACTGTTGCATATGGCGAACCTGATGCAAAACCTCCGATTACTAATGCAAGTGATGGAATTATCAGTAGGTATAGTATCAAAATCATATCCCCGCCAAAGGGTATCAATGGTGCCAGTCCTCCGTCTGGTTGCGGTACTATTGGTAAATAAAGAAGTATGGATATTGCACCAACTAGCCCGATGAGCGGTGCCATATGAAAGACCCATGGTACAGCATTGTCAGGCACGATGTTTTCTTTGGTAAAAAGCTTTCTTACATCCCTGAAAGGCTGAACAAGTGGTGGCCCAATCCTTCCCTGCATGTGGGCAGATACCTTTCTGTCAATACCCTTATAGAAAAGCCCAAAGACTATACCAAATAAGGCAAGACCTGCTGTCCCAAGTATGACTATCATTACTGTGTTAATTATACTTTGAACATCCATTTAGATCACCCCCAGAATAATAAAGAAAATGCCCATAATTACAACAAACCATAGGATGTAATCACTTACATTTCCTGTATGCATCTTGTCAAGGACATTGTACAGCCATTTCAAGGACTCCATGAATCCCCAATAAACATTGCTAGACTTGACATGCATCTTTTCCTTTTCATATTCAGGATTCCCAGATAAGAATACCTTTGCCTGCTCGGTTCCCTTCTTGTAATCCTTTTTACCATAACCACGTAATATGTAGATTATCAAAAATGCTATGATAATTGCAAGTCCCCATACAAGCGGGTTCCAGAATCCACTGTTAGTTGTAAGGGAATTTAAAAGTTGGGATAATTGATCAAGCATCTCAGATCACCCCCATAATATATTGAATGTATTCTCCTGAGTTCACAAGAGCCCGGGTAGCAGGCTCCACCACATTACTAATAAATATATCTGGGAACAGACCAATGAAAAGTATGATTCCTGCAACAATGGCCATTGCCACCAACATGCTCTTGGGTGCCTCCTTTACTTTTTCATATTTTGCTTGCTTTGGACCCAGAAATGCAGAATAGAAAACCTTCACAAATACTGCAAGCAGCAGTATACTGCACAGTATTGCAATGATGGATAGTATAGGATTCACCAGAAATGTGGACTGATATATTATCAATTTTGATGAGAAACCGTTCATAGGCGGCATGCCAGCAACAGCCAGAAGACCGATTAGGAAAAACACAGTTGTGTATTTCATGTTACGTGCAAGTCCACCTAATCTATTTAGAGATGTCTCTTTTGTCGCATAATAAACGGCACCCGCAACCAAAAACAATAGACCTACATCTAATGCATCGTTGAATATGTGGAAAATACCACCATTCAGAGCAAGTCTGCTGGTCTCAAGGTCATTAACTGAGAACATTATGGTAAGAGCAGCACCAATTGCAAGGATCATGTAACCAATTTCTGCAACAGCTGCAAAACCGATCATCCTCTTGAAATCAGACTCTTTTAGCGCCATCAGCACACCGACAAATATGGTAAGAATTGCCAGGCCCACTAGAACTGCACCAATGAGCAGGTTTACGTTGATTTCTATACCTCCGACCTCGTTTACTGATCTTGACAGCTGTCCACCGAACAATGTGAAGATCATCCTGAGAGCACCATACAGGCTTGCCTGGGTCGCAACTATCAACAGTAGTGTGACAGAAGAAGGAGCCCTACCATAGGCATCAGGTAGCCACATATGCATGGGAACGATTCCTGCCTTCATGGCAAGACCTGAAATTAGCAGGACAAGTGCAATCCTATCCAAAAACGAAAACTGAATATTGCTTGCAAGAACTGCAATGTTCAAGGCATTGTATTGACCATACAGAATTGCGATTGCAAAAAGGACAAAAAGTGCACCGGTTGCAGATACAACTATATACTTGAAACCTGCATCAACTGCTTTTCCCTTGTTTGTATAAAATGCAATAAGTGCACAGGACGCAATAGAGGTTATCTCCAAAAACACAAAGAAGTTGAACATATCTCCAGTGAGAACCATGCCAAAAATGCCTGCTATCATCAAAAGATAGAGCGTGTAATATTTTGAAAGGCCTGTATGCTCCTTCATAAATGACCATGAGTAGATGACACCAACTATTGCAAAAAGTGTGGCAATTATTGCCATAAAGGCGTTCAATCCATCTACCTGGAACAGAATCCTGACCGCAAAACCGCCACTGGTAAGAGCACTACCACCTCCGAAGACATAGGTATGTATATTGCCATTGACCAAGATGTCATGGACAAGTAAAAATGAAAAGAAACTGGTCAACAATACAATAATTAGCACAAAGGTGTTTCTTGCAGTATTATGAACCTTTCCAAAAAAAGGTGTCAAGAAGGCACCAAGCAGAGGAATTGCAACTATTAGGGCAGGTGAATGTACCAGCAGATCACTCAAGATATTTTCAAATCCGTTCATTCTTCCTTCCTCCCTATTTCTTTTGCATCAAGAGTCCCATAATGTTTATAGATATGAATTATCAATGAGAGCATAAGAGCAAGCACTGCCACTCCAATTACAATGCTAGTAAGGGTAAGTGCATGTGGAACTGGAAGCGACATTAATCTCATACCAGATCCATGATAGATTGGTGCAACACTGTCCTCCCGGTATGCAAGGGTTATCAAGAAAAGGTTCACTCCACTCTCTATCAGAGTAATTCCAATCACTATCTTTATCAGATTTCTTTTCATGATCACTGCATAAAGTCCGATAAGAACTAGAGTAACCACAGCAATATAAGGAATGTTGTAAATCATCTAAAGATCCCCTCCTTTTTTACTTGTAGCATAGGCCATGACCAAAACTATTGCAAACAGACCAGCAATCACCTTAAGCCCTACTGCAAAATTCATCAAAGGAATGACTCCAGCAGTGTTGATATTACTAGCACCTTCCCCAATCATACCAAAGAGATATTCATTACCAAGTAAGAAATTATTGAAAAACCATGAACCAAATATCAAACCAAGAAAAGCAAGCCCGATAAAACCAAATGCACCAAGGCTTTCCAGGGATGATAGATGCTTTTCCTTTATTCTATCCATTGTCCATACAGATCCGTATGAAACAACCAACATTGCAAGACCTGAGGCAACAACCGCACCGCCTTGGAATCCTCCCCCAGGTGTTAAATGACCATGGGCAATTATATAAAGACCATATATGAGAGTTAAAGGCAATGCAACACTAACCATTGTTTTGACTATCTTTGACATCCCCATCATTTCTTTAACCTCCTGAAAATCAAAATAACACCGGCAACAGCAGTGAACAGAACTGTTGCTTCACCAAGTGTATCAAAGCCTCTGTAGTCAAATACAACAGATGTGACACCATTGTCTGCGCCTGTCTGGGATTGGGTGTTATCGATTATGTACTGGTCCATGTCATCTTCAGTAGGATCACCAAAGGGATGCATGAAGAGTGCACCAAATATAAGAAAGACTGCGACAATAGAAAAGAAAACAGCTGCTGCAATTGTTCTTTTATCCATTAGGCCTCCTCCTCCCTTTTAGTTGCACGAATCGCAATGATTAAAATTGCAGTTGTAAGACAAGCACCGACACCTGCTTCAGCAATGGCAACATCAGGTGCCTGCAAAATATAGAACTCCAATGAAAGAAGCAGGCTCATAGCCGCAACAGCGATTGCTGCAGCAATTAGGTCTTTGAACACAACGGCAAAGCCAGAGGCAATCACAATCAAGATCGGTACAACTATATGAACTATATCAGTTATCATTTCAACAACCATCTACTTCTTCACCTCCTTATTTTTTACAGGTGTTTTTTTTATGTTTGCTGTCTCTAAATCGTCAACAACTGCCTTGTATGGTTTTACGCCGCTTCTATGAGCAGCACGGGCAATTGCGTGGGCACCTGTTGGATTGGTGATTAGAATGGCAATAAGGGCACCAGCAGTATGAATTGCCAGAACCGAGCCATCAGTGCTACCAAAATACCAATATTTCAAACCAAGAAGAATGACAGAGACACAAATAAAGATCGAACCAAAGGTTGTACATTTTGTTCCTGCATGAAGCCTGGTATAAACATCAGGGAAACGCAGAAGTCCAATGCCGCCCAATAGATTAAAAAACACTCCTACTGCCAAAAAGATGTAAACAATTATATCCAGAATCTCAGAGAGCATTTAAATCTCACCTCCTTCAAGATATTTGGCAATAAACAAAGTGGAAATAAATGAAAGAAGTGCATACACGATGGCAACATCGATATATATCACAGAGTTGGTGGCAATACCAAATACCACCATGCTTACGATCACCAATGTATTAATTGTATCAAGGCCGACCACCCTATCAGGTGCGGTAGGGCCTTTGATAACTCGAACTATGGCAAAGACAGCAGAAAGTATCAAAGCTCCAAGAACAATCAGAAAGGTTGTATCGATCTCAATCATTCTGCAATCCTCCTGACCCATTTAGGAAAACTACCGCAGATGTATTTGCAGTCAACAGGCTTTTTCTCCAAAGCCTCCTTTTTCACATTTATCCAGTGAATATAAAGATCATTGGTGTCCTCATCGATATCGACACTCAGAGTTCCTGGCGTAAGAGTGATAGAATTTGCAAGTAGTGATATGCCAAGGTCTGTCTTCAGATTTGGTGATACTCTAACGATACCTGGATTTATTTTCCCAGTGATAACTCTATAGGCAACATCGATATTTGCCTTGGCCATACCAATAAAAAAAGGACCAAAAACATATGCGATGAATTTGAACCATCTAACAGGATTGGCCATCCTTAGGTTCTTTTTCACTAGGACCTTTCCAGATACTGCACCAACAATGATCGAAAGAATCAGTCCAATTATGATTTCTTCATAGCTCCAAATCCATAAATCATCTCCGCTGCCTGTTGTCAATAACAGGTAGACAACAAAGCAGAGTATTGTGGTTATTCCATATGCGAACATAATTATCCTCCCGAGGAAATACCCATTATCTGTTCTCTGTGTAATTCAAATGGTTTTTAAAAGCTTATGGTTTAATCAATAATCCATAAAAATGGTCTTTTTTTGTAAACTAAAAAGTAATAAAAGAAATAATTATATGCGCTAGAGAGGAGTAAAAAATGAACGTAAGGCTAATCGGTTTTACTCCAAATCCTGAAAAACTACCTGCTATGGCTGCAAAACTTACACATAGTAAAATTAAACCTGAGGATTTGGATAAATCTTCTGAAAAAGAACTAAATGCGATACTTGAACAGGTTTTATCCATGGGCCATACAAGTGTGATAGAGCACACCTGTTTTACATTTGCAATAAGTGATGTGAGCAGATCACTTACACATCAACTTGTTAGACACAGAATAGCAAGTTACGCCCAGCAGAGCCAGAGATATGTTGACATGAAGGAACCAAATTATGTTACTCCTCCTAAGATTGCTAAGAATAAAGAGATGAAGAAAGCCTATGAAAAAACAATGGAAAATATCTGGGAGCAATACAATAAACTATTGGAACTGGGAATACCTGCGGAAGACTCGAGATTCGTTCTACCAAATGCAGCTTGTACAAACATAATTGTCACCATGAATGCCAGAAGTCTGCTGAATTTCTTTGAGCTTAGATGTTGTCTGCATGCCCAATGGGAAATAAGACAACTAGCAAACAAGATGCTTAGCGAAGTGAAAAAGGTGGCACCAACAATTTTTAAAAAAGCAGGTCCTGCATGTAAAACAAAGAAGATTTGCCCAGAGAATAAAAAGGATTGCCCATTATATCCAAAGTGAATTTTTATGAAAAGACCATATGTAATAATTAACTGTGCAATGTCTGCAGATGGAAAGATTGCCCTTCCCACAAAAAATCAGATAAGGATATCAAGTGACGAGGATATTGAAAGGATGTATAAACTAAGAAATGAATGTGATGCAGTGCTTGTCGGCGTGGGAACTATCCTGGCTGATGACCCAAAGCTAACCGTTAAAGAAAAATATGTGAAAAAACCCAATCAACCGATAAGAGTGATCCTGGACACAAATTGTAAGACACCAGAAAATGCACTTGCAGTCAATGAAAAGGCAAAGACCTTGATATTTACAAGCAAAGAATGCAAAAAGAACTATAATAAAAATGTTGAAATAGTTAAATGTAGGACTGATAAAGACGGATTGATCGAGCTTAAAGAGATGTTGGAAATACTCTTTCAAAAAGGAATTAAAAAGCTGATGGTCGAGGGCGGGGGAACAGTTATATGGAATTTCCTAAAACAGGGTTTTGTAGATGTGTTGTATGTATATGTCGGACCCATAATCATAGGTGGAAAAGATACACCAACCTTAGCTGACGGTGATGGTATATTTGATGAAAAAGAAAAGATAAAATTGGAATTTGCAGATATGAAAAAGCTAGGGGAAGGTATCTTGATACATTACAAAATGATAAAATGAAATTCTTCTGTGACCATATGTTAGGGACCCTTGCAAAATGGCTTAGAATCTATGGCTTTGATACATCGTATGCCGGACCAGAAATGGATGATGATGAGATATTAAATGTCTCAAAAAATGAAGGACGCATCCTTATTACAAGAGATAAAAACCTTATAAATAATGCAAGAAGAGAGAACATAAAGAACATAAAGATAACCTCAACAGAACTGGACGAACAGATAAAGACAACGTTGAAAGGGAAAAACATAGACAAAGATAAGATACTGTCAAGATGCATAATATGTAATTCATTGGTCCAAGATATCAAAAAAGAGGATGTGAAGGATAGGGTTCCAGAAAGGATTTTCAAAAGCACAGATAAATTCTGGGTCTGTCCAAAATGCCAAAAGATATACTGGAAAGGCAGCCATTATGAAAATATGATTGAAAAAATAAATGACCTAGGTTAACATCCTAACCATTTGGGCATGTGGAACTCCATTTATCTTTATAACACAATCAGGGTCAACAAGCCCCATCTCGATTGCGCATTTAATGGTCTTTTCACCGACAAGATTGGCAATGGTTGCGTTCTCTAGATACTTTTTTAGGACTTCAGGTTGGATTTTTTCCCCTCCATAGAAATCCTTTCTTACATCTATCTGGAACTTTCCATCTTCGAATTTTTTCCCAAGGAGTTGTGCATCGCAGGCCCCTATCAGGATGTCGTTTCCTCGTTTGAATATCTTTATGCTTATCATGTTCAATTGCCCATTTATTTAGTTCTTACAACCTAATATTATTTTGTCTTCTTTTATATTTGTTTCTATAAATTATATGTTTTTGGTGGTCATTTTAATATCAATTTTTTTGAAATAATCTTATACGTTTTTTTATTGGGAAAATCGCCTTTTTTATAGAAAATTATATATAATAGTCATTTTCTAGTATTTGGAATAATAAATAGATTGGACCGCAATTTAAAAATCTATGTTCTGCATATACCTTTTTTGAAATAGGAGAGATTAATTTTTTTGTGGGATACGTCAAATGAAAACAATAATTAAGACATTTTCAGAACATGGAACATTCGTACAAAAAGAAACGCTTGATTATATTCTGTCAAAGAACAAACCATATGATTACATGTCTTTTATTACAAAAAATCTTAAAGAGTTCCCACTTGTGCTGACCCTTGAACATGTAAAACAAATCGAGCAATCGTCCATTGTACAAGATTTTCCGAAGATAACTGTCGATTCAAATGAGATAAAAAAAATCCAGACAAAGATGCTCTCAGCTATCTATGGAGGAGAACTCACACATAAAAAACCCGAAGAAATTGAATTTGAGTTTGACGATCCAGATAAAGAAGATGAAATCAAACTGCCTGAAGAAAAAACCGAGGAAACCGTTCCCCAGATAATTCAAATAAAGAAGGTAAAGGGATGGAGACCAAAGGCAAAGGATTACGACCCTGAGATCAACATTATAAAAGATGTAACAGGGAACAGTAATTGCGAAGGGACCACAAAGGACTTTACCAAATTATTTCGCGATAGGTACAATTCATTAAGAAAGATTATCAGAAATCAAAGAAGGGAGATTGTAAACGCAATTCCAATTAAAAAATCATTGAGAAGTGGCCTGAAGGAAATAAACATTGTCGGAATCATCAAAGAGGTGAGAACAACAACAAACGGCCATAGATTAATCGAAATAGAAGATGAGACCGATGTTGCCACATGCATTGCATTAAAGAATAATCGTGATATACTTACACTTGCAAATGAAATCGTGCTTGATGAGATAGTTGGTATAAGAGGGCAGCTCAGCAGAAACGGAGATCTTGTTGTCATTCAAAATATAGTTTATCCTGATATAAGCATACAGAATGAGCGGCATAAATCCGAGGTTCCGATATTTGCAGGATTCTTATCTGATATCCATATAGGAAGCAAGAAATTCATGCAGGATGAATGGCAGGCATTCCTACGTTGGATAAATGGCGAAATGGGCAACTCAAGACAGAGGGATGTAGCTGGAAAGATTAAATATCTGCTCATTCCAGGTGATGTAGTTGATGGAATTGGTATATATCCGGACCAGGACAAAGAACTTGCAATTGTTGATGTATATCATCAATATGAGGCATTGGCAGAGCAACTAAGGTTGATACCAGACCATATCGAGATGATAATTCTACCAGGAAACCATGATGCAGTCAGACCTGCAGAACCTCAACCGACCTTTGAGAAGGAGATACAAAGCCTGTTTTCAGGCATGAACATGACATTTGTTGGCAATCCAAGTTATTTTTCACTACATGGAGTAGAGGTACTTGCATATCATGGTCAAAGCCTTCTAGATTTTGCCACAAACATACAGCATTTGAAATATAATGAGCCGACTGAGATCATGAAGGTGATGCTAAAAAAACACCACCTTGCACCAACATACGGCGGGTACACTCCATTGGCACCTGAGCATCTGGATTACATGATAATTGATCGGATACCTGATATCTTTGTTACAGGCCATGTCCATTTGGCACAGATTAGTGATTATAGAGGTGTTACACTTATAAATGCATCTTCATGGCAAGCACAGACCAGTTATCAGAAGATGCTTAATTTTATCCCCGATTCAGCAAAGCTTCCTATTGTTGACCTTAAATCTGGTAATGTAACAATGATGGATTTTAGCAAGAAAAATTTTTAAAAATCTTTTTATAAAATTAAAATACACAAAGTTTTAAACAGCCTAATTGCATTAGATTTTTTGATTTATTATTTTTGATGTGGTTTTGCATGGGTGGGGAGCTATCCAAAAATATTGCTATTAGCTCAGATATGCGTGAGTATTTTACAAGCATTCAAAAGGATATTGACAATTGTTATAAAATCGCAAATAAGGCGCGTAAAAAGGGTTTTGATCCAGAGTTTAATGTTGAGATACCACAAGCACTTGACCTTGCAGCAAGAGTCGAAGAGCTTGTAGGGCCAAAAGGTATAGCACCAAAAATAAGGGAGTTTACCAAAAAGATAGGAAACAGAGAACTGGTAAGTCTAGAGATTGCAAAGGAGATAGTTAAAGAGAAAAAATATAAATTCAAAAGGACTGAGGATGCGCTTGACCAGGCAATTAGAACAGGTCTGGCAATTCTAACTGAAGGAGTGCTTGTTGCACCCCTTGAAGGAATTGCTGAAATTAAAATTGGAAACAATAGCGATGGATCAAATTATGTTGATCTGTTTTTTTCAGGACCAATAAGAAGCGCAGGCGGAACTGGACAGGCTATGAGTGTCCTTATTGCAGATGTGGTAAGACGGGAGATGAATATAGGCAAGTATATTCCAACTGACGGAGAGGTAGAACGTTACAAAGAGGAGATACCGCTGTACAAAAGAGTACAGCATCTACAGTACACCCCATCTGTTGATGAGATTGATAGGATTGTCAAAGGATGTCCTATATGTATTGATGGTGAAGGAACAGAGGATGAAGAGGTAACAGGCTACCGGGACCTACCGAGGGTTGGTACAAACCGGCTTAGGGGAGGTGCTTGCCTTGTTATCGCTGAGGGTCTTTGCCTTAAAGCTCCAAAGATTTTGAAACATGTTAAAAAATTAAAGCTCAAGGGATGGGAATTCCTGGATATATTTGTGAATAAGGGAAACGATAAGGACAAAAAGGCAGAAAATGGAATACCTGAGATACCACCTTCAACAAAATATATTGGTGAGGTAATTGCTGGTAGACCTGTGTTTTCTCACCCTTCTAGAAAAGGTGGTTTCAGACTCAGATATGGACGGGCAAGGACGGGCGGTTTGGCATCCACTGCGATCAATCCCGCTTCTATGTATATCCTGGATGGTTTCATTGCCGTTGGAACCCAGCTTAAAACAGAACGACCTGGAAAGGGAACTATTGGAACGCCGTGTACGAGTGTTGAAGGCCCTATTGTTCTTCTTCAAAATGGCGATCTGGTTCAGATAAATGACGCAAAGGACATCAAGAAGAAAAAGATAAAAAAGATAATTGACCTTGGTGAGATACTTATACCCTATGGGGAGTTTATTGAGAACAACTCACTTTTGCCTGATGCTAGTTATGTATATGAATGGTGGATTCAGGACTTACAAAAAAATATCGATCTTCTGCCAAAAGAATATTCAATTTTAAATATAAAAGAAGCTGAAAAAAAGACAATCGAAAAGATAAACAACGACATAGGCAGAGAGGTTTACATAAAGGATCCCTCTTGGGATGATGCAGTATATATTTCAAAAAAATATGGAGTTCCGCTTCATCCTAAATTCAACCTTTTTTGGCATGACATATCAATTGATGAATTAGTAAGATTGTCAGATTATATAAAAGAAAATGGACAAATCTCAGACGATACACTTGTTATCCCCAGAAATGATGAGATCAAGGATATTTTGGTAATTTTGGGAGCCCTGCACAAACAGCAAGAAGGAAAAATTATCTTTGATAAATATACATATTCATTAATCAGTTGCTGTGGTTTACAGATAAAAGAAAATAAGATAATTGAATCTGAGAATATTAAAATTTTCCATAACTCAGATAATAAGGATGATATTCTTACATTGGTTTCAGAGCTTTCTGGTCTTAAAATTAGAGCTCGTGCACCTTTTAGGATTGGGACCCGGATGGGTAGACCAGAAAAAGCTGCAGCAAGAAAGATGAGGCCTCCTCCACATGTGTTGTTCCCCATCGGAAATTTTGGTGGAACTCAGAGACTTATTAAAAATGCTGCAGAACTTGGAAAAATTGAGGTTGAGGCAGGTGCTAGGTTATGTCCAAAATGCAATATTAAAACTCATAGGTTGTTTTGTACCTGCGGTGAGCATACAAAGGTGGGAAACGGCAGAATAGAGACACAGGAGATCAACCTAGCAAAAGAATTAAAACTTGCTCAAAAAAATCTAAAAGAGAGAAGCCTTCCTGATACGATCAAAGGTGTTATTGGTACTATTTCAAAAAATAAGACACCTGAGCCTCTTGAGAAGGGAATCTTACGTGCAAAATATGGGATTCATGTTTTCAAGGATGGTACAACAAGATTTGATATGACAGATGCACCTTTAACGCATTTCAAACCAAGTGAAATCGGAGTTTCAGTTAATAGATTAAAGGAACTTGGATATAAAAATGACTATATGGGAAACGAAATAGAGAACCAGGATCAGATCTGCGAGTTGAAGGTCCAGGATGTGATTATTTCAAAGGCATGTGCTGAATATTTTGCTTCTGTTGCAAGATTTATTGATGATCTGCTTACCAAGTTCTATGGACTTGATAAATTCTATAAGATCAGTAAATTAAGGGATCTGGTAGGTCATCTAACTGTAGGTCTTGCACCACATACCTCTGCAGGATCTCTATCAAGGATCATTGGTTTTACTGATGCACAAGTGTGTTATGCTCATCCATTTTATCATGCTTCAAAAAGAAGAAATTCTGATGGGGACGAGGATGGTTTGATGTTATTAATGGACGCTCTTTTAAATTTCTCACATTCTTACATCCCTGACAAACGCGGTGGAAAAATGGACTTGCCTCTTATTCTTACCACTCGTATCGACCCATCTGAGGTTGACAAGGAAGCACATAATCTTGATACCCTGGCTCAATACCCACTTGAATTTTATC
>Ga0272442_10004229_pt1 | contig 19754 bp, 16 predicted proteins | sample SSMForm2O_FD_200262 | JGI IMG/M metagenome (GOLD analysis project Ga0272442, IMG submission 200262) | Marine sediment archaeal communities from Little Sippewissett salt marsh, Falmouth, MA, United States - SSM-Form-2O | ecosystem: Environmental > Aquatic > Marine > Wetlands > Sediment ... | reverse complement strand
GAAAGTGAATATAGTCCAGATCGCAACATTTGGGCGGATTCAATTTTATATGTCACCTCATATTTGTGATTGTAGTTGTATGGACCAAGTCGCCTAAAAATCTTCCGTCAACTGCGTAAGTCCTACTATTGAACGATCGTTCGATGAAATAAAGCTATCGTTCATTGGATCTATTTTTCAGAGATGGATGACTCGCTGACAAGCGAAAGACTCTCCTCCAACATGGGAAAGCCGCCGCCTGTACTCCTAGATTCGGCTTCGGGCGTCAAAGATGCGCCCTTCAAAAGAACCTCGCGAACGTCGTCTGCCCCGCACCCCGCACGAGCTCCGAGTGAGGCCTCCAGTCCCGCGCGGGCGTCCGAAGCCGCGTAGCCATCTCCGCCAGCGCCGCCTCCAGCGTATCGAACTTTTTGGGCGGATTTCTCAGGGCATCCCTCGCCGCCTCCCGGACGACCCAGACCCCTAGGGGCGCCCAATACTCCTCGGTGATCTCCCGGACGAGGAGGGCCGAGGCCTGCCGCCTCATCTCGTCCAGTCGCTCCAGGAGCGCGAGGCGGGCGGCATAGTACCCCCCAGAAAGACTGCTGTACCCCTTCTTCGGTCCCGGCCCCTCGCGGTCGGCGCCGATCCAGGCCTCCTCGCCCGACCAGACAGACCGGGGGAGCCAGATCTCGATCAGCTCGTAGGTGAAGGCTCCAGGCGTCAGGAGGACCCCGAAGTGATTTGCCAGCCTCTCGCCGGAGAAGAGGAGGTACTCGTTTATGAGAGGATGGTCCTGGATCTCGGCGGTGAGATGCTTTCCCGCGATGTCGTCGGAGGCGGTGATCGACCACCTCGTCGGAACGAGCTTTCTTTTTTTGCCCAGAAGCCCCAGGGAAAGAAGCCTCGATATCCCGTCCACCTCGACGCCAGAGGTGTAGAGCTCGCCGACAGCTTTGGCGGCCAGAAGGTCCGAGTCGTCGACGACTTCGTCGACCTTCCTTGGCACCGACGGGTTTGATGTGATCTCCATCTCTTTGACCGATCCCGTCGGCCCCGAGGGCATCATGAACCCGTCGAACCGGAGACGGCCCCGTGGGGGCTTTGCGAAGGTCACCTCCGTCCCCACCGGGGTCGAGGACATGGCGATCTCCTGGGCCTGTTCCAGGAGCTTTCCGGGATTTCGAGCGTCGTGGACGGTCACCTTCGAGCCCGATCTCACCATCGAGGACCGGAGAGACACGATCTCCCCCACATCCATCCTGGCCAGCTCCGCGGGCCTCAGACAGAGGTCGAGACTATCCTTCTCCTCCGCCGGAACCAGGGGGCCGGCGGAGACCCGAGGGTAGCCAAATCTCCCCACGAAGACGTCGGGAGGCGATGGGCCCTCGATCACCGTCCCAAGCTTCGGGAGCTCTGATGCCACCCGAAAGCTCCTCAGGATCGGGCAGACGGGCCTTCCGCAGAGGCCCCTCCCCTTGCACCGAACGCACCGAGTCATCTCTTCAATCTAAAACGGCTTTTATAGGATATAGGACCTATCATCGGCCCATGATGGAGATCAAGGGCGACCTCGTCCCGGCAGTCGTCCAGGACGCCGAGACCGGCGAGGTTCTGATGCTCGCCTACATGAACCAGGAGGCTCTGGCGAAGACCCTGGAGACGGGGAAGGCCCACTACTGGAGCAGGTCGAGAGGAAAGCTCTGGCTTAAGGGCGAGTCCTCGGGCCACTTCCAGAAGGTGGTGGAGACGAGGATCGACTGCGACCAGGACGCCATCCTCCTCAAGGTCGAGCAAGAGGGCGGAGCCTGCCACATGGGCTACCGATCCTGCTTTTTCAGAGATCTGGAGGGAGAGGTGGTGGGAGAGAAGGTCTTCGATCCCGACGAGGTCTATCGGTGAACGGCGCTGCGAGCGAAACGAGCGAAGCTCCACATTACACCCTCGCCAAAAGCCCCATCTTCAAAGTCGAGGCGTCCGTCGAGGGGGGCAGGGTCAGGTTGAGGGCCTCAGGACCCCTGGCCCGTCTCCCCTTCGTGAAGTCAGCCCTCAAAATCGCCGACGGCCAGATCCCGGTGGCGGCCAAAGAAAGGCTCTACTTATCGACCTGGTTTCCGCCCATCCCCAGCAAGGCCTTCGACCGCCTGGTGAAAAGCTACCTCAAGTCATCCATCGGCATCCGAACTCCCGACCAGGTCACCATATCGATCACCGAGGAGTGCCCCAACCGCTGCCTCCACTGCGCACTGCCCGATTCAGGCCACCACCACCGCCTGGAGCCCGAAGAGGTCAAGGACGTCGTCGGTCAGGTCCTCGACCTGGGGACTACCCTGGTCATCTTCGACGGCGGAGAGCCCACCACCTACCGGGAGCTTCCCGACCTGGTCCGGTCCGTCGACGAACAAGCCATCTCCACCATGTTCACATCGGGGGCGGGTTTTTCGGCGAAGCTCGCCCGAGACCTGAAGGATGCAGGCCTCTTCGCCGTCAACGTCAGCCTCGACAGCGTCTCGGAGACGGAGCACGACCGGATGAGAGGGAGGTCCGGCGCCTTTCGCGACGCCATGAAAGCCGTGGAAAACGCCATCGGTGCCGGCCTACTCGTCGACCTCTATGTGGTGTTGAGGTCTGATAACGTCTCCGAGATCGATGGATTTCATCGGCTGGCCAGCGAAGTCGGCGCCAGCGAGCTGACCTTCTTCGAGGTGGTGCCGGTGGGGAGGTGGTCGGACGAACTGGGTTCCGTCCTATCCGAAGAGGATCACGCGGCCCTCGACGAGTTCGTTTTGGGGGCATCCTCGCCTCGGGTGTTCTCAGTCCCCACCGCCTTCCGGGAGTTCGGCTGCTTTGCCGGGAGAAACTGGATGCACATCACCCCGGAGGGGGACGTCTATCCTTGCGCCTGTCTTCCCCGAGCGGTTGGAAACGTCCGGAGGGAGCCGGTCAAGAAGATCTGGCGGAAGATGGCGAAATTGCCATACAGAAGCGCCAAAATCTGCCCCGCGCGCAGATTTTAGTCGAACATCAACATGTATATATAGCCGATAATCATGAACGACCTTCCGATCAGGATGGAACTCACACAGATACAGAGAGAGATATTAACTGCGCTGATAAACTTACAACGTCGAGAGGGCAGGGCCATAAAGGGCGAGGAGATCGCCTCGATCATCGACCGAAACCCTGGCACCATCAGAAACCAGATGCAGTCTCTGAAAGCTCTCCACCTGGTGGAGGGAGTTCCCGGACCAAAGGGCGGCTATCGAGCCATCACCGCAGCTTACGAAGCGATCAACCTGGACGGCAACGACGATGTGGTAGACGTCCCTGTGATCAGGAACGGATCGCCGGTCGAGGGGGCCACCGCCAACGAGATCACCTTCTACACAGTGATGCGCCCCAACCAGTGCAGCGGCATAGTCCAGATAATAGGAAACATCAGAGAGTTCAACGTCGATGACGAGATCGAGATAGGGCCGACCCCCGTCAACAAGACTCACATCAAGGGCGTGGTGACCGGGAGGGACGACACCACCAACCGGCTGATATTCGACATAAAAGAGATGGCCTCGATACCCAAGATCCCGGTGAGGAACCTGACCCGCCCGGCGATCACCTTAGATCCCGAGATCTCGCTTTTGGAAGCGTGCAAGAAGCTGAACGCGTCGAACGTCCGGGCAGCCCTGGTGGGAAAGAACGGCGACCCGAGGGGGCTCATCAGCATGGAGGACGTGATCAGAGGGATGGCCGAGGGGAAGGAAAGCCGGCCGGTGGAGGAGTCGATGGAAAGGGAGTTTCCCACCGTCGACGCCGACGACCCGCTTCACGTCGCCATAAGCGAGCTGGGGAAGAGCGGAGCATGCCAGGTCGTCGTCCTCGATTCCAATGTTCCCAGCGGGATGCTGGGAGCCACCGACCTCATCCGCTGCATGATCCGGTTTTAAGAGGAAATTGGGGCGTAAGCCGTAGGCCCCAATTCAGGATATTTCAGTTCCAGAGTGGCCGCCTTCGGCCGCTTTTTTCAGGTTTTCGACCTCCCCGCCGTGGACGACGACGGTGGGGATGGAGCTTCGCTCGACGATCTTGGCGGCCAGGGGGTCCACTGGCGACCGCGACCCCGCCTTCATCTCCGTCTCCATGGAGAGGCGGACGAGGTCCTGGTGGGTCATCTTCTCGTACTTCTTCGCCTTGGGGTCGATCCCGGGGTCTGCGGAGTAGACGCCATCGACGGAGGTGGCCACGATCAATTTGTCGGCGCCGACGTACTCGGCGAGGAGGGCTGCGACGGCGTCGGTGGTCTGGCCCGGCTGCATCCCGCCGAGGACGACGACCTTTCCCGGAGCAGAGGCCAGAAGGGCGCCGGCGTAGCTCTCGGCCGGCTCGGGGGCGGCGGCTCTGCCCAGGGCCGCGATCAGGAGCATGGCGTTCAGCTTCGTCGCCCCGATCCCCAGAAGGTCGCAGAAGGCCTCGCCGGCCGCGAGGGCCCGAGCCTTCTCGATGTACTCTCGGGCGATCTTGCCCCCGCCCACCACCACGAAGATCTGGTGCTCTTGGGCGAGGTTCTTTAGAGCCGTGGCATACTCCTTGAGGCTCTCAGCATCGCGGCCCGCCAGGATGGAGCCGCCGAGGGAATAGACGAATATCATGGGGGAGGGCTAGAGGGGATTCGAATAAAAAGGTTGCTTGTGATCTAGTCGCCCCACTCGGCCAGCTTTTTCCTGACGGTCTCGGCGCGGGGGCTCTCGATCTCTTCGTAGATGGCAAGGGCGGACCTGGCAAGAGAGACGGCCTTCTCATTTTGGCCGAGGGCGTGCAAAGAGAGGCTCATATTGAAGAGGTGGTTTCCCTCGCCCTGGCGGTCGCCGATCTCGCGGGAGATGGCTAGAGCCTGCTCGTAGAAGTCGATCGCCTTCCGGGGATCGCCTAGATTCGAGTAAGCATTCCCCAGGTTGCCCAGATGGGCCCCTTCCGCGGCCTTATCATCTGATCTCCTGGACGCCTCCAATGCCGTTTCAAGCCAGGGGATCTTTTCACGGGGGGAGAGGCGCAGATCGAGAACGTAGACCCCGGCATCTGGATAGGATTTGCAGAGGTTGATGGCAGCAGAAGAATCTCCTTCCAGGTTCTTCTCTGCCCAGGACTGACCGGCGAGGATATTCGCCCTCTCCTGGTCGAATAGCGCAAGGCCCTTCAGAGTTCCTTCTTTGCCTTGCTTGAAGATATAATCAGCTATAGATAGCACATCTCTATAATGCTTGGCATGGCGTAGAATAGCTGGCTCACGGAGAGCCTCATCAAGGCGCAAGCCGGCGAAATCGCGCGCCAGGTCGTGCATCCTGTAGCGCCCTCCTTCGCCCCTGCCAGAGGGCAAAAAGTCCACAAGGCTCCATCTGATCAGCTCGCACAAGGCATCTTCAGCGGGCGTCTCTTCCATCTCCCAGACAGCTGCAGCTCCGGCGAGGTCGAAGTCTGCGGGGAATATGGAGAGCAGGGACCAGAGCCTTTGCAGCTCCGGGGTGAGAAGGTCGTAACTCAGGCTGAAGGAGGCTTCTACCAGCTCCAAGCGCTTCTTGGCGTCGCATAATCTTTTGATGTAATTGGCAACGCTCAAATTCGGCTTCTCTCTCAGGGTAGAAGCGGCGTTTCTCAGAGCGATGGGCAGACAACCGCACAGCTTTGCCAGCTCTTCTGCATGATCGCCGATGCGCTCGCAGATTTCCAGGAGAAGATTCTTGGCATCATCGAGGGGCAGGACGTCCAGGTCCTTTTCCGTCAAACCTGGTAAGGCAAACTTACTGCGAGAGGTCACCAGCAGGGCACAGCAACTTGGCGGCAGGAGCGGCTCCACCTGCTCCCGGCTGGCGGCGTTGTCGAGCAATAAGAGAGCCCTTTTGCCATGAAGAATCGAGAAATATTTCCCCGCCAATTCACCTTCGTTCCGGGGCACTTCGAACTCTGTGATCGTAGGCCCGAATCACCTGGGCCATCGCCTCAGCCGCACTCAAAGGCTTCTTGCCGGTGCCCTTCATATCCACTAGGATCTGGCCATCAGGATAACGTCCGCCCAGTTTTTCTGCCAGGACAAGAGCCAGGGCGGTCTTCCCTACCCCGCCCATGCCCCGGACGCCAGCGATGACTGCGCCGCGCTCAAAGCCTCTGATGATCTCGTCTATGTCTTCAACTCTACCCACAAACTTCTGTGGTGGTGGCTGGATTCGAGGAACGGGCGCGCTTACAGGTGGCTTGATATTTTGGATGATTCTGTCACCGAAATGCTGAGTCACCGGTCCTTCGACCACGTTTATCGACCCCTTAGATTTTCTCATGTCCACGGGGTTGCCCTCTGCTGACGTTGGTCCACTGAAAGATCCGGAAAATAGATTTTTCTGATCACCCTCGACATTGGTGTGAGGACCGGTGGATTGATCGATCGAGACTCTCGGCCGGTCTTCTTCCTTATCGGAGCGATCTCTGATAAAACCAAATATTTCAATCGCAGCAGATAAAATGCCGGCAGCTCCGATCAGAGAAGAATCCCCAACTTGAGGCAACAAGTTAAGAAGCAGCGCCAGAGCTAACAGGAGAATCAAAATGAGAACAATATTGTGCCTTCTCTTCAGTTTCGTCTCCTCTCACCAGTTGGATTATCGATCTTATGGTTTAAAATGTTTGGCAGTCGAGCTGACGAAGACTTAATAGACGTTGAACTTAGAGTTATATAAAAATGTTGAAAAAGAGTTTTGGAAAGATCTCTAAATCTTATCCAGAGCCTCGGCGACCTTCCCGAAGATGGCCTTGATATCGCCCACGCCGAGAACCGTGGCCACTATGCCACGCTTGTCGTAGTAGTCGATGAGGGGCTGAGTCTGGGCGTGATAGGCCTGCACCCTCTCCTTGACCGTCTCCTCGGTGTCGTCCGCCCTCTGGTAGAGCTCGCCACCGCAGGCGTCGCACTTGCCTTCCACCTTTGGCGGGTTGAACTGAACGTGATATGTGGCGCCGCACTTGCACATCCTCCGACCGGTGACCCTCTTGACCAGCTCCTCGTCGGGAACGTCGATGTTCAGGACCACGTCGATCTTCTGGCCAAGATTGGGGAGGATCTTGTCCATAGCCTCGGCCTGGGGCATGGTCCGGGGATAGCCGTCCAGCATCCAGCCGTTCTTGACGTCATCTTTGGCCAGCCTGTCCTTGATGATGTCGATGAGCAGGCTGTCGGGAACGAGCTTGCCCGCTTCCATGAACTTCTTCGCCTCCACTCCCAGAGCGGTGCCGTTTCTGACGTTCTCTCTCAGGATGTCCCCGGTGGAGATGTGAACCACGCCGTACTTCTCTGCGATCATCTTGGCCTGAGTGCCCTTTCCGGATCCTGGTGGACCGAGTAGTACTATATTCATAATATCCCTCCTTTCTCCTCTCGATGAAAAGCAACCTCTCGACGCCAGCGGCCCTCCTCGCCGAGGGCGGGAATCGCAGTTTTCGTTGAAAGCTGAGAATATCTTTCCTCGAAGTCGGACGGCGTGGCCGCTCACAGTTGCTTCGCTCTCTGGGTAGTGAAGGCTCCCCCGCGTTAAAAAACCTTTCTGCACGAATTCGATCAGATTTCAGATTTCAAAATCAGAGGAGGCTTACAGCGAACATCGCCAACCCCGAAAGTACGGGGATCGAGAAGTTGTCGTCAATGACCCACTTCTGGAAGGAGAGGGGGACGGCGTCTGCAAAGGTCGCCGTCGCCGCGCCGACCGCGTAGACCAGAGCTGAGAGGACGGAGGGCCCGGGAAGTAAGGTCCCCTCGACGAGGTGGGCGGCGTAGCCCGCAAGGAGGCAGACCGCAAAGGTTCCCGCCACCACCGGAATGGGTTTCGCCCTCCAGCTCTGCCCCTCCATGATCCGGGTCCGGACCGCCGAGCCCCAGACGACCGAACCGATGATCCCGCTGGCGGCGTCCCCCAGGGAGAGCATCAGCATGGCGGCGACGGCGATGGCCGGAGGGAATAAAATGACCGCAAGGAGAGCTCCCGTTATGTAGTAGATGTAGCCTGCCACCCTCTTTTTCTCGGAGTCGCGGACGGCGGGAAGCCTGATCTTGCCCGATAGCCGCCTTCGTTCGAGGAATAGCGCCACCAGAAGGGCGGTGGCGACGAAGGCGATCGCGCCGGCCTTTCCAAATAGGAGGATGGCCGCCGGGACCGAAAGGCCTGAGAGATGGATCCCCTTTCTCTTCAACTCCGCCGCCAGAGAAGCACGCACCGACCCCATCTTTCAGACCTCCCGATCCGCCTTTTTTGAAGACCCGATGAGAAGCGTTTCAGCTCGCGAGTGGAGTGCCAGCCTCCGAGAACTTCATATCTCCAGCGAGAAGGGCCTGGACCTTCTCGGCGACCTCGGCCCTCTTCACCCTGATCTGGGACATGGAGTCGCGGTCCCTGATGGTGACCGTCCCCTCCTCCAGGGTTTCGTAGTCGACGGTGACCGAGTACGGAGTCCCCACTTCGTCGTTTCGCCGGTACCTTCTTCCGATGGACCCCGAGGAGTCGTACTCGACCCTCAGGTTGAGGGAGCGGAGCTCCCGGGAGATCTCCTCAGCCGGCCCGATCAGCCCGTCTCTATCCATCAGGGGGAGGATGGCCACCTGGATGGGGACAACCCTGTTTTGCAGGGCCAGGACCGCCCTCGTCTCGCCCTCCACCATCTCCTCCCGGTAGGAGTGCTCGAGGACCGAGTAGAGGATCCGGTCTATGCCGAAGGAGGGCTCGATGACGTGAGGCACGATCTCCTCGCCCCTGATCTCCTCCTCCACCATCTCGAAGGATACGAGGGCCGGGTCGATCTCTTGCCTCTCGCCGTCGACCTCGACGACGATGGGGTCTTTCTTCAGCTCCTCCATGGGCAGAGCCTGCAAAGCGTCGGCGACGGCCTTCGCCCCCTTCCGAAATAGGGGGCCGAGCTTCTTCATGTCGGGCTTGACCACGAGCTTCTCCTGCTTAATCGGCTCGTCGAAGGGCAGGTAGACGGTGAGGTTGGCCTGGCTCTGGGCCATGTGGGAACGGAGGTCGTAGTTGGTCCTATCGGCGACCCCCACGATCTCGATCCAGCCGAACCTGTCCAGGAGCGCCTCGGCATCCCAGCAGTCGGCGGCGTAGTGGGCCATCTCGTCATCCTTGTGCTGCCTGAACCTGAGCCTTTCCTTGGAGAGGCCGGCCTCCATCAGAAACTGGCAGGTCCGGGCGACGTAGTAGGCGAGGGTCTCGTGGGCCATGATCCCCTTCTCCACCGCCTCGCCGACGGTCATCTCCTCGGTCTCACCCCGCTCTTGGCCCTGCTTGGAGTAGAGGGTCATCACCAGGTCTGCCACCTCATGAAATCGGGGGTGGCTCTTGTCCTTGGGGTTGATGAAGATCTCCGCCTCGGCCTGGGAGAACTCCCGGAGCCTTATCACGCCCTGGCGTGGCGAGATCTCGTTTCGGTAGGACTTTCCGATCTGGACGGCTCCGAAGGGGAGGCGGTCGCGGTAGTGGCGAAGAAGCCTCTGGAAGTTGACGAACATCCCCTGGGCGGTCTCGGGCCTTAGGTACCCGGGCTGCTTTCCTCCCGGGCCGATGAAGGTCTTGAACATCAGGTTGAACTCGTAGATCTCGGAGAGGTCGCCGCCGCACTCAGGGCAGAAGACGTCGTTCTCCGTGATAACGCGGTATATCTCATCATTGGAGAGGGCATCGGGGACCTCGATGATGTGCTTTATGAGGTGGTCTGCCCGATAGATCTCGCCGCACTCCTTGCACTCGGTGAGGGGATCAGAGAAGCCGGAGAGGTGGCCTGAGGCCTTGTAGATATCCTCCACCCCGATGGTGGGGCACTCGATCTCGCAGAAGCCCTCCCTGATCACGAAGAAAGCCCTCCAGAGGTCTTCGATCCCTCTCTTCAATGGGGCCCCCAGGGGCCCATAATCGTAAAAGCCCGCAGCTCCGCCGTAGAGCTCGAAGGCGGGCCAGATGAAGCCTCGCCTCCTTGCAAGCTCGATCACCTTCTCGTACATGTCCATAAGCCAATCCTCGCCTCACCTAGACCGCGAGAGATCATTTAACCTTTATCGTTTGGGCAGGAGAGAAGCAATCAGGAAAAAAAGCAAGATTTTGGCACGCGATTTTTGATTTACACCCCTTATCCGACAGAGTTTTTAAGGAGGTGAGCATACCAGCGACTTGGTGAGTGATAACTCATGAAAGAGATTGTGAAGTTAGGGTTAGTGATGGGCGTTTTGCTCTGCGCCGCCATCGGCGCGGCCAGCGCTCAGGAGTACTCAGAAGACTACAAAGAAGGCTTTTACGCCGGCGCAGCGCTGCTGATTCCGGCGATCATGGACGCCAATTCTCTCCAAGATCTCTATTACAATCTTGGTGGAATGCCGACAGACGAGACCGTAGTAGTTGACAATGAAACAGTGACGTGGTCAGACTACTACAACGATGAAGCTACCTATTTCAACGAGAATGCGGTTCCATACGTGAACGATTTCATCTTACAAATCTTCGGTCCTGATGACAACCGTACTGAACAGCTCAGCCTGACAGAGCTTCCCCTCATATCCTGATTTTGACGCTGACGGATCGACCGGGGGGCGGCAAGGCTGCGCCCTGATCTGTTCCTTTTTGTTCCTTCTCTAATCTCAACAGACGAAACGTCTGAGACTTTTCGCTTGCCGTTTACAGTTACAGTCCCCAAATTCCCACGTCTCTTGCTATTTTATTTCCGGGGACGATCTTCCAGGTCAAATACGCTTAAATAGCCGAAAGATCGCAAAAGGACTCTAAATTATTGAAGGAGGATCTGACGATGAAAAGCCTGCTTTCGAGGCTGGGGATCGAGGACGAGAACCCCGGAGCCTGCACAGGTCCAGGCTCCTGGACATCAGACCGCAGAGGCGAGGCCCTCACGTCTCGCAATCCGACGAACGGAGAGCCGATCGCCTTCGTGAAGATGGCAAAGGCATCCGTTTACGAGAAGGTGATTCTGGCCGCCGAGAGGGCCTTTAGATCCTGGCGGGAGGTTCCGGCTCCGAAGAGGGGAGAGGTGGTAAGAGATCTGGGGAACGCTCTGAGGGAGAAGAAGAACGACCTGGGAGACCTGATCAGCCTGGAGATGGGAAAGATCAGAGCCGAGGGGAGAGGCGAGGTCCAGGAGATGATCGACATCTCTGACTTCGCCCAGGGACTATCCCGCCAGCTCTACGGCCTCTCGATGCACTCGGAGCGGCCGGGTCACCGAATGTACGAGCAGTGGCACCCCCTCGGCATTGTAGGGGTGATAACCTCCTTCAACTTCCCGGCCTCGGTCTGGTCCTGGAACGCGGCCGTGGCGGCGGTCGCCGGGAACACGGTCGTCTGGAAGCCTTCGTTCCTCGCTCCCCTCACAGCCATCGCAATCCAGAAGATCGCAAACGAGGTGATGGCCGAGCACGAGATCGATGGCGTCTTCAACCTCGTGGTGGGCCGAGGCGATGAGGTTGGTGACCTCCTGCTCCAAGACCAAAGGGTTCCCCTCATCTCCTTCACCGGCTCCACCGAAACGGGCCGAAAGGTGGCAGAACTGGTGGCAAAAAGGCTCGGGCGGACGATCCTGGAGCTTGGAGGAAACAACGCCGTCATCGTCGCCGAGGATTCCGACCTCGACCTCGCAGCCCGGGCGATCCTCTTTGGGGCGGTGGGGACGGCGGGTCAGAGGTGCACCTCCACGAGAAGGGTGATCGTCCAGAGGACGGTCTTCGAGAAGCTGATGAGGCGTCTCGTCCGGGCCTACGGGCAGGTCAAGATCGGCGACCCCCTGGACGATGAAATTCTGATGGGACCCCTCGTCAACGGGGCGGCCGTTGAGAATATGACAAGAGCGCTTGAGCGGGCGAGAGGCGAGGGGGGCGAGATCATCTTCGGCGGCAGGCCCCTTCCCGAGCTGGGGCCCAACTTCGTCCAGCCCGCCATAGTGAAGATGCCGGCTCAGACCGGGATCGTGAAGGAGGAGACCTTCGCTCCGATCCTCTACCTGATGGAGTACGAGACGATGGAAGAGGCGATCTCGATTCAGAACGGAGTTTCTCAGGGGCTATCCAGCGCCGTATTCACCACCAGTTTGGAGCGCTCGGAGGCGTTTTTGTCCGCTGCGGGCTCTGACTGCGGAATTGCGAACGTCAACATCGGCACCTCCGGAGCGGAGATCGGCGGCGCCTTCGGGGGCGAGAAGGATACCGGAGGCGGCCGCGAGTCGGGGTCGGACGCCTGGAAAGGGTACATGCGCCGCCAGACGGTGACGGTTAACTGGTCGAAACAGCTGCCCCTGGCCCAGGGGATCAAGTTCGGTGAGGGTTGACCCTCATACGGGATATGGGTGAGGAAATTCGAGGCCATCGGATCGGAGGCTTCAGATCCCGGCTCTGACCGTCTCAAGAATCCGGATTCCCCGATTCTCCAGCTCTTGGATGTACCTATTGTAAACATCGCCCCTGATCCCGTCTTCGGGGGCGACGATCCCCTTATCGCGGATCTCGCCCCTCCCGATCATCCGGGCGGCGATCGCCGCAGAATATCCCGTGACCCTGGCCATCGCCGAGATCCCAACCTCGTCGTCGGGCCCTGCCCAGAGGTGGTGGTCGACCCTGGCGGGCTCTCCGTCCTTCTCCCCAAGGACTGAATTCCATATGATGCAGAGGTCGGAGTCTCCCGGAAGAGGGCGAAGCCTCGGCTCCACCACGGAGACGAAGAAGTCCCGGGGTCTGACCGTCTTCCCCTCGAACTGGTGGGGCTCAAGGTCCAGAAGGCCGCACTCCTTGAGAAGATCAATCCCCTCCCAGTGGCCGGGCCACCTGATCGTCTTCTCCGAGAACTCAACCAGCTCCGGTCTGGTGTATAGGAGGCTCGGCATCCCCGGGGTCACTGCGCACTCGAAAGCCTCGTCGTTCCCGAAGGCGCAAAACCTGAAGCTCTCCCGGTCCGAGAGAGGTTCGGCCTCGACGATCCTTCCCTCCCGCCGGACCCTCGCCCTGATCATGTACTCCCGAAGGGCGTGGGCGAAGGACCAGGTGATCATGTAACGGAGGGGGTGGCGGGCCGCCGACTCCTTCGAGGGGACCCCGCCGACCCTGGCGGTGGCCACCTCGGCCGAGTCGAGGAGGTCGATGCCCCGGGCGATCGAGGCATTGGAGAGGCCCGGCGCAAAGCCCATCCCGTCCATGAATGTGACCCCGTTATCCTCAGCTTTCTCATGAAGAGATTCGCCGTACTCCTCCAGGGTCATGCCGCTTGGAACTTTTAGCCCCTCGATCTCGTAGGGGTCGGGCCTCCGGTGGTACTCTTCCAAAACGTCCACCGCATCCAAGCACGAGTCGATGGCGATCTCCAGGGCCCGATAGCTCGTCCTCCGATCTGGGAGGGCGAAGATTCCTACGTCGTATCCGTGCATCAAGCGCCTCGTAGCCCCGGAGGGGGCGCCTCCGACGTCGACGCTGTGAAGGCTGAGCTTGTCGCTTCCGATCCAGTCGGCGGTCCTCTTGAGCCCCTCGTCGCTGTGGCCCACGATCCCCACCTCTTCGACGTCTTCTGCCCTCGCCAGGTCCCAGGCCACGGCAGACCCGATCCTGCCAGTCCCTCCGAATACCAGCATCTTCATCTCTGAAAGCCTCCAGCTCCTGTACCCTGTACCGTCCTCCAATCTCCCTTTTATTTTATATCAAGGAACTTGTCGGGAGGGGAGACAAAGTTCGCGTTACCCGTTCATCTAACCCCAAAATCCAGACGGGCGTGGAAACGCTGAAAAGGACGAACTTAGCCGGCCCCGGCAATCGGTTTCCGGCGGACCCCCGTGCCCTTCGCCCCTCGATCCCGTCGAAACCTATTTAGATGACCTCTCTACTTGTGGTGGCGATACTATGATCGGCGTCTTAGGGTTGGAAGACGGCACCAGGGTCGAAGGGGTGGGCTTCGGAGCACCTGGCGTCGTCTCTGGCGAACTGGTTTTCGTGACGGTCATGTCCGGCTACGAGGAGGCCCTGACCGATCCCTCCTACCACGGACAGCTTCTGATGTTCACCTATCCTCTCATGGGAAACTACGGCGTGAGCGGCGACAACTTTCAGTCGGACCACATCAGGACCACGGCCATGGTCTGTAAAGAGATCTGGGATCGGCCCCTCCACTTCAGGTCCAAGAGGACCATCTCGAAGTTCCTGGAGGACGAAGGGGTTCCGGGGATCTTTGGCCTGGATACGAGGATGCTCACCATCAAGATACGAAACCAGGGGGCTATGAGGGCTGCCCTCGCCGTCGGCGAGAAGTCGGATGTGGCGGGCATTGACATCGTCCAGCAGGCCAAAGATCAGCCGAACATCTCCAGCCTCGACCTGATCAGCGCCGTCTCCTGCAAGCGCCCCTATCGGATCCCAGGAGACGGCCCGAGGGTCGTTATGGTGGACCTGGGGATCAAGAAGAACATCCTCGACTCCATGGCCTGCCAGGGGTTTGACATCGTCGTCGTCCCCTCGGACTCGAGGATATCCCAGATCGAGAAGTACGAGCCCGACGCCGTCTTCATATCCAACGGGCCAGGGGACCCCGAGCAGGCGACAAGAGCCATCGAGGCGGTGAAGCACTTTGCAGGAGAGAAGCCGGTCTTCGGGATATGCCTGGGGCTGCAGGTGATCTGCCTCGCCCTGGGGGCTGAGACCTACAAGCTCAAGTTCGGCCACCACGGCGGAAACCAGCCGGTGAAAGACCTGGCCAGCGGGATCGTCTACATCACCTCTCAGAACCACAACTTCGCCCTCCGCCCAGAGTCGGCAGAGGGTACAGGGCTCAAGATCACCCAGGTCAACGCCAACGACGGGACGGTGGAGGGGATCAAGAGCAACTACCTGGGAATAGAGGCGGTCCAGTACCATCCCGAGGCGAGGCCCGGCCCCCTCTGCACCAAAGAGAGGTTCTTTTCCTCGGTTGCCAAGCAGATCGAGGCTCGGAGGAGGTGATCGGATTGCCGAAGAGACCTGAAATTAAGAAAGTTCTTCTCATAGGATCGGGACCGATCCAGATCGGCCAGGCCGCAGAGTTCGATTTTTCGGGGTCGCAGGCCTGCAAATCCCTCCGGGAGGAGGGGGTCGAGGTGGTCTTAGTCAACTCCAACCCCGCCACCATCATGACCGACCCGGAGATGGCGGAGAGGATCTACATCGAGCCCCTGGTCCCCGAGATAATCGCCAAGATCATCGAGAAGGAGAGGCCCGACGGGATCATCGCCGGAATAGGCGGCCAGACCGGCCTCAACATAACCAGCGAGCTGGCGGAGATGGGGGTCCTTGAAAAGTTCAAGGTGGAGGTGCTGGGCACCTCGGTCTCCGCCATCCAGGAGACTGAGGACCGCGACCTCTTCAAGAGCGCCATGATCAGGATTGGCGAGCCGGTCCCTCGGAGCCGGGCCGTCGAGACCATTGATGGGGCGAAAGAGGCCCTGAAGGAATTGGGCCTACCCCTGATCATCAGGCCCGCCTATACACTGGGAGGGTCCGGCGGAGGGTCTGCCGAGACCGAGGAGGATTTCTTCAGGATCGTGGAGATGGGGATGAAGAGGTCCCGCATCCACCAGGTCCTGATCGAGGAGAGCCTGGTGGGCTGGACGGAGCTGGAGTACGAGGTGATGCGGGACAAGAACGACACCTGCATTACCATCTGCAACATGGAGAATATGGACCCCATGGGGATTCACACCGGCGAGTCCATCGTGGTCACCCCCATCCAGACCCTCACCGACGAGGAAGTCCAGATCCTCCGGTCTGCCGCGATAAACATCATCCGGGCCCTTCGAATCGAGGGCGGCTGCAACATCCAGTTCGCGGCCAGGGACGGCGAGTATAGGGTGATCGAGGTGAACCCGAGAGTCTCCAGAAGCTCGGCCCTCGCCTCCAAGGCCACCGGCTACCCCATCGCCCGGGTCACGGCCAAGATCGCCATCGGCATGACCCTGGACGAGATCGCAAACGACGTCACCGGCGAGACCCCCGCCTCCTTCGAGCCGACGGTTGACTACGTGGTGATGAAGATCCCTCGGTGGCCCTTCGACAAGTTCGTCAAGGCCGACAAGACCCTCACCACCGCCATGAAGTCGACGGGCGAGGTGATGTCCATCGGGAGGAGCTACGAGGAGGCCTTTATGAAGGCGGTCCGGTCCCTGGAGATCGATATGGACCTCGGCTACCAGGGGAAGTACAACCCCTGGACCGACGAAGACGTGCGCCGCCTCCTGGTGACGCCCACAGACGAGAGGCTTTTTGCCATCTATCAGGCCCTCCGGCGCGGATTTTCCGTCGAGGAGATATCGGATCTGACCAAAATCCACCCCTACTTCATCTGGAGGATGGAAAACATCGTCTTCATGGAGAAGGAGATAGCAGAGAGCTTCTCCGTCCCCGTCCTCAGAAAGGCGAAGAGGATGGGGTTCACCGACGAGAGGATCGCAAAGATCCTGGGCAAGAAGAGGGCTGAGATCGCCGACCTCCGGCTCGAAAAGGGGATCGTTCCATCCTACAAGATGGTCGACACCTGCGCCGCCGAGTTTGCGGCCAAGACTCCTTACTACTACTCATCCTACGAGGACGAGTGCGAGCTTGCCCCTTCGGATAAGAAGAAGGTCCTGATCATAGGGTCCGGCCCCATCAGGATCGGTCAGGGAATCGAGTTCGACTACTCCACCGTCCACGCGGTCCTGGCCCTCCGAGAGCAGGGGATCGAGGCCCACATAGCCAACAACAACCCCGAGACAGTCTCCACCGATTACGACACCTCTGACAAGCTCTTCTTTGAGCCCCTCACTCTCGAGGACGTGATGAACATCATCGAGAAGGAGAGGCACGATGGGGTCATGGTCCAGTTCGGCGGCCAGACGGCGATGAACCTGGCCATCCCTCTGGAGAGGGAGATCGCTCGGAGGGGCCTCGCGACAAAGATCCTGGGGACCAGCCCCGAGAAGATCGACATGGCCGAGGACAGGGAGAGGTTCAACCTGGCCCTCCGGGAGATGGGGATACCCCAGCCCGAGGCGGGGTACGCCACCAGCCCGGACCAGGCCAAGGCCGAGGCGGGAAGGATCGGCTACCCCGTCCTGGTGAGGCCGAGCTACGTCCTCGGCGGAAGAGCCATGGAGATCGTCTACGACGAGAAGGAGCTGGAGGTCTACATGAGGGAGGCGGTGAGGGTCTCGCCGGAGCATCCGATCTTAATCGACGACTTCCTCCAGAACGCCGTCGAGATCGACGTCGACGCCGTCTCCGACGGCACGGACGTCCTCATCGGGGCCATCATGGAGCATATCGAGGAGGCGGGGATCCATTCGGGCGACAGCGCCTGCATCATCCCGCCCCAGACCATCCCCGCCGCCGTCCAGGACACCGTCCGGGAGTACGTGAGGAAGATCGCCCTCGCCCTGGAGGTGAAGGGGATCCTCAACATCCAGATGGCCTACAAGGATGGGATCGTCTACGTCCTGGAGGCGAACCCTCGCTCCAGCAGGACCATCCCCTTCGTCTCCAAGACGGTAGGCCTCCCCCTGGCCAAGATCGCCGCCTCCGTCATGGCAGGAAAGACCCTGGCGGAGCTGGGGTACACCCGGGAGCCTGCGATCCCTTACGTGGCGGTGAAGGAGGTCCTCCTCCCCTTCGACAAGCTCCCCGGGGCCGACACCCTCCTGGGGCCGGAGATGAGGTCGACGGGGGAGGTTATGGGGATCGACTACGCCCCCGGCCTTGCCTTCTTCAAAGCGGAGCTCTCCGCCGACAACACCCTTCCCACCAAGGGAACCGTCTTCGTCTCGGTGAGGGACGAAGACAAGGGGCCGATCGCTGAGGTGGCGAGAAAGCTCGTCGAGTCGGACCTTTCGATCATCGCCACCGACGGTACGGCGGACTTCCTGGCGGGGATGGGGATTCCGGTGGAGAAGGTGAAGAAGATCTACGTTGGAAGCCCCAACGTCCTCGACTACATGAAGCGCTGCGAGGTGAGCCTGATCATAAATACCCCCACGACCAAGCAGTCGGTCAAGGACGGCTTTCAGATCAGGCGGAACGCCGTCGACTACCACGTCCCCTACATCACCACGGTCCAGGCGGCGAGGGCCGCAGCCCAGGCCATCTCCATCGCCAGGGGCGGCGAGATCACCATCAAGGCGCTGGGTGAGTATCACCAGGAAGTGCGGTGAGGCCGAGGCGGCCGGGGGGAGCGAGAGCGGGGAGACGAGGAGAAATGAGGTGGGGCGAGGCTGAAGGCTCTGCCTCTCATTCCCATCTCGCCCCCTCCATCTCCCCGCCCGATTGACCGAAGGATTTATCTTCGAAAAGCTCACTGGGAGCATCCGTCAGCTGTGGGCTCGTGGTCTAGCTGGTTATGACATCGCCTTGACATGGCGGGGATCATGCGTTCGAATCGCATCGAGCCCACCTAACTTTGCCCAGGTAGCTCAGTCCGGGAGAGCGCCAGACTGAAGATCTGGCTGTCCCCGGTTCGAATCCGGGTCTGGGCACTAATTTACCTGTAAGAATTGAAGCGAGGGCATCGAGAAGGTTCCCGCTTCTTTCTCTACCTTTGAGGGCGTCGATGTTGTGGAAGGCGTATACCTTAAGCGAATTGTTCTAATTGACGATGGGCTTCGCGAAAGCTAATAAGATAGCTGGGTTTAGGAGCCTTTTGCCGCCTTTTGAATAGACATATTACCAAAGATTTGGTAAGAGTCGCCGAAGGACTCTTTTCTGCTAGGAGCCCGATTTGCCGGGATAATCACTGTTCGAAACTTCCTCGCCTTTGTCTTAAGGGCCTGAAGTCGGACTAGCCGGTTCCCGAGATCGAGGTCTTTGACATGGCCCCCTTTAGCCCCGATACTCGGAACCTTCCCCGAAGAGAGGGGAGAGACAATGAGTCAGTCGCGCTCTGATGACAATCTACCATTAGCTTATAAGATCATTTTCTTCCGATTTTGGCTTTGATCCCCAGTAAAATTGGCCTCTTGCAGAGGGAAATGGAATTTGAAGATGTCGTGGAACTAAACGGCATCTATTGCTGGAATTGAGTATAATTACCTTATCTTTTGGAGGATCATTAGTAATAACTGGATTAGATAAATCACCTCATCCCGGTCTCTCGATATATCATCAAGAGTAAGATTAGCATCAATTGAATGGGCACCTTTGTTTCCAGTTTCTCTATATTTATTTATTTTTTTAATTGCGATATCAATTTCTCTTGTTATATGATGAAAATCTTCCTTTTTGTCATCTAGGGAAGAGAGCAAGACTGAGAATGAATTGAATCTATGCTTTGTTGTATTATAGTACAAATCCAGTCCTGGAGGTTTATCACCATATTTTTTCCGTAAAATATCGATGATTAAATTTTCAAGTAATTTTCTTATCATGATAGATAGAGACATCGTTAGACGGCATTTATAGAGTAAATTGATTTCATCTATTAATTTTTTATAAAAATCATCGGGGATATGGGTTAATTTGACAAAATCATCAAATACAGGAAGCATTGTCCCAAATCTGCTGTCCCCTTCCAAGGAAGCAAGTATTGTAGATAATTCCGCTTGTGCGTCTGAAGATAATCGCTCTTGATCAACAATTCTCGTAACTATTCAGCCCAACCCGACCATAACAAGCATTTCCATCTGGGATGCCTTCACAATGGGGTTCAGTTAAGAGGCAGCTGAAGGAGGAACATAGGGCTTTCCCTCAAATGCACCTTGAATTGCAT
>Ga0272442_10004227_pt1 | contig 19759 bp, 14 predicted proteins | sample SSMForm2O_FD_200262 | JGI IMG/M metagenome (GOLD analysis project Ga0272442, IMG submission 200262) | Marine sediment archaeal communities from Little Sippewissett salt marsh, Falmouth, MA, United States - SSM-Form-2O | ecosystem: Environmental > Aquatic > Marine > Wetlands > Sediment ... | reverse complement strand
TGCAGCTTCATCATTCTGTGCATCATCACATGCCCACGCTGCCTTCACCGAAGTCCACCCGGCAATCTTATATTGCGCTTCCTCTTCCTGAATCATTGACCAGCACAGGAAAGAGTTTGCGAGTTCAGGATATTTTGTATCGTTGATTCTTTGTTTATACATATCGCTTTCTATGATATTTGACATTTCCTTATCACCCTTAGCAATATCCGGCGCACAATAACCACACGATGGACATCTTTGAACCCAATATGCAATAGTAGAGCGTTCCGGTTCAGGAGGCCGTGCATCTAAATCGGATGATCCGAGAGCTTTGGTGGAGATAATTTCCTTGTGATTACTGATATTACCGCATATGGCACATTCTTTTTTCGCTTCTTCTATTGTTATCATGGCAATTCCTCCTCAATCGTGGGTTTCGATTTCAGTTTACCGCAATTCATGCACCAAACAATTTATTTAACAACGATGAATACCATGTTGTCAATTTGCTTCATCAAACGGCAGGATAACGAATAGTTTTCCTTCCTTGTCACAGCAATTGACAAGAATGTAATGTTGACATGTAAGTCTTCAAAGAAGTGATTCTGTGAACATATACGATACTGATGAAATTAACTAACAAATTATGTAATATATGTATCCTCATGTCAAGCAAAAAGGGGTTCCATATGCGTGGGTTACAACGAAAACCATCAGGAAAGATATACTGAATTACAATAAAATGTATCATTCCTGCATTTCACTGATCGTCACCATATACTCACTGTGTGATATGGAATGTGAGACAAATGTCACGGTGATGGTGAAATAACTTTTCTTTTAATCTTTTTGTGGGTTAATTCCCCGAAGCTTGCTTCAAGTCATTACCGCAAAAAAGGGAATCTATGGATTGTAGGGTCAAGCCGGACAATGACATATTATGATACCCCATAGCTTGCTGCGGGGTAATTCATTACCTGTTTACAAAGGTGGTATTCATGTTTCTAATTTCATAAACAGATAATATTGTAAATCAGGATGCATTTTTGATATGATAAGAGCACTTTCAATACTGTGAGGAAATCATGAATCATATACATTCAATCATACAAACCATTAGAAAATATGAAAAATGGTCTTTTGTAATCGGAATTATTGTATTTATTGCGACCTCACTTCCTTCTTGCGCACCTCATAGAGCGGTCCCTGCCGCTGATCCGCTTGACAACTTCAGCATCCTTGTTGAAAAAGATAAGGGGTTATCTGCCAGTGAAAAAAAACAATGGGTATCTCTGACTCGAAAAACATTTACAGGTAAAAGTTTCAACTTTGATTACAGCCGATTGGTTTACGAAATATTTTCACAAGCAAAATTTGATGAAGTCGATTTGGAAAAAGCCGTTCAGGTTGCGTATTCCTCTGCAAAAGCTGTGGATCGGAAAGCCCCGGAAGACGAAGTTAGCGATCTTGCTCTTTTCGCATTTTCGGTACATCTCTCTATAGATGAAATTCGTCTTTATGCTGTAACGTCAAAAAAATGTAAAACAACCGGTGTACCCGTCCATGTAACACAGGAAATGATTCGCCATGCCCAAGAAGATAAATGGACAGAACATACGTTTACCACTATCATGGAAGGACTCATGAAGGCTGCCCGGCAGAATCTTGATACTGAAAAAGTCGGCATCTTCATGCTCATTTCGGTTGCTCAGAAACTGGGAACACCTGAAAAAATAGTTCAAGATGCACTTGCTGACGCAAAAAAGCGGGCATCTTCTCGCACAGGAAAGAAAAAAGTACAATCGATCAAGAAACCCTTGTCCTCGCAATCGGCCGGAACGTCACGGGGAGCTCTTAATTATGACACATTGCGACGTTCAGTGGAATCATTTATCGGGACACCTTATGTGTGGGGAGGAAACACCAGGCAAGGCGTTGACTGTTCCGGTTTTACCAAGCTTGTCATGCATGAAAACGGATACCGGATTCCCCGTGTCAGCCGAGACCAGGCAAAAGCTGGAACTTCGGTTTACAAAAATAAACTGAAACTGGGAGACCTCGTCTTTTTTGACACGAAAGGTCGGGGTCGGATTACTCATGTAGGATTATACCTGGGAGGAAATCTCCTGGTTCACGCTTCTTCAAGCAAAGGAGTAACCATTGTCCTTTTCAGTGGCAGGTACTTCCAATCACGCTATGTAACATCACGCAGAATTGTACACTACAGAAGTCGGTGAATCGCCCCTCATTCAAAGCAGGACATTTTAGGACGAGTTAGAGCTTCATCGCCATGACGGCAGCGCCGATAGCACCGTTTGACTGTGCATATCTTGAAACCTCAATGGACATGCCGAGCTTTTTTTCCAGAGCTTTTACCACTCCGATGTTTTTTGCAACACCGCCGGTCATCATGATTGGACTACGAACATTAACCCTCTTAGCCAGAGCGGAAATGCGGGTGGCTACCGAGTCATGAATACCGGCAATGATATTATCCCGTTTCTCACCTTTGGATATAAGCGATATCACTTCAGATTCAGCAAATACTGTACAGATACTGCTGATTTTCGATGGCCTTTCAGCTTTCAGAGATTGAACACCAAAACTGTTAAGATCGACTTCGAGAGCACGTGCCATGACCTCAAGGAACCGGCCCGTACCGGCGGCACATTTATCATTCATGACAAAATCCTTAACCCTTCCGTCCTGATCCACGATCAGTGCCTTGCTGTCCTGCCCCCCAACATCGATAATCGACCTGATATGGGGACTGAGATAATGGGCACCGGTACCATGACAGATTATTTCCGTTACGGCCTTATCGACAAAGTCAACACTGTTTCTACCATAACCGGTCGACACTATTTTCTTTATTGACGTTTCATCAATAGAGATTTCATCCAGCAGATCTTCGTAAACTTTTCTTCCCGCCATGGAAGCGTTATATCCGGTAAACATCACCTTCGTACCGATTATCCTGCCGTCAGAGAGAACTGCTGCCTTTGATGTTATGGAACCGATATCTATTCCCGCCACACACATACTTTCTACCTTTATCAGTATTATATTATTTTCGGATTTCTTAATCGCTAAGGTTTATCTGTTTTTCCCAACCCATAATTCATGCCGTATAGTTCGAATGTAGTTCCTGCTACCCTTTCTGTTCCTTGATCATCTCCATGAATGCATCAATTCTTGTTTCAATCTGACTTTCGGCAAAGTTTCTCTCGTCCACCATGTCTGCTTCAATCACCAGACACGGTATGTCTCTCTCCCGTTGCACAATCTTCTGAATATCGTATTGGCCCAGCGAATAGGGTTTGCAGCTCCGATTGGAATGGATGACAAATCCATCAACATTATATTTATCGATCATTTCAATTACGTTCTCTGCCATCTCATCGATGCCGATATTGAGATATATTCGCGAATAGGCTTCCGCCATAGAGTCAAGAAAATTATCGGCGTCAATATACTTTAGTGTGCCACACCAGGCTGTTGTATAGGTGTCGGCAACAAGACTTGCACCATAGTCAGCAAATTTATTGGAGAGCCACCTGAGACGATACCATATGGGAAGGTTATCCCACAAGAGCCGATAGCGCTCGTTGGGAATCGCACCAATTCCTTTTTCCACCTTTTGATTCATTTCTTCGAGAAGATTCTGATAGTAATCAACCGCAATCCTGGTTCCTCGCAGGGTTACGATAAGAGCTAGATGAAAAAAAGCATCGAAGGCCGTTATGGGCGATGGACTGTTGGTTGCAGTATCAAGCACCGCCTGCCATAATCTCTGGCCTTCCACTGACAGTTTTCCCACTTTATCCATCTTTGCATAATCCATTTTTCTTCCGCATACTTCTTCAAGAAAAACAATATACTCCTCAATCTGCCGTCTTACGTATTTGTGTGCCTCTTCCGAATATTCCGTGTGGCAGAAAGGAGTATCCAGGATAAAAAGAGGAATATTATAGTACCGTGCCTGAATCTCGTACCACTTGAGTACGGTGCCACAGATATTATTGCAACAGATGAGCATATCGGGTTTCGGTAACCCCCCGATAGGCCCGCCGTTCACCGTAGCACAGGAGATATCCGACCGAGCATAGGAACAGAGGTCACTGCTGTACCCCATTTCCTCAGCCTTTTCACACAGATCAACCCCCATTTTTGAAGCACCGATCATGGCACCATGGTTTTCAGGATACACAGGTATTATATCCATGGCAATGAGTGGTTCCACCGGCCCGCCACTGGTTATCCACGCAACCTTCTTGCCGGACAGCTTCGCCGTCTTGGCTTCCATATAATAGACGGTCATAATTTCTTTCATGCTCTTTTTCTTTTTCAAGGCAAGCATGATTTTCTTGATTTTCACGAAACAGAGGGTCAGGATTCCTTTTAGTTTCTTGACCAAAGCAGTACCTCCTTTCTTTGGCCACATGTCATTCACGCCCGTGAATTTTTGTGTTTAGAGCATGTGCATGAACGTCTCAAATCTTGTCAACAACTGTCCCTCACCGGGAAGCTGATCTTCGATTTCAAGAAGCATGCTGGGAATGTTCTCCTTTTCGAGATATTCCTTCAAGTAGGGATAATCAAAGGCATGGGGGTCACAGAATTTAAGTAATAAGAATATAAACCCATCAATGCTATGTTCTTTCGCAATGGTAACAAGATGATCACCCCGGACTGTCAGAGAGAGATGTTTCGCCGGACAGATCTGCCTTTCTCTATAACGTTTTGCAATGGAAACAATAGGATCATCATCGGTACCGATCATTCCTTCAAAGTATCGCGATCCCGTGCACAGATCGTCCCACACAACAACACCACCCGATTTTTCGATGATTGTGTAGATATCAGGATGATCACAGATGCTTCCCACCAGAGCAATTCGTTTTTTATCCCCCATATCATCAGAAATGTCTCGTGCCTCGAAGTTTTCGATAATCTCGGGCAGTTTCATGACAAGATCGTTCCGGTTCATGATCATCGATGTCTTGACAATGGCATAAACGTCACTTCCTGTGATGTTACCGGGATTTTTTGAATGTAATGTATAGACGGTTCTGAGGTAATCTCTAATCTTATTGTATGTTGCGACGGCCTCGTTCAGGGCTTCATCCGATATCTTATCATCAAGACCCTTTTCGAGATCTCGCCTGAACTTTCTTAAAACATCAACCATGTACTCCTTTGCACTGCCCGTATTCAGCTTCACGGGGAGAACAATATCGGCAAAGAATTTGAAATTCGTATTAATACGCCACACGTCGGATAGTCTCTGAACAGAATCGCACGTGTGGGGAAAGACTGTCCCCTCGAGAAAATCAAGTCGCCCGCTGAGGGCTTCTTCAAGGGCACCTCTCACAAGGGAACAACTGTAAGTCTGTAAGTGCTGATCTGCCAGGGCGATTTCACCACGGGTCCCGAAAAGTCGCATGGGATGGGCACCCGCTGCAAATATGACTTCCTCGGGAGTATACGAACAGAAGTATCCGATTACTTTTTTCTTCTTTTCATCACGACATTTTCGGCCATAGGTATAAGGATCTTCCAGAATTTCATAGAACTCAGTTAATACATTCATCGGGTACTCTCTTTTCTTTGTTTGGTTCTTCTTCAAGTTAGTTGAAGAAGTGGGGGCAAGGATTCAAGGGTTTGTTTTTTAGAGTTTATAATCACTTTTGACATTTTTTAGAATTTCGCTATGAGTTTTGCCATACCTTCAATTCTTTGCAATTTTGTAGCATTCCTCTTGAATTCTATAAAATCATATCTGCTAAATTTGATGGTTTCGTAAAAAGTCAAAAGCTCATCAATATGTCATTCTCGCGAAAGCGGGAATCTAACAATTACAATCATTTATAGATTCCCGATCAGGCCGGGAATGACAAAACGGCAAAAAGATCGACTTTTTACGAACTTGTCAAATTTGATATTTTGCTATAATTAATCGCAACTAATCGAGAGATGATTCCTTTATTTAAACTGGTGCTGCTATTCTCCGGCATACTTGCCTGCAGCCCGCAATTTGTCAATTTCTTCCTTCTCCAGAACATTAAATGCAACCTTTCCCACAAGGGTTTTCGGCAATTCATTACGAAATTCGATTTCCCTTGGACAACTCCATTTAATCAGATGGTTTCTGCAGTGATTGATCAGTTCAATTTCCATATCCGAACCCATCTTTGCAGGATTTTCCAAGACAACAAAACCCTTAACCCGCTCTACCTGAGATTCATCGGGTACCCCGATGACACAGGCCTCCAGCACAGCGGGATGTTTATAGAGGGCATCCTCCACTTGTGCTGGATATACATTCATTCCCGATGATTTGATCATTCTCTTCAGTCTGAGTTTGAAATAAAAAAACCCGTCCTCATCCATGGATGCAATATCACCGGTGTGAAGCCAGACGTTGCCGTCATCATGGTTCTTCAGCGTCTTCCCCGTGTCTTCCGGGTTGTCCAAGTATCCCATCATAACAGCCGGACCGTAAAGACAGAGTTCACCCTCTTCACCGGTGGGTGCTTCTTCAGTTGTTCCCTGTTTAACGACTTTGGCCAGCATATCAGGGAACGGCACCCCCATACTCCCTTCCCGGTATTCACCCAGGGGTGTCGCCATGATTGCAGTAACGGTTTCTGTCAGCCCGTAACCTTCCAGCAGCTGAACCTTCCCTCCCTGTCGGTTGACAACTTCTTCAAACCGTTCCTTGACCGTTCTTGGCAGGGTATCGGCACCACTGAATGTTGCCCTGAGACAGCTTAAGTCTGTCTTGTGAAACAGCTCATTCCGGCTCAAAGCATCGTAAAGTGTGGGAACCCCAACTATAAAGTTAGGCCGTTTTGACTTAATCAATTTGGCAACAGTCTCAGGTGTAAATTGAGGAACGAGAATACTCTTTGCCCCTCCCATAAACGCAGCATTAACGCACACCCCTAACCCGAAACCGTGAAAAATCGGTAAGATTGCCAGGATACCATCGCCGCCTGCCATTTTCCCCCATTCCGCGACCTGCATGCCCTCGCTGATCATATTCATGTTGGACAGCATAATTCCCTTTGGTAGTCCTGTCGTTCCACCACTATATAATATAACAGCCAGTTCGTCTGTTTCCTTATCTGCTTTCGGAACTCCCGGATAGGAACCTGTTCGCAGATCGCTCCACCACGTTACCATGGGATCGTGGGGAACCTTCGGAATTTTTCGGCCCTTGGTCATATTAAAACCGATCCTCTTAACGAGCGGCAGATAGTCCGGAATCCTTGCCAGTATCAACGTCTTGAGACCTGTCATATCAGCCACTTCCTTGAAGTTTCCATAAAAGGCATCGAGGGTAAGGGCGAACGTACTTTTCGATTTATTGAGGTAAAATTCAATTTCCTTCGGAGGTGAGAGGGGGTGGATCATACTCGCAACAGCGCCGAGTTTATTGGCTGCATAAAAACAAATGATACCTTGCGGTGTGGTAGGCATGGAAATGGTTATTCTGTCTCCTTTTTTTAAGCCGAGATGTGCCAGCGCATTGGCACATTGATCAGTCTCCTCGCCGAGTTGTTTGTAGGTCGATTCATATCCAAGAAAATCGTAAGCAATATCGTTCGGGGATCGTGCCACTGTTTGCATCAATGCTTCGTACATGGTGACTTTTGGATAATCAATTGTCTTCGGGACATCACCGTAAAATCTTAACCAGGGCATCTTTTCATACATAGTTTCTTCTCCCCCCTTTCAATCTTTAATGATGTTTTCAACGTGCCCATGAGGCTGTCCGAAAATACTCTTCTGCTGCGGGCGGCTGCAAATTCTTAATCATTAAACAATATCCATTGTCAAGAGATGATTCATAGTTCAAAATGAAATGGTGACCGTATAAATGATTGCAATGTAATCATTTATGAATTTGTAGGAATACCTTTGCATTGACATTTTTTATGAAACAAGTTATTTTTTTCTAAATATATATGAGAGGTATGAAAATGGCTGATTTTTGGAAAGAAGGGATGTACTGTTGCGAAACTAACTGCCCGAGATGCGATAAAAAAATGAATCCCGAAGATTTCAGGATTTTATCGGTCTACGATCATAAGGGAATATGTCTTGAATGTAAAAAGAAGGAGGAAGAACAACCCGATTACAGCGAAGTATCCAAGAAAATGATCGGACAATGCATGGCTGATACAGAATTGAGATATAGTGATCCCGGTGAATATTGCTACCACCATTTCTATCCATTCACCTGCTGATTCCCATAATTCGTTTCTCTCGTGGCAACATTATAATCGTACCCGATTCTTGATTCAGAATCGGGTACTCGTTTCTATCATGATAATACAACTTCTTATGTGCAGAAATCGTTTAGAGGATGGGCAAATACTTTTCTAACTCATAGTCATGAACCTGCATCCGGTACTGATCCCACTCTATCTTTTTATTGGCGATAAACTGTTCAAAGATATGATCGCCAAGTGCCTCTCTGACAAGTTTACTCCTTTCTGTTAAATGGATCGCCATGCCCAGGCTCCCCGGCATTGAATCGATTCCCAGTGCTTTTCGATCGCCGCGTGACATTTCGTAAATGTCTTCTTCAATCGGATCGGGCAATTCATATTTCTCTTCCATACCCTTCAGGCCGGCTGCCAACATGACGGCAAATGCTAGATAGGGATTACAGGCAGGATCAGGACAACGGAACTCGACTCGCGTAGCTTTTGATTTTCCCGGCTTGTACATTGGAACTCTGACAAGGGTCGATCTGTTCCTTCTCGCCCAGGAAATGTAAACCGGAGCTTCGTAACCGGGTATCAGCCTTTTGTATGAATTTACCCATTGTGCAACCACCATACATATTTCACGGGAATGCTTCATGAGTCCCGCGATATAATGTTTTGCTGCCTGTGATAAAAAATACTCGTCGTTGGAATCAAAAAATGCGTTCTCTTCTCCCTTAAACAGGGATTGATGGACATGCATGCCACTGCCATTGATTCCAAATATCGGTTTTGGCATAAAGGTGGCGTAGACTCCATGTTTCATGGCCACCTCTTTCACGGTCAGACGATAGGTCATCGCTGCATCCGCCATCAGCAGCGCTTTTTCATATCGCAAATCAATCTCATGCTGACTGGGTGCGACCTCATGATGACTATACTCAACCTTTACACCCATACTTTCCAATGCCAGGATGGTATCACGTCTGAGATCGCTGGCAACGTCCAACGGTGTCAGGTCAAAATACCCGCCATGATCCAGAATCTCCGGTTTTCCCGTTGAACGCTTAAAATAGAAATATTCAAGTTCAGGCCCCACGTATAACGTATAACCCATATCTTCAGCTTTTTTCAGATTTCTCTTGAGTGCATAGCGGGGATCTCCTTCGTAAGGAGTACCATCTGGTTTCAGAATGTCACAAAACATCCTTGCCACTTTCATATCATCACTGCCGCGCCAGGGAAGAAACACAAAGGTTCCCGGATCCGGTTTGGCAATCATATCGCTTTCTTCTATTCGAGCGAATCCCTCGATGGAAGATCCATCAAAACCCATGCCTTCGGCAAGGGCTCCTTCTAACTCACGGGGTGTGACAGAAAAACTCTTTAAAACACCCAGCACATCGGTAAACCAGAGATTGATAAACTTCACCTTTTCTTCTTTTACTTTTTTCAGGACATACTCTTTATCTTTTCCCGTCATATTCGTACCTCTTTCGTTTCCGGATATTGACTTATTGCCCTCAGCACCTCATGACGATGCTGAAAAAGATTCTCTTCAGGACAATGTATTTTTCTCTTGAATAATTTTCTTTACTCTCTCAAGCTCCTCAGGTGTATCGACCTCCACAGAGTCGTGCATGGTTTCGACGACCTTTATCTTGTAGCCATACTCCAATGCACGTAACTGTTCGAGGGCTTCGATTCGTTCGAGGCAACCCTCCTCAAGTTGGGTAAAGGCCACCAAAAAGGCCTTTCTATATGAGTAGATACCGTGATGTTTATAATAAGAAATCTCACCTGTGCCGGCCCGCTCGAAGGGAATTGTAGCCCTCGAAAAATATAGTGCATAATGATTCTTGTCGAAAATGACCTTTACGGCGTTAGGATGATATATTTCTTCTTCTCTTCTTATCCGGTAGATGAGGGTACAGAAGTTTATTGAGGGATCATCCAGGAGAGGTTTAACCACTTCATCTATCTGTGACGGCACAAACAGGGGCTGATCCCCCTGAATATTGACAACGATATCGGAATCAGTAAGATCGAGAGTCTCAACTGCTTCGGCGATTCTGTCGGTTCCCGACCGGTGATGATCCGACGTCATGATGGCATTCCCGCCAAAGCCGATCACCGTATCAAAGATCCTTTCGTCATCGGTGGCCACAGCCACATATGATACCGTCTCAAGCCCCGATGCCTTTTCATAAACATGCTGTATCATCGGTCTACCGCATACATCCGCCAGAGGTTTTCCCTCAAATCGTGATGATTGATACCTGGCCGGAATTATACACACTACGTCTGGCATGAGTCACCTCTTAACTCGGTAACTTTGAATTTTGAATGTTGAATTTTTGATTAAAAAATGACAGGATTTCCTAATTCAAAATTAATAATTCAAATTTGCTTTACAATACCTTCGATGCCTTCTCTATTCCGTTTAATATGGTCCCCTTCTTTTCTTCTGACATCTTAACCGGAATAATTATAAAGAGCGTTCTCCCCAGGAGGTCTTCAGCACGGGGAATACTCTCAACCTCATAGCTAACCTCACCCTTATACATGGGATTGGTAAAGGGATACTGCTTTGAATTTGCCGTTGAACGGGCAATCAGATGTTCCCATCGGGGAGCATAATGCCATGCGTTTTCTTTGTACAGAATGGTGTCCACACCGTGTTCCTGGAGTGCTTTTTGAAATCTTTTGGTCATATCTCCATCGGAAAGATTAAAACCCAGAAATGTCGCCGTGTCACCTTCAGGATCATAGAGTTTTCTAAATCCGATACCGTCTATGGAACCGAGTGCCTCTTTGATTATCGCTTTATTTTTCTTTTGTTCGTCGATAATGTAAGCGAGTTTCCTCAACTGAGCAAGGCCAACGGCACCTTGAAACTCATTCATACGATAATTGAACCCGAGAAAGGATCGTCCCTCAAGAGCCCTGCTCACATTGGGATTGTGATCGTGTCCATGGTCATGGTACCAGTCTGAACGGTCGTAAAGCGTCTTGTCATCCGTTATGACCATACCACCTTCACCGGTTGTCATTGTCTTGTAATAATCAAAACTCAAGATCCCCATATGGCCGAACGTTCCAAGCTTTTTCCCGTGATAGGTCCCACCGCAACTTTGTGCGTTATCTTCGAGGACAAGAAGATTGTGTTTTTTCGCGATTTCAGCAATATCGTCTATCCGTGCTGCTGCCCCACACATATGAACCGGAATAACCGCCTTGGTAGATGGAGATTTCTTTACTTCAATTTCATGAGGATCGAGATTCAGCGATTCATCGATGTCTGCCATGACCGGGATTGCGCCGGCTTCAAGTACGGCTTCATACGTAGCAATGAAGTCGAAGGCCGGCACGATTACCTCATCGCCCGGACCGACATCCAGGGCGGTCAGCGCAACCTTCAACGCTGCCGAACCCGATGTCACACCCAAGGCATATCCGATTCCCAGGTACGCTGCAAAGGCTTTTTCGAACTCGCGCACCTTGAAAATACCTTTTCGCTCCTCATCAAACCCATATCGCATGAATATTCCTGTTTCCAAAATATCCATGACTTCCTTCATTTCTTCTTTTCCTATAATTTCAGCACCCGCCATTTTCTCCTCCAAAAATATTTGTCAGTAATGATACAATAAAAAAACCCAAAGGCATGATGAAACTCGCGCTTCCTGCATCTTGAATAATTTCGTTCTTCTGTTTTTAATATCCTACAGGGTTTTGACCTGATGAAAATTTTGTGTTCAACAGATTTTTCACGTTTGGAAATTAGAATGCATCTTCGTATATTTCAATCGCATCCTCCTCGGTAACCTTTCGAGGGTTGTTTTCTAACGGTCTGGCTACCGTCATTGCCGTGTCGGCAAGTATTGGAAAATCTTTCCTGTCTATACCGAGTGTCTCAAGGGTGTCGATAATACCACAATCATCAATTAAATTTTCAATGGCCTCGACAGCCATATACGCAGCATCACGAATGGAAAGATTGCTCACAACTTCTCCCATCGTCTTTGCAACAGCGACATATTTTTCAAGGGCACCGGGAAGATTAAACCTCATAACTGACGGCAGTAACACGGTGTTTGCCATTCCGTGAGGTATTCCATACGTACCACCGAGAGGATACGAAAGTGAATGAACAGCCGTCACACCGGCATTTGCAAGGCCCAATCCTGCATATAAACTTCCCAGGAGCATGTTTTTCCGTGCTGAAAGATTCGATCCGTCATGGACGCAGGTTCGCAGGTTTGACGAAATGAGTCGTATCGCCTCAAGAGAAATCATTTCACTCATGGGGCTTGAATGTATTGACGTGTACGATTCAAATGCATGACAAAGGGCATCCACACCGGTCGTTGCCGTTACCATGGATGGAACGGTCAGTGTCAACGTAGGATCAAGAAGAGCCAACTCAGGATACAGGTACGGACTGTTCATCCCTTCCTTCTTTTTCAGATCTTTCCTGATAAAGACAGCGGTAAACGTAACCTCACTCCCTGTGCCGGCAGTCGTGGGAACCATGATTTTCGGGAGACCCGGTCCCGGAACTTTGTTCAATCCCAGATAATCTTTCGCCTTACCTTTATTCGCTGCAACGACAGCGACAGCCTTTGCAAGATCCATAGCACTGCCGCCGCCGATTCCTACAACAATATCCGCCTTATTTTTGACGGCCATCCCGGCAACCTCATCAGCCATTTCAAGAACAGGTTCTGCCTCCACTTTGTCGTAGAGAACATACTTCATACCGGCATGTTTCAATAGCTCATCTATCTTTTCATCAAATCCCCTCCCCGCTAGATTCTTATCCAGAACAATCAGCGGCCTTTTGCCTTTCAATGATGTCACATACTGAACCAACCGCTGGAATGCACCATCTCCAAAAACTATTTCTTTCGCCCCCGTAAAAGAAAAAATATTTTCCATGTTACCCTCTTTCGCAAAATAGTATTTTTTCAGACACAGAATGGTATGTCCCGATGATATCGCGGAATAATCGCATATTTGTATGGGCAAATACAAGGAGAAAATGACAGCGTATCAATCTCGCAGGATTTTTCATTCTGTTTTATACATCGAATTTGTATACCTTGTATCTTCGTCTACCCTTATAAATACTGCCATTAAAAAAGACGTCCATAAGGACGTCTTTCTCTTTTCATTATCTCAGTAATGTCGTTTCTCACAAAAAGCGTAGATATTTTTATTGTTTGTTGTTGTCCGGCACCTGCTGCATGCAGGTGCTGTTTTTCTACTCTCCGTATTTCATTAACAGCAAATAGACTACACGATGCCTTGCGCCAACATTGCCTCGGCAACCTTGACAAACCCTGCTATATTCGCACCATTAACATAATTTCCCGGAGTTCCGTATTCTTCAGATGCATCAACGCATGCACTATGAATATCTCGCATGATCCTTTTCAGATGCGTATCGACTTCTTCAGAAGACCAGCTCAAACGCATGCTGTTCTGAGTCATTTCAAGACCGGAAACTGAAACACCTCCCGCATTTGACGCCTTGCCGGGTGCGTATGAAATGTTTGAATTGAGAAAAACTTCTATCCCCTCGGGCGTTGTCGGCATATTGGCACCTTCTGCAACTAATTGCACACCGTTACTGACAAGATTCTGTGCATCCTTACCATTAATTTCATTCTGCGTCGCAGACGGAAATGCACAATCAGCTTTATAGTTCCAGAGAGGGTTATAATCGAGAGCAGGGTCAATGGATGTGTAAACCGCCTCGGGGTACTTATCTGCATATTCTTTTATACGGCCTCGTTCAACATTTTTGAGATAGAGAATATACTCGAGCTTTTTCTTATCGATGCCCGTCTCATCGTAGATGCAGCCCGAAGAGTCAGAAAGGGTAACAACTTTTGCTCCCAGATCTATTAGCTTCTCCACCGTATACTGGGCTACATTGCCCGAGCCTGACACGAGACATACCTTACCTTCAAGAGAATCACTTTTCGCTGCAAGCATTTCAGCTGCGAAATAGACACAACCGTAACCGGTGGCTTCCGGTCGAATCAGACTTCCTCCCCATGTGAGTCCTTTGCCCGTCAAGACGCCGGTAAATTCATTGCGCAGCTTCTTATACATACCAAATAAATATCCGATCTCCCGGGCACCGACGCCGATATCTCCAGCGGGAACGTCCGTATCTGCCCCGATGTGCCTGAAAACTTCCGTCATAAAACTATGGCAGAATCGCATTACTTCAATATCCGATTTCCCCTTTGGATCAAAGTTAGATCCGCCTTTGGCACCGCCCATGGGAAGGGTTGTCAGTGCATTTTTGAAAACCTGTTCAAATCCCAGAAATTTGAGGATACTCAGGTTAACGGAGGGGTGGAAACGGAATCCCCCTTTGTAGGGACCGATGGCACCGTTCATCTGGATACGATAGCCCCGGTTGATCTGAACCTCACCTTTATCATCCACCCAGGGAACACGAAATATTACCAAACGTTCCGGTTCAACCATCCGTTCAAGAATCTTGGCTTTTCGATACTCGGGATGTTTTTCCAAAACCGGTTTGACCGATTCGGCAACTTCTGAAACAGCCTGTAGAAATTCAAGTTCTCCAGGGTTACACGCCTCACACATTTTCATAAATTCTAGCATTGGCCTTACTCCTTTTACATTAGTATACAATTTCAGAGCAACTACCTATCTTGCCCCTCTATCTTTTTTTCTTTATTAATGTTTTAAAATTAACCAGTTGTTCATAATTCATCATTGTAGACATGGTGTGATTTTCCGTTTGTATATTTACCTCTTCAACACATGCAACCGGATTCAGACCGCCCATAAGGATCATTCCTACTTTATTCACATCCACAGGAATCTGGCATACGGGCTCACTCATTTCCCCGATGGAAAGTACACCATCTATTCCCACCTTCTTGAGCTTTGATACGATTTTTTCGACAAGACTTTGACTTGATGCCGGTATTTCCCTGAAGTTCGAAAGGATTCTTCCCTCCCCCTTCATAGAGGCCTGACAGACAGACGTCATCTTCCCCCGTATAAATACCTCTGACGGATCAAGTGATGTCCCTGAATAATAAATAAGCTCTGTAAAACGAAGTGGCTTTTTGTTCCTTATCTGCAGGATACCGCCGAACTTCGAATCCATGGGAACACCATTCTTAAGAAGAACGCCATTGATGGCAACGCTGCATACCGTTGCAAAACCCACCTTTCTCTCGGGGATGGTAATTTCCCCGATTTTTTCCCCCTCGTCGGCATATGCCACAAGCCCACTGGAAAAGATACCCGACTTAAAAGCAGGGGTCATTGCATCGAGCGCATCTCTTGACTGCTTTTTCGGGAAAAAAGAGACATTGACTGGAAGCAAACCGTGTCCCTTTTCCGGATCAAAGGTCGTTTTGAATGCGAGATTTTCTATGCGTGTGATGGAAAGTCCGACCTTATCATGTACCCTGGCACTATTAATCTCCTCGATGCCCAGTTCGGTGATGACCCTCCCATCGTGTCGTCCGATGAGTTTTGTAAGCCCCCGTTCATCCATAAGTTTCAGATGGTACCTGACGGTTCTTTCGCTCAATACAATCCCATAATCCTGCAGTTGTCTCGCAATTACACGGGACCCCATCGATTCCTGGGCATCGCTCAGAACCTTCAAGATGAGAATGGTCTTCTTTTCTATATCATGTGGATACGCTAAATTAATCATACGGCATCATGTGGGTACGTTAAATTAATCATACGGCATACGGCAACCTATTGCCAAACGCATCTATCATCATACCAACATGTTGTCAATTATAAAATTAGGCTCACCTCCGAAAAAGTTGCCGTCTTTTTCAGGATTCAAGGGGTCAAGGGTTCAGGGATTCGAGTGGAATACCAGGAATGTGCAAGAATTTGAATCGAACAGCGAGTGAATACAAATAAATATTTTCCTTGACAATCGAAGATTCCCCGCAACTTGTTGCGGGAAGCTTCAATTTATCTTATAAATCGTATCCATTATGCGTGGATACGAGTATCATACTAAAAGGATTTCCCTAAAAATAAATCCCAAACAACAAACACGTGAACCCCTGGCCCAGACCGAATACCTTAACGGCGGCCGCAGGATAATGTTCCACGATTCTCTTTTTACATGAGTGTTCAATAACCGTATCAGTCGCACCAGGGCGGTCCCTGAATCCTCGAATCCTTTTCTGCAACTAAACGGGAGAAGAACCAAAAATTATAAAAAACGAATCGACGATCCAATCTTTCTGTGAAAACGTCGATGGAAGTAACCATTGATATGTAATTCATTTACGTTCGCAAAAATTGCATAGAACCGCCGAACCTCTTGAATGGATTGATTCAGAAGCATAGCAAATTTTATTCATCCTGAAATAACATGATGGTGATGACAGAAACTGCCGGCAATAATGACGTGAGTTTTTACTCTTGGTGAAATGTTTTTGTTAGTCTGATTATAGTTACGAATACATCCTCAATTGATTTTTTGTTATGTCTATAAAACTTCCCTTCGGATGAATTCTATAGCATTCCTGAAGATGAGGAGCCCCATCCCCTCTTCGGGCAAATCCTCCCGTGTCCAGCGTGGATGATTCGTATAGTGGAGATACGCTTCGGGGTGCGGCATCATACCGAAGATTCGTCCCGTTTTGTCACAGATACCGGCAATGGCGTCGACAGATCCATTAGGATTTGCCGGGTAATCTGTCACCGCCCCTTTGTAATCTTTATCGCTGTATTGCATAACGATATGGTTGTCCCTGTGAAGTTGTTTCAATACAGCATCGTTCTCCGTCACCACTTTGCCTTCTCCATGTCTCACGGGAAGATATATTCCATTAAGGTTTTTTGTAAATATGCAGGGGGTGTCCCTGTTTATTTTCAAGTAAACCCATCGATCTTCAAATCTGCCCGAGTCATTACACGTAATTGTAACATTCTGACAGGCATAATTTCCGTCAAATGCGGGAAGCAGCCCCAGTTTTATGAGCAGCTGAAAACCATTACACACGCCGAAAATGAGCTTCCCGTCGGCAATAAATTGAAGAACCTGATCGTGAAGTCTTTCACCGCTGTTCTTTACCTTTGCATTGATGATTCTGTTTGCTCCCGCCTTTGCACTGCCCATATCGTCTCCATCTAGAAAACCACCCGCCAGATTAAGAAAATGATAATCATCCAGACGTTTTTCTCCGAACAAGAGCTCGTTGATGTGAACAATATCTACTTCGTCAGAGCCGGCAAGGCGGCATGCATGGGCCGTTTCCATCTCACAGTTCGTTCCATAGCCCGTTATTACGATCGATCGTACCCTTTTTGTCATTCTTACTCCTCTTCTCGAAATACGAAACAGATTTTTAGTATTAAAAATTCAAAGGTTCCTGCCACGTCTTTTTCAGTTCAGCTATACTTTCCTGAATGATTGTATTTCCCCGGATTCCTTTTACGACAAAGGTTTCTTCGGATGAAACGGTACCGATGTATGCACATACGTTACCTTCCATCATTTCTTCGAACCGTGTCTTCACGGCTGGAGAGATTGTCACCACAAATCTGCTCTGTGATTCGGAAAAGAGGAGATAATCGTCCCTCTCAATACCCTCATACGGAACGAGAGAAAGGTCTATAGTCATCCCGAGCCCACCGGAAAAGGCAGTCTCGGCGAGGGTAACGGCAAGACCTCCGTCTGAGCAGTCATGGCAGGATGCAACGAACCCTGCATTGATCATCAGCGCTAATGAATGATATAGTTTTTTTGCGCTCGTGCCATCCACTTTCGGAACATCATTTCCCACGAAGCCCTTCAGAGCAAACCATTCGGAGCCACCCAATTCATCATAGGTTGTACCCAGGATATACACGAGATCACCCGCCTTTTTCGCATCCATGGTAACAACCTTCCGCACATCTTCAATTTTTCCCATTACTGAAAAAAGCAGCGTGGGAGGAATAGATATTTTGGTCTCTCCTATGATGTAATCATTTTTCATGCTGTCTTTTCCCGAAATGCATGGCACACCATAGATCTTGGTATAATCATACAGCGCCCGATTTGCTCTGACAAGCTGCGCCAGTTTATACCGACCATCCGGTGTTTTCTCCGATTCTACGGGATCACACCAGCAGAAATTATCGATACCGGCCATTTGCGCAAGCGATCCGCCGACGGCGATTGCATTTCGTACCGCCTCGTCAATGGCACAGGCAGCCATATGATACGTATCGATATCACTGTATCGGGGACAGATCCCGTTGGCAACGACAACCCCTTCAAAGGATTCCAGAATCGGCCTGATCACCGCGGCATCACCGGGACCATCATTTGCTATTCCCACAAGCGGCTTAATAATACTGCCTCCCTGAACTTCATGATCATATTGCCTGACAACAGATTCTTTGCTGCAGATATTCAATCGAGAAAGCATTTCTTTCAAGGCTTGCCCCATATCATCCGGTTCGGTAAAATCTGCCTCTTCATGCCGGGGGGGTACCCACCTCGCATTCAAACGCATCATGGGAAGCCCTTCATGGAGAAATTTCATGTCGAGATACGCAACGGTTTTCCCACCGTAGCGGACATGGAACTTTCCGGAATCGGTGAAAGATCCGAGAATCGTCGCCTCAACGTCCATTTCTTTCGCCAGTGCAAGGAAGTCATCGATTTTTTCAGTATTGACGGCAAGACTCATTCTCTCCTGCGCCTCCGAGATAAGAATCTCCCACGGTTTAAGACCGGCATATTTCAGGGGGGCCTTACTGAGATCCATATCACAACCACCACATAATGTTGCCATTTCTCCGACCGAAGATGAAAGACCTCCAGCTCCGTTATCTGTAATTGTTCGGTAGAGGTCCTTGTCCCTCGCCATAAGGAGAAAATCCGTCATTTTTTTCTGTGTTATGGGGTCTCCGATTTGAACGGCAGTAACAGGAGAACCTTCATGAAGTTCTTCGGAAGAAAACGTAGCCCCGTGGATACCGTCCTTTCCGATTCTTCCCCCCGTCATGACAATCATATCTCCGGGGATAATCTCTTTTGTGTGAGTCGGCTGTCCCAGAATGTGAGACGGCATAATACCGCCGGTTCCACAATAGACCAGGGGTTTGCCAAGGTACCGTTCTTCAAAAACAATGCAGCCGTTTACCGTGGGAATGCCGCTTTTGTTTCCACCGTGTTCAACCCCTTCTCTAACGCCTTCATAAATTCGACGGGGGTGAAGTATTCGACGTGGTAGGGGGTCCGAATAAAATGGTGAGGCAAAACAGAAAATATCCGTATTAAAGATCAGTTTAGCCCCCTTCCCCGTTCCAAAGGGATCCCTGTTGACACCGACGATGCCTGTCAGGGCTCCTCCGTAGGGATCCAGTGCTGACGGAGAATTATGTGTCTCCACCTTGAAAACAAGGTTATACTCATCATTGAATTTAATAACACCTGCATTATCGACAAAAACAGAAAGACACCAGTCGTTCTTACCCAGACTTTCTCTGATTTCTTTCGTTGATTGCTTGATGAAACTGCTGAAAAG
>Ga0272442_10004225_pt1 | contig 19763 bp, 13 predicted proteins | sample SSMForm2O_FD_200262 | JGI IMG/M metagenome (GOLD analysis project Ga0272442, IMG submission 200262) | Marine sediment archaeal communities from Little Sippewissett salt marsh, Falmouth, MA, United States - SSM-Form-2O | ecosystem: Environmental > Aquatic > Marine > Wetlands > Sediment ... | reverse complement strand
TGGGATTGAGTGGTTTTGCGAGAGGGTGGCTCGGTTTCGACCGAGGGTATGAAGGTGAGTGCAAGGCGGCATCTGAAATGGTGCATGTACCTGGCGACTGGGGTTGCCCTGTCGATGCTCAGCCTTTCTGCGCATGCCGCGGTCGCCTACGTCGGTGATCAGCCTGCCAGCGCCGCCGATGGGACGGCCCGCGGAGGGGTCGTCCTGGCGAGCCCATGGTCGCTTGTCGATATGGCTGCCTTGGCGTTGGGGCCGGTGATCTACGTCGATGCTTACTCACTGGGCGATCCGGGGCCGGGTGATCCCGACATCAGCGACCCGGCCGAAGACGGGACGATCTTTCATCCGTTCGACACTGTTTTCGAGGCGATGACGGTGGCGGTTGACGGGGACACCATCCTGGTCGCTCCCGGCCACTACGGGCCCGGGGCGTCGCAGGGTAGCCGCCTTGCGCTGGGCGGCCGTAATATTCGAGTGAGAAGCACGTTCGGTGGAGATCCCGCCCGCATCGGGGAGACGGTTCTTGACGCGACGATCGTCTTTGACGGGACCGAGGGCCCGTCGTGCGAATTGTCCGGCTTCACGATCCAGGGCCCGGCCTTCGAGGGCATCTCGGGCAACGGCACGTCGGCCACGTTGTGGAACTGTGCCATTCAAGGCAATCGCACGTGCGACGGGAGCGTGCTGACCGACTTCCACGGCGAGGTGCGGAATTGCCTGATCGCCGACAACAGCAGCAAGTTCGAGTGTGGGTCGCGACCGGCGGTGGCGAATTTCGGCGGCACCATGACCAACTGCACGATCGCCAACAACGCCACCGGCATCTCCGTAGGCACCGCTGAGATCGTCAACTGCATTATCTACCACAACGACATCCAGACCGTCCGCGTGCAGGAACAGGGTTCGTTGCGGATGGCATACTCCAACGTGCAAGGCGGGGCGTCAGTTGTTGTGGCCCCGGACACGGCGGCGGTCGAATTGACGTCCATTATGGCTTTCAACCCGTATTTCGCGCGGGTGGGCATGCAGGGCAATGGACCGCTACTGGAGGGTGACTACCATCTGAAGAGCCAGGGTCTGCGGTGGAGCCCGGAGACGGTCTCGGGCTGCCATTGGGTTCGTGATGGCGTGACCAGTCCCTGCATCGACAGCGGTGACCTCGCCTTCGACGTGGGGGCCGAACTCATGGCGTTCCCGCCCGGGATGGGGGTGCAGAATCCCGTGAACCGTTGGATCAACATGGGGTACTACGGAGGGACGACGCAGGCCAGCCTGCCGTTCGTCGACGAGGTTCCGGGGACCATCAAGGCCACCGCCTCCAGCGCCGATAGCGAGGAGACCGGTCCGGAGAAGACCTGCGACGGCTCCGGATTGAATGAGGACGATGAGCACTCGACGAGGGCCACTGATATGTGGCTCAGCGATGGCTCCGACGAGACGCCCTGGATTCTCTACGAGTTCGACCGTGTCCATCTGCTCCATGAGATGTGGGTGTGGAACTACAACGTGCAGTTCGAGGGGATACTCGGTTTCGGGGTCAAGGATGTGACCCTCGAGTACTGCGAGAACGGCACAGACTGGACACGCTGGGGTGACGTGCAGTTCGCTCAGGCCTCTGGCACGCCAGACTATACCGCTAACACCGTTGTTCCCTTGGAGGGCGTCTCTGCCAAATACGTCAGGCTGAAGATCAACAGCGGCTGGGGAATGCTCCCGCAGTTCGGACTTAGCGAGGTTCGTTTCTTCGCGGACCAGACACCGCTGTGGCCCGACGGAGAGGATCCCCGCGCGGCGTCGAATCCGCAGCCGGCCGATGGGCGGACGGATATCATCCCGCCCGTGACACTGAGCTGGACGCCCGGGGCCGACGCGGTCACGCACCACCTCTATGTGGGCACGGATTTCGACGCTGTCAGCGGCGCCCAGGGCGCGGATACCTCCGGCGTGCTGCTGGCGGCCGTGCGCGACGTCAACACTCTGTATCTGGAGAAGCCCTTGCAGCCGGGGCAAACCTATTACTGGCGCGTGGATGAGACGACCGGACCACCTGACTCTGCTTCGACCCAAGGGACCGTTTGGAGCTTCATGGTCTGGCCCTATGCCTATCCGATCCAGGATGTCGTGGCGACCAGCAACGCGATCTCGGAGGAGGGGGAGGGGCCCGAGAATACGGTCAATTCGTCCGGACTGAATGCCGATAACGAGCACTCGACCGAGCACACGGATATGTGGCTGGGCAGGGCCGAGGGCGAAGCGGTCTACATCGCGTATGCGTTCGACGCCGTGTACGAGCTGTCGGAGATGTGGGTGTGGAACTACAACGTGATGTTCGAGTCGCTGCTCGGTTTCGGGGTCAAGGATGTGACCATCGAGTACTCCGAAAACGGCACGGACTGGACAAGCTGGGATGACGTGCAGTTTGCCCAGGGGACGGCCAGAGCAGACTACACCGTTGGCTCGATCGTCGAGTTGGGTGGGGTCGCCGCGCGGTACGTCAGGCTGAAGATCCGCAGCGGTTGGGGCCGGCTCGGCCAGTTCGGGCTTAGCGAGGTCCGCTTCTTCAGCAGCCAGCCGCCGTGGTCTCCTCTGTGGTCCTACGCGCTGGTTCTGGACAGCTTCGAGCGCTACAACCCCATTGAAAGAAGGATCTACGATATCTGGCTCGACGGCTGGGTCAACGAGACCGGCTCGACCGTCGGCTATTTCGCAGCGCCCTTTGCCGAGCGCTGGATCGTCAACAGTGGTGCGCAGGCCATGCCCCTTTTCTATGACAACACGGCGGCTCCGTTTTACTCGGAGACGTACCGTGAGCTGGAGGAGGAATTACAGAACTGGAAGGTCGACGGCGCGGAGGCCTTGACCCTGTACTTCCACGGGAGCACGGAGAAGGACCACGACAGCGATGCGGATCGGCTGTACGTGGGTGTCCAGGACGATCAGGGCCGCGTCGCCGTGGTGCGGCACCCCGATCGGGATGCCCTGCTCCTTGACGGCTGGCAGGCCTGGACGATTGCCCTTGAGCGGTTCGGCGACGTCGACCTGGCCTGCGTGGCGCGTTTGATTGTGGGCGTTGGCGATCGCAACGTCCCCCGGTCCGGGGGCAGGAGCGTTGTGTACATCGACGACATCGGCCTCGGTGCAGCGCCGCCGGTAGAGGGCGACGACCCATAGTGGTTCAACAAAAGCCTCGATGGTTGAGAGGATCGGTGTTAATTTGTAGTGCGAACGGCACGAAAGCGAAGCCTGATTTGAAATGGGTTGGACGGAGAGACATAGAGGTTTCACGCTTGTCGAGCTGCTGACGACGATCAGTGTGCTGGTGCTGCTGATCGGCATCATGCTACCGGCGATGGGGGCGGTGCGTCGTTACGGGCGGCGGGTGGTGGGCATTCACAACCAGCGGGAGATCGTCTTCGCTGTGACGCTGTACGCTTGCGAGAACGATGATGACTTTCCGTCTTCGGTGGCGCTTTGCGCCGGGGCCGATGCGCAGAGCTACCGCTGGCAAGACCCCCGCAAGGTCAAGACGACCCGGCCGTTGCCCCGGATGACGCACAACTCCGTGGCGGGCTACCTGGGTGAGTACGCCCGGTGTGGCGAGGTCTTCTACTGCCCGAGCAGCCCGGGGCCGCACACGTATTGGCGCGAGGCCTGGGCACAGGGGGACCGGTGGGGCCACCCCGATTCGGACGATGCCGATGGTGCGGACCCCTTGTTTGGCAGCTACTGCTTCTTCTGGAACTATACGGCGTATCTGGAAGGTCCGTGGGGCCCGTTCGTGGGGCCTCGGTCTCAACTGCCCCGGGCTGAGGAAAGCGATGTGCTGGTGTGTGACTACTTCGGGTACGACGATTGGCGGAACCGGGGCTACTTCGGCAGTTGCGAGCTGCTGAAACACGACGAGATCGTGGCTGAGTGCGACTGGCATTCGAGCTACTGGTCGTACCGGAATCATGGCGTCGGGGATGACCCGCGCACTTTGACGACCAAGCTCAACGCCGGGTATCTGGACGGTCACGTATCCGGGTACACGCCCGGTGAAGCGACGGCGATCCGGGTCTCGGAAACCCCCCACGGCCAAGAGCCTTATGAATCAAGCGATCCGCGCAACCCCGGGTGCTTCTTTGTCCCCACCCGGACGATACGCGCGCCCAGGTGAAGCGCCTGCCCTTACCGGTTGGGCCGTGGCTCGCGCGCTCGGCGGCCGCAGATTTTCTCAAAAAAAACCACTCATCCACCACGCTGGTGTTCTCTTATATACAGACCGGTCCATTCGATGGGAGAACACACACTGCGGAGACTTATGAAAGGATAGCCCTATGAAGCGATACAAATGGATGCCAGACAGGTTGCTCTGTGCCATGCTCGCGCTGGTATTCATCCTGATCGGCAACTTGCCGGCCGTGGCCGGCCAAGACGGGAACGTTGCGAATCCAATCGAGAACGTGGTGGCCACCAGCAATGCGTCGTCGGAAGCAGAAGCGGGGCCTGAGAATACCGTCAACGGCTCCGGGTTGAACGCCAACGATGAGCACTCCACGCAAGCCGTCGACATGTGGCTGGGTCTGCTGGAGGGCGGCCCCGTGCATATCCAGTATGAGTTCGACGCGGTGTACGTGCTGCACGAGATGTGGGTCTGGAATTTCAATTCGCTGTTTGAAGGGATCCTGGGTTTTGGGGCCAAGGACGTCACCATCGAGTACTCTGTAAACGGCACCGATTGGACAACGCTGTGCGACGTCCAGTTCGCCCAGGGGCCGGCCGAGCCGGACTATGTCGCCAACACCATCGTCCCGCTGAATGGCATCTCCGCCAGGTCGGTCCGGGTGACGATTCGCAGTGTGTGGGGAATGCTCGGTCAGGTCGGGCTCAGCGAGGTGCGGTTCTGGACACTAACCGAGCCGTACACGGTGCCAGACGGCCATCCGATCTCCGGGGTTGTTGCTACCAGCAATGCTGTCTCGGAAGAAGGGCAAGGACCCGAGAATACGGTCAACCTCTCCGGACTCAACGCCAAGGACGAGCACTCGACCGAGCACACCACTATGTGGTTGGGCGTGCCCGATGGCGAACCGGTGTACATCCAGTATGCGTTCGACGCGGTGTACGAGCTATCCGAGATGTGGGTGTGGAACTACAACGTGATGTTCGAGGGGATACTCGGTTTCGGGGTCAAGGATGTGACCATAGAATACTCCGAGAATGGCACGCACTGGGCAACCTGGGGTGACGTGCAGTTCGCCCAGGCTTCTGCTTCGCCAGAGTACACTGCCAACACCATCGTCCCTTTGAATGGCGTCTCTGCGAAATACGTCAGGCTGAATATCAGCAGCGGCTGGGGAATGCTCGGCCAGTTCGGGCTTAGCGAGGTGAGGTTCTTCACGAGCGAGGCGCCGACGCTACCGTCTTTCGCCCTGCTGCTCGACGACTTCGAAAGCTATAACCCTATCGAGAGGAGGATCTACGATATCTGGCTCGACGGCTGGATCAACGAGAGCGGCTCGACCGTCGGCTATTTTGAGGCGCCTTTCACGGAGCAGTGGATCGTCAACAGCGGTGACCAGTCTATGCCCCTGTTCTATGATAACCGCGTGCCTCCGTTCTACGCCGAAGCGCACCGTGACCTGGAGGAATCGCTGCAAGACTGGACCGTTAACGGCGCCGGAGCGCTGACGTTGTACTTCCACGGGAGCCTCGACAAAAACCACAACGTCGCGACCGATCGGCTGTACGTGGCGGTCGTGGACGATCAGGACCGCATGGCCGTGGTGCAACACCCCGATCCCGAAACGCTGCTGGCTGACGGGTGGCACGAATGGTCGATCGGCTTCGAGGCATTCGAGGACGTGGACCTGAGCGGCGTGGTGCGTTTGGCTGTGGGCGTGGGCGATCGCGACAGCTCTCGGCCTGGTGGGGACAGCGTCGTGTACATTGATGACATCGGGCTCAGCGTCGTTGGGGCGCAGGCCGATCCGATCTCTTCGATCCCGGGTGTTGTGGCGACCAGCAATACGGTCTCAGAGGAAGAAGAAGGGCCGGAGAACGTGGTCGATGGTTCCGGGTTGAATGACAACTACGAGCATTCAACAGTGTACAGCGACATGTGGGTGGGTGAGCTTGGGGACGATCCCGCGTACATCCAGTTTGCGTTCGAGCGTGTGTACGAACTGGATGAGATGTGGGTGTGGAACTACAACTCGCATTTCGAATTGATGCTGGGCTTCGGGGTCAAGGATGTCAGTATAGCGTACTCGGAGGACGGCGCGAGCTGGACGACCTGGGGTGACGTTCGATTTGCCCAGGGGCCGGGGACGGACGACTACACCGTTGGCACGATCGTCGAGTTTGGCGGTATCTCTGCCCAGTACGTCAGGCTCACTATCCAGAGCGGTTGGGGCGTTCTCGGCCGGGTCGGGCTCAGCGAGGTCAAGTTCTTCGGCGACTAGGCGCCGGCGGAGTTGCGGGCCGGCTGCTCGGGCGTAGGGAAAGTCAAACCCGAGAGGCAGCTTGGGCCAACGCCCGTACTCTTGCCTGATGGCAAAGCCCGGTTCTCTCAGAGGCCGGGCTTTTTTCGTGCGCTGCGGCGCGGCAGCGGAAACCCGTTCTAGGGTTCGTTTGCGTCGGCGGTTGGCTTGGGTTCGGTTTTGGGTTGGCGGGCCTTCTTGGCTGCTTGCATGACGTCGCGGCGTTTGTACTCGGTCTCCAATCGCTTGATGACGCCTTCGGCCTCGGCGTCGAGCCTGGCTTTGAGTTGCTCGACATGGTCGGGTCGCGATGCTTCCAGTTCCTGACGCATCTGCTTGAGCGCGCGCCGGTTGCGAGCTTCGTTGAGGGGGTGGCCTTCGCGACCGTCGAGGCGGTCCTGCCTGCGCAGCTCAGCGGCCTTCTGGCGCAAGAGCTGGGCCTCGCGTCGCTTGACGAGTGACTCGGCATTGGCCTTGCGGCGGTTGATGTCACGTAGAGCGCCTTCGTAGAGTTTGATGTTCGCCTTGACGAGATTGCCATAGTGGACTTTCTCGTCGATGATGATGTCACTGCCAGGGGGGTAGAGGGGGGGCAGGCCGTTGGGATCGATGTTGTCGAAGGCGTCGGGTTCGGGGGCGCCGGGTCCGCCGTCGAGTTCCATGATTCTGGCCAGGTCCATGAGTGTCTTCTCGGGAGCCAGGGGGTCGGTGCGAATGACGAAGGAGCGGTCGCTCTTCTGGCCGGAGCGTTCCTTGGCCATCTGCTTGAGATCCTTGCGGGCGAGCTTCAGTTGTTCGAGCTCGGCCCTGTCAATGCGATGGGCCAGGTGACGCCGCAGTCCCTCGCCCGGTTCGTCGCCGAGCTTTTCCAGGTTGGCGTAGGTTTCTTGAGCCTGCTTTAAGACAGCGAGGGCCGGCTCGAGTTCGTCTTGTCGTCGGGCCTGGAGCTTCTTGTTGGCGGCCTTGGCGGCGAGTTGGAGCTGGGCCAAATCATACTCGAAGCGATCCCGCAGACGCGCCCATGTTAGCGGGTGCATCATCTCGGGCTTCTTGTTTTCGCGAAAGGCTTTGGCCAGGTCTGCGAAGTCGGGCTCGGGCACCTCTACCTTCGGCGTTGCTACGGGCTCCAGGGGATCGACCGCGTCGTCCGGTTCTTCCTCGTCGTCGTCCGGCTTTGGGGACAGGCCCAGGATCTCGTCGATTTCCTCGGCGTGCGATTTCTCGGGCAACTCCAGTCGGTGCGGTTCGCCGAGCACGCCGGAGCATTCGGCGGCCCAGTCGAAGTGCGTACGCTTCTTGCCATCGTTCATAGCCTTGAGGAGACCGCGCCAGCGATCCTCCAGTTGTTTGCTTTCGGCGTTCAGGGCTTTGGCCAAGGCTGCGGCACGCCGGTCGCTGTTGGCTCGGAGGCGATTGGCGCGCCGGCGGAGTTCCTCGATGCGTTGCTTGGCTGCTTCGAGTCCGGAGACGGGCTTGACCGTTTCACCGGTCAGACCTTCGAGGTAGGCGATGCGTTTGTCGAAGCGGCTTGGATCCGGCGCTGAGTTGATCACCGGCAGGGGGCGTGATGCGGCGGCCTCGTCCTTGTCCTTGTCGGGCGGCTGACTGGGCCGACGGTCCTTGGTCGGATCATCCTTGCCAGAGAGGGCTCCCCGCAGGCCGCCGTCTTTCTGGGCGTGACCGATGCCCGTCGCGAGCAGGCCGATCATCAGCACAACGACATATAACAACGCAGGTCTCGTCTTCATGAACTGTGCTCCTCTTTGTCTGGTTTCTCATCGGCCAGCGCGGCCCGCGCGGCGGCGAAGTCAACCATCACTTCAAACGTTTGTTTTCCGCGCCGTACAAGAACGGGGGCGTTGCCCTCCGGCACCGGGTCGCGTCGCAGGTTCTTGATGCTTTCCAGGGTGCCAAGATGGCGTTTGCCGACGCGTATGATGACGTCTTTGCCGCGGACGGGCGGACGGGTCTGAGCGAGGGGGGACTTTGGCAGAAGGGCCCTGACATACCAGCCGCGTTGGAACTTCTGACCGTCGAGCCCGGAGCCATAGGTGCCGAGCAGGTCGAACGTATCCAGTGTGTCGACGGCCCCGGCACGGCCGGAAAGGATGTCGGCTCGTTTCAGCAGGGTGGTCGTCGAGGGCTTGTAGCGTCTGTCGTTGACGAATTGGGCATGCGTGCGCACCGCGTTCGGATCGCGGTACATCAGAGCGATGAGGGCCAGCGCACCGTGGCCTTTCTGCTTTGTCAGTTCCGAGGCGCCGTTTCGGGCCAGCCGATCAAACATGGTGCGGGCGTCGACGATCATTCCGCCGCGAAAGCGTATCCATGCGGACCAGATGTTGACACGTCCCTTGCCATGCCATCCCGCCGATTGACACATCACGGCGGCCGAGACAGGCTGGTTCATTTTGTCGTACATCTCGGCGATGGCCTGTGAGACCTCGCCGGCCAGGCCCCGCCGGTACTGCTGCCCGCGGAAGTCCTTGCGCGGGGGGAACCACGTCCAGGTGCTCTGTACCTGTCGAATCACCCGCATGGCTTCCCAGGGGTCGGCCTCGTTTCCATAGTTCTTGGCCGCGCGCACGACGCTGTAGGGATCGTTGAGCTGGCGAGCGGCGTAGATGGCCCAGCGGGCGTACTGCCAGTTCCCGCCATCGAACTCGGATGCTTTGTCAAGGTCTTCCATCGCGGCCTTCTTCTCGCCTAGCTGCCAGAGGGCGCGGCCGCGCACGAAGCGCCAGAGCGCTGGAATGTGTACATCGTCGCCCTGTCGTTCCTTGCGCATCTCGATCGCCTGGTTCACGAGTTTGACGGCGAGCTTGTCCTGTTCCATGTCGTAGGCACACTTGGCCGACCAGACGAGTGCGTCGGCGTTGTTGTCGACGCGGAGTGATTCCTGGAAGCAATACAGGGCCAGGGGATAGTCACCTGCCTCGTAGGCGGCCTGTCCGAGCATGAAGCGCACGGTTCGGTCCATGATGTTGGCGTTGAAGGCGATGCGAAAGGCCTCGACGGCTTCGTCGTAGCGGCGGGCGTTCAAGAGCGCTTCGGCGCGTTCTCGCTCGACCTTCTGGGTCTGTGCGGGTGCCATTTCGATGGCGAGTGCGTAGGCGTCGGCCGCGGCTGAGTAGTCGGCGGCCCCGTCGTAGAGCTGGCCGAGCATGACGTAGGCCTCATGGCCGAGGGGCTCGAGGCTGTCGGCGATCAGGAGGTGTTCTATCGCCCGGTCCCATTGCTCGAGCTTCTCCAGCGTTTCGACCATCTCGAAGCGGGCCGTGACACTGGCCGGGTCCAGGGCGATGGCGCGGCGCAGGTAGTCTTGTGCCTGCTCGAGATGGCACCAGGCTACTGTGTCGTCCTTACGGGGTTTGTAGTGCCGCGCGTATTGCTCGTGTTCGATGGCGCCGACCGCCGTCAATACGAGCGGATCGTTCGGGAAGGCGGCGAGGGCCGGGGCGAGCTGCTCGGGCTCGACGACGATCGAGTGAGCCAGGGCTACGCGCGCGATCTGGTGGGCTGTGAGTTTCGAAGCCGGGTTGAGTTCGAGGGCGGCGTTTAGGTGCTTGAGGCTCATGCTGGTGTTGTCCTGGTGGTGAAGGGCCAGGCCGTACCAGTAGTGGACGGGTTCACCGGGCTCGGTCTCCTTGGCCAGAGGCTCGAGCACTTTCATGACTTGCTCCCAGTCGCCTGCTTCGATGGCTGCTGCGGCCTCAGGTGGGACGGCCGCGTCGACAGCGATTCGTTCGCGGGCAGGAGTTGGCGCCACCGGGACTGCACTGAGGAGAAGCCAGGACAGTAGTAGCGGGATGTGAACCACACGTTTCTGTAGCAACGCGCTAAACAAACGGGCTAGTCTCATCATGGTCCCTTCTTCAGTTGGCCCGGCGCTGCCTTACCACGAGGCAGAAGCGCAGGCCTAAGCCGGTGGGGTCGATCGCCTCGACGGCTACGCGGTGGCCATTGTCACGGATGCACTCGAGCAGTCGTCGGACGGCGTCGTGGGGGATCGGCGTGACACCGCCGTCGTCGAAGCGGTTGTCTTTTTTCTCTTGTCCGTATGACGCGAAATCGTCGTAGCCCGCGGGCGGCAGTATGAACGGGACGGTTCTGTAGGACGAATCGATGATGACGAACGCCAGCAGGTCCATCTCGGGCAGGGCGATCCGCTCGCGGTCCGCCAGGAGCTCCATGGCCTGGGCGGTCTTCACGGCCCATGCCTGCTGACGCGCGCAATACACGGAATCGCGAATCGGTTCTGCGACCAGGGCCTGGACCGTCTCCATGCCGACGGGGGGCTCTCTGAGACTGACCGTGCACGTCAGCGTCTGGCTCTGGATGTCCAGGGTGTCAGCCTCCGGGAAGATCACCACGCGCCAGTTGACCTGCGGAGCTTCATCCGAGGGGCCGGGGAGTTCTTGGGGATGCTTGAAGAGGCGGTCCATGCTCATTGTGTCGTCGGCGGTCTCGACGTAGAGGTGCCGGCGGGCCTGAGCGGGTGTTAGTCGGTGATAGGCGATATCGAGTGCCACGTGGTCTTCTTTGAGGATGGTCCAGCGGGTTACCTTAAGGTCTCCACCGGGCGGAATGGCGCCCATGGCGAAGACGGGCATGGACAGTTGCTGGGCCATTTCGCTGTAGCGCCACACGTCCTCCAGGGGCCGATGCTGGACGGAGCCGTAGCGGGCGCCGTGCCAGCGGTCGATGTCGGGAAGCTGTCCGGGAATCGAGCAACTGCGCAGGACGATCACGTCGTTGCTATCGTTTTCGATCATGAAGACGAGCCGGGACATGCCGCCTCGGACGAATTTGTTCTCGTCTCCCGGCGGTCGCACCATTTCCTGACGGACGTGGGCCGACAACGGCGGTGCTGGGCGCGTTGCACACGAGGTGATGCACAGGGCGAACAGGGCCATCGCAACCGTCAAACAGGCGGTGCGGCTGTTGAAGGGGAGGCGAGCGTCTATCGGCCTGGCTTGCATGCGATCTCCTGAACTGGTGTCGGTCAGAACGGGGGCGCCTTGTGAGGCATGACCTGGTAGCCTCGTGTGGTTCGTCGCATAAGGAACGTCTCGATTCCGCGCTGGATCATGCCGCCGCCCTGATCGATCTCGACCATCACGGTCACTTCGATGACGCCGGGCTCTTCGAGTTCACGGGTGGAGTGAAATTCGAAGCCTGGTGCAAACGGGTGCTTGTAGCGCCAGAAGCCGGCCGGGTGGGCGACGGGCGGTTCTTCGTCGGTGTAGAAGAACTCGCCGCTGATGAGCTTGGCCGGGTCTTCGGGTGAGTCTGCAAGATCGTAGTACCGGGCCAGTTCGGGCCAGTCCTTGCGTTCCAGCATGGTCGTGATTTGCTCTACCGCCTCAGCCGGGCTTGCGAAGTACTTTGTGCCGTCTGATGTTTCAGGACCGGTGATGCAGCCGGCGAGGAACAGGCACAAAACGATGGCTTGTCGTGCTGTTGACAACCGCATGTGTACGCTCCTTTTGTCAAGGTACCGTGCCGATTGTCTCTTTGTGTCGCGTCGTGGCGACTGACGGTTACTCCGTGTCTCTGGCGGTGAATATCGGCCACATCAGGGCGGCGAATGAGTGCAATCCTGACATTCTTGACCGGCTTCGGCCGGTCCTTTTCCTGGCCAAGACGGCCTGCTAAGGAGATGGTTGTCAGGGCCGCCGATCAGCCTTGAATGCGCCATGTTAGGGGACGTCGTCCCTAGCGGCCTGCGTACGGGACCCGGGTGTGTCCCCACGGGGTGGCAAGGCGACGGCAAGCCTAGGGCTCTTGCTCGCCGACGGGCTCGGTTTCGGTGTCGAGGAGGAGCTGCTGCCACTGCTCGGACCAGTGGACGTGGATGGGCCTTTCGTGGCGGAGCATGTCCATGACGCCGGTGATTTCGTTGATGTCCATGTGGCCGCGAGGGCGTCCGAGGCCGTCGAGGTGGTCCTGCTTGGAGGCGAGGGCCTCGGGGGCGTAGAAACCGATGGTTCCGACGAGGCCGGTCTTGTGTCCGGGGCCGTAAAGGTAGAGCCAGGCTTTGAGGTCCGCAGGGCCCATGCTGCTGGCGCCGAAGTAACGGATTCGGTAGCTTTCTACTGTGTTGACGAAGTAACCCATGGTTCTATTTCTCCTGATCGGCGGGTTTCTTGCGTTTGGCGGCGCGGAGGAGGCCGGTGATGGTCTGGAGGAGTATCGAGGAGCCGACAACGATCATGGACACGGCGCCGATCTTGGTCGCGTCCCAATCGTCATCGCAGAGGGTCAGGATGTAGGAGCCGCCAATGAGGATTGCCAGGCCGCCAATGCTGACGGCGATGAGGGCGGGGACGTTGGGTTGGAAGGGGCGGTCGGGGTCGTTGGCCAGATCGACGTCGGGACCTTTCTTGTGGATCAACTGGATGTCGGCGAGGCACTGGACGACGACGTGGTTGGGCAGGCCATCGGTGCTGGAGGATATCGGCCTATCGCCGATCTTGAACGCGCCCAAGCCTGGGGTGATGGGCAGTTCGAGGAACTCGTCGAGGGTGAACTTGCCCGGCGCGCCGGCGTTGTAGTATAGCGTTTGGGGACAGAGGACGAGGCAGTGCTTGGCCGAGCCCCATTCGGTGAGATCGAACAGGGCTGTGATGGTCTCCTCGTCCGGTATCTGGCAGGTTTTTCTGGCGTTGTGGAGCTTTCTCTCCGGGATGTCCGGAGCGATGTGGATCTTCCTGGAGGTGCGACGGTATTGCTGGAGGAGACTAACGACGGCCTGCTGCTTTTCGTCCATAGAGCCGATCCCTTCAAATCGGGCGAGCGGCCGTCGGTGCCACCAGCCGGCGACGAGCGCTCGCCTTGCGTTTGCGCACTGCCCGCTTCGGCTGGCGCTATTCTAGAGGGTGTTAGGAGAGAATGGCAAGCGAGAAGGCGAAGGATATTGAGCGAGGGAGCAGAGGCGTGCCCCGCGGGCGTTCTGAGTGCCAATGGTGCTGTTGCGGCCGCGTTTATCTTCCGGAACCGGTTCTCTCGGCTCTCCAGATGTGCAGGTCTTTCCATGCGTCCCAGGCGTGGCTGGTGATGTCGAGGTCACCGTCTTGATCGAGGTCGAAGAGGCGGGCGCCAAGGTGGCCTTCCTTGCCACGGTCGATCTCGTGCATGACGAAGTTGCCGGCGCCGTCGTTGCGCCACCATTGGAGGCGGAGGTGCGGGCCTTTGTGTTCGCAGGTGACGAGGTCCACGGCACCGTCGTTGTCGAGGTCGCCGGCGTCGAGGTTGTTCATGGAGTACTGGCGGACCATGAGGTGGCGGGTGAAGGGTGTCTTCGGGCCGGTGGGTTTGGCTTCGAACCACCAGAGGTGGGCGTCCGGTTCGGTTCCGGGCCAGCGTTCTTCGGAGACGGCGACGTCGGTGCGGCCGTCGGCGTTGAAGTCGGCGGCGACGACGCGGTCGACGGCGTGGAGGGTGCGGCCGATCTCGTGGCGGGGCCAGTCGGCGCGCCAGGCGCCGGGGTTTTCCCACCAGGCGACGAGGGTAGGTTGTTCGTCGCCGAGAGGGCCATCGCCACCGACGAGGTCGAGGTCGCCATCGTCGTCCATGTCGGCTGCGGCGAATCCTTCGTCGGTGCCGCGGGCGACGACGCGGAGGAACGAGAAGGGGGTGTCCGTCGGATCTTGGGGGATGCGGGCGGCGTAGATGCCTCCGGCGGCGGCGAGCAGGATCTCGGGGCGGGCGTCGCCGTCGAGGTCCGCCTTGCCATAGCCCTGGCCATTGACGTGGCCGGTCTTGGGGATTGAGCCGATCTTGGTGCGCTGCCAGCGGGCGAGGGTCTCGTCGGTGGCTTCGTACCAGAAGACGTCAGGCAGGGCGGTGGCGATGATATCGGGGTGGGCGTCTCTATCGATGTCGAGGGTGAGCAGTCCGTCGACGTTGGCGCCGAGGTCGGTGCGTTGCCAGGGGGCGGTGAGATGGGCGCCGGGGTTGCGGTAGATGTAGCGGCCGGAGACGAGATCGAGGTCGCCGTCGCGGTCCATGTCACCAGCGTCGAGGCCAAAGTAGCGCAGCCATTCGGGCGGGTCGAAGTCGCCCCACTTGGCGCGCTGGTTGTCGGCGTGGATGTAGTGCCAGGACTCGGGTCTGCGGAGGTGGTATTTCCAGCCGGAGAAGGTGGCGTCTTTGGAGAGGGCGACGAGGGTGACGCGTACGGTCAGGGGCATGAAGTCGTTGCGCTGGTCCCAACTGGATTTGTCGGCGGGGATCCAGTCGCTCATATTGCGTCCGTCGGCGCTCCAGACGACGAGGCCGAGCTTCTCGAAGTCCCGGACGCGGGCGAAGTCGACGGGCTGGCCATTGAGGCACCACCATTCGGCCGGGGTGGAGGCGTCGGTGAAGACGCCTTTGCCGGAGATGGGGGTGCGGCGGGCGCAGGTTTCGCGCCAGGTTTTCCAACTGCCGTCTTCGCGCACCACGTCAGCCCAGATGCAGACACTGAGCTGGAAGGGCTTGTCGGAGGGGTAGTCGAGGACCTCGTAGCGGATGTGCCACTGGCCTTCGTAGAGATCGGCGGGGGCGAGCCAGTCCATGCCGGCGGCGGGTGAGGGGTGGAAATAGGCAAAGCCGTGATGGGCGGCGGTGGTGGTGAACGTGCCGTCGTAGAGCAGGACCTCTGTGGCGGGGGCGGGTCGATTGACGAGGAAGAGGGCCAGTAAAATGCACAACAACCACGTTCGGGTGACGAGGGGATTGAGGATCGGCTTCATCATGCTCTCCGCAGTTTCTGTTTCTATTTCTGTTGCCTGGATTCGCTGGTGGACTGGGCGAATGGCTTCGAATTGTACGTCATTTCATCACCGATCGCCATGAATCCTCTGCGAGAAGGTCTACCCTCGGCCGACTGGGCCCGGCATGACAGGAGGGGCAGGCTGTTTATGGGGCTTCCTTTCCGGGTGGAAGGGCGGTAGAATGGGCGCATGGCCATGCGATGGTGGACAGACAAGATGGGGCGCCCGGGCGGGAGGATCGGATGAGCGCATCTTTCGATGAGATTGACGCGGGCGTGCGGGGTCGCGTGGAGGCGGCGCTGGCGATCGTGCGGCAGTTTGGGACAGACGCCGAGACGTACCTTTTTGGCGCCCATGTGGACGGGCCGGTCGAGCCGGGCAGTGGCATCGATCTGGCGGTGTTTGTCGAAGACCTGGCGTCGTGGGACCCGATGGATCAGATCGAGATGGCGTCCAAGGTACAGCGGCACGTTGGCGAGGACATCGAAATACACCTGATGCCAGCGGCGAGTCTGCAACAGAGCGACGACGCGGGCTTCGCCGCCTGGGTGCTGACCCGGGGTGTCAAGGTGTCGGTCTGATTCAACCGGCGACTTGGGCGAACGATTCAAAGAAACAGGCGGCGCGAGGTGGCGAGAGCGCGATGGCTGTTCTGCCTAGGGCCGATCCCGCATGCCGCTATTTTGTGGGTGGCTCCTTGTCGACGTTTTTCTCGGCCATCCAGTCGGACCACATGATGTGTCCGTGAAGAGGTCCCCAGGACCCGTCGGACTGGCGGTCGTTGGCGAGGTGGACGCCGTGGAGATAGACCTTTCCGTCGGGGGCCTTGGCGGCTGCCTGGGCGGTCATGAATCGGGTCGTGCGGTAGCGCACTACGGTGCGGCTGGTGTCGGTCCATTCCAGGACGTTTTCTTCCTGCCAGTTCGCGGCCGGCAGGGTGACGCGCAGGGCCTTGCCGGTTGCTGACTTGTCCTTGATGATTTCCTCGGCTTTCTGACGCAGCTCGGCGACGTTGTCGCCGGCAAAGCGGTCGGGCATCATGTAGGTCCGGTCGGCGCGGATGGCGCGGTTCTTCTGGTCTTGTTGCTCGATCTGGGCGAGCTTGTCCTTGAGCTTGGCGAGCTGGGCGTCGTCGGGCTGGACGGTGCCAGCGTAGCGCTGGAGGGCCTTGTGAAGCGGTTCGATGTCGCGGGCCATGGCGATGTTAGGCTTTTTGGTTTCGTCTGACTGCCAGTCGGTGTCTTTGTTTAGGTGGGCGAGCACGCGGTCGAATTCCTTCTCGATGTCCCCTGAGACGAGGGCGCGGCTCTGGCGCAGTATCTCGGGCATTTCCTCGAGGCGCTGCTGCATTTCCTTCTCGAGGTCGAGCAGGCGGAGTGATTTGCCGTGCGGAAACTCGGCTTTCTGGTACTCGGGCCAGAGGGCCTTGGCCTCGGCAAGCAGGGCGGCCTGTTCGTTGATCTGGGTTTCGTCGAACGTGACGCCGACGATAAGGTACTTGCGGCTGCCGGCGCCGACGTCGACGTAGGCGCCGAGCTTCTCGACCCAGGGACGGCAGGCCTCTTCCTGTTTGGCGCGGGCCTGGTCTGCGTTGAACATGGCCAGGTTGCTGTTGACACGGAATTCGAGGCCGGCGAGCTCGGGCGTCTTGCCGTGCGGAAACTTCGTTTTCTTATAGGCCGCCATGAGGTTGTTGGCCTGGGCGTAGGCCTGGCGATACTGCTTCTGCTCGGCTTCGGTGCCTCTGTTGAAATCCGCGCCGATGCGGAGGTAGAGATCGTCTCTCGGGTTGGTGAAGGGGCGGAGCTTGGCAATCCATTCCTGAGATTGTGCTTCTTTTTGCTGCTTGATCTGTGCTTCCGCGGCGGCGGTGGCGGTGGCGGCCGACTCGGCCTGGGCAAACTGCTTCGTGATGGTTTCGAGACGTGCGGCGGCGGCTTTCATGTCCTCGTTGCCGGGCGGGATGCTCTTGGCGTATCGCTTCTGGATTTCGTCCATGAGTCTGTTTGCTTCTGCCAGCTTGCTCTTGGCCGTCTGGAGGCGATTCTTCTCCAGGGCACCGGCTACGGCTTGCAGGGCGGCGTCCATTCTTTTGAGTCGTGAGACGACCGAACTCGGCAGGTTCGAGGGCGGGGCCTTAGCCGGCGTCGGTGCCGGCTTGCTCTCTTCCTTTTTGGCGGCGCCGCCGATGGGTCGTCCGAGTCGCTTCTCCAGCTTCTTCGCCAGGTCATCGGCGCGTTTCTGGAGGGCGGGGAGTTTGGCGTCGTCGGGGGAGGCCTCTTTCAATTGGGCCAGAAGCCTGTGGGTTTCGATCATCTCCGTCTCGGCCCGGCTCGGATCGGTGACGATCCGGCGCTGGATGCTGGAGAACTTCTTGGTGATCTCTTTGGCCAGATCGTCGGGCGTCGCGGCTCTGAGGGGTGTCGGGCCGGCGAGCAGGGCAATGGCGAGGGCACCTACGAGGGCGTGCAAAAGTCCGGTGGTGTTTCTCTTTGGCTGCATCTCTTGCCTCCTTGTGGATTCGGGAACCGCTGTTTGTCCACTATGACTGAGCGAGCGGGGACGCGATGCCCATCGGAGATCGTGTCTGCCGCTTGGCGCAACATGAACGTGCTGTCCGGCACGAGAGCCGGGGCTGTTGTGAACCGATGTTTCGTCAGAGCCGCGGGTCTCATTGCGGCGGCCATTCTACCAGAGGCCGGCAGCGACCGGGAGGAAAAAGGCGGAGAAGTGGAGGTGGTTCGCCAGGTTTCGACGACCCGGGAGGGATTGTCCATTTCTGGCTCGTTGCAGCGCCGGGTTTTGCCATTGCCTGGTTCTCTCGCGTGGTTTATGCTCTTGGTGCTTATCACGTCGACTCTAGTTCTGCTGAGCAATCGGAGGTAGCCGTGAAATCGAATTCATACGCGTGCGTGGCTCTGGTCGTTCCTGTGATGTCCCTTTGGGTGTCCGTCGCACTCGGCGCGGCCCAAGACACACAAGCTGATGACTATGTCTTCGATCCGCCCATCGGCGTGTGTACGGGCATCGAGAACGCCGCCTTGGTCCGGCAGCATGGATACGCCTATCTGGAAGCGGCGGTGGGCCGGCTACTGGTGCCGGGCGAGCCCGAGGCTGGGTTTGCACCGCGGTATGAGGCCTTCCAGGCCAGTGTTTTGCCCGTGTCCTGCTACAACAATTTCCTGCCGGGGTCACTCAAGAGCACGGGCCCCAAAGCGGATCACGCGGCGGTGCTCGAATACGCCGAGACGGCGTTCAAACGGGCGCGGCGCTGTCGCTCCCGCATCATCGTGTTCGGCAGCAGCGGGTCTCGCGGTATTCCGGCGGGCTTCTCCCGAGCGAAGGCCACCGAGCAGTTCGTCGCTCTGCTTCGGGAGATGGGGCCGATCGCGGCCAAGTTTGGCATCACGGTGGTTATCGAGCCGCTCAATCGCAAAGAGTGCAACTTTGTCAATACCGTTGCCGAAGCGACGCGTATCGCCCAGGCGGTGAACCACCCGAACATCCGGGTGCTGGCGGATTTCTATCATATGCTCCTCGAGAAGGAGGGCCCGGGCGCTATTGTGAAGGCCGGTCCACTCCTGGCGCACTGCCACATCGCGGAGGCCAAAGATCGGCGGGCGCCGGGGACTTACGGGGAGGATTTCACGGGCTACTTCCGCGCCCTGAAAGAGATCCGATACCGCGGGGGCATTTCCATCGAATGTCGGTGGCAGGATTTGGACGGGGACCTGCCTGTGGCCCGGGCCTACCTTCGGGCGCAAGTGCAGGCCGCCCGAACTCCGGCGTCCGAGCCAAGCGGCACGCGTCTCAGTCCGAAATAGGATAAGGACGTCGCTGCAAATCAAGGGAGCGTCGGACCTGCTGGCTCCGTTGCGTCTACTCTCGCATCGCCGGCCGGTCGAGGCCGGTCAGACAGTCCCGAAGAGATCGGTGGTTGCGCTGTTGATTCTCAGAGGGTGCGGCGTCGGCGCAGGTGTGTTACGAGGCTGGTGCCGAGAGCGGCGAGCAGGAGGGCGCCGGGCGCCGGTACGACGATGCCCTGGAAGCTGCTGGGCCAGGGGCCGTCGCCTGGGGAGTGGACGCTGACGCTGGCTTTCATGCTGTAGATGTGGGTGGTGTCGAGAGCGATCTGGGTGATCCAGTCCTCGTCGTACGGCTGGCCGAGGGGCATCTCCCAGTAGAAGACCTGTGCGCTGAGTGTTTCGTCGCGCAGCTCGACGAAGCTGGCGGGATTGTCGTAGGGCATCAGCGAAGAGTGAGACAATTGGAACGTGGACCGGTGAGGCTGGAAGCGCCAGTAGCCTTCGGCTGAGGCGGCACTGACGCCTGCGGAAAAGGAGGCTGCGAAGGCGCCGACCGATAACGGGCCGGCCCAACTGGTGGCGACGGCGGGCCGGCCGAAGCCGGCGGTTTCGCTGAGACTCTGAAGGCCGGTAACGGGATCAAAGGTACTGGACACGTCGTAGCTGTCGGTCTGGCCGTCTAACCAAGCGGAGCCGGTGATGTGATGGTTGCCATCGAGCAGCGTCATCGTGGG
>Ga0272442_10004224_pt1 | contig 19766 bp, 21 predicted proteins | sample SSMForm2O_FD_200262 | JGI IMG/M metagenome (GOLD analysis project Ga0272442, IMG submission 200262) | Marine sediment archaeal communities from Little Sippewissett salt marsh, Falmouth, MA, United States - SSM-Form-2O | ecosystem: Environmental > Aquatic > Marine > Wetlands > Sediment ... | reverse complement strand
ATACTCAAGGTGCCCGAGGACCTTCAGAACATTATATCATCCATAATAGATGACTTTGGGGGCGGTCCGGTCACTTACATGAAATTGTCAAAGGCCCTAAAAGAACCGCCGACAAAGGTATATGCGGACCTGGAGGAGCTATCATCAATGGGGCTCTTGAGAAACAAGAAGGGGCACTACTCCATACTGGAACATCTTAAGGAGCTTATCAGGGGAAACAAGGAGTCCAAATAAATGGAGCAAGAGACCATAAAGATAGGCGTCAGGGGAAGGATAACCATACCCAAGACAATAAGGGAAAAAGCAAAGATAATGCACCTTGACAAGTACAAGATTTACATGGTCTCTGATGTCATAATCCTGGAAAAATACGACAAGAACAAGGAAAAAAAGAATATCAAGTCATTGGAAGAGTATATGCAGTGATCATTGCGGGAAGTTCATGTTCTTCATCATGTTTGGAGAAAGCATGCCCATCTTCCTTTTGTTCATTCCCTTCATCATCTTCTTCATCATCTCGTACTGATTGAGAAGGGCCTTTACCTCTTCTGGCTTTGTGCCGGATCCGCTGGCTATCCTCTTGATTCTGGAGAAGTGCACCATCTTCGGGTCCTTAAGCTCACGCTCGGTCATGGAATCCATTATGACCTTGTACTTTGCGAGATTCTCCTCACTCGACTCCACAAGGCCCTTGGGAAGATTTCCCCCCATGCCCGGTATCATCTGGAACACCTGCTGAAGGGGCCCCATGTTTGAAAGCATCTCCAACTGTTGGTACATGTCCTTTAGCGTGAACTTGCCGCTAAGCATCTTCTTGGCGTCATCCTTGGAGATGTCCTGCTTCTTTGTGGCCTCGCTGACCTTGTCAAGAAGCGTCTTCAGGTCTCCGAATCCAAGAAGCTTTGCAACGAATCTCTCTGGTTCGAAGGGTTCCAGATTCTCTATCCTCTCCCCCTCGCCTATGAACTTGATGGGGGCCCCTGTGGCCGCAACCGCCGAGAGGGCTCCTCCCCCCTTGGCAGACCCGTCAAGCTTTGTGATTATTATCGACCCCAGGTCAGAGGCCTCCTTGAATGCCATCGCCTGATTCTTCGCCTGCTGTCCTATGGTGCCGTCTATTACCAAAATGGTCTCATCTGGCTTGACAACCTTTCCGATCTGTCTCATCTCATCGATGAGGCCGGACTCCTCCTTGTGCCTGCCAGCCGTGTCTACGATGATGATGTCATACTTCTTGTCCTTGAAGTGCTTGACACCTTCCTTGGCCAATTTAACCGCATCCTGTTCCTCTGGGTCCCCCCATGCCTCAAGGTTTACTGCTGAAACATACTGTTGGAGTTGTGATAACGCCCCTGGCCTCCAGGTGTCTGTGCACACGATGCCCACCTTGAAACCCCTTCTTTGAAAGTGCCTGGCAAGCTTCCCGGTGGTGGTGGTCTTTCCGGAACCCTGGATGCCGACCATTAGAAGAATAGTGGTCTCGCCAGGTGAGCGGAGCTCGATCTTCTCCGCCTTCTCCCCCATGAATCTTGTGATCTCCTCATAAACGATCTTGATGATATGCTCCTTTCTTGAAACGCCTGGCGGGAGATTCTCATCAAGCGCCCTTTTCTCGATGTTCTTGGTAACCTCTAGAACGAGCTGTACATTGACATCTGCCACAAGCAGTGCTCTTTGTATGTCCTTTGCAACGTCCTTGATGACATTCTTGTCAACAACGGAAGACTTTGTTATCTTTTTCAGGGCACCATTAAGGGCCTGGCTCAATGAATCCAATGCCATGGCTTACATTCCTTCTTGATCGCTGTATACATGGGATGACCTTCTTTTCCATAAAAGCTCTTCCCTTGCATTGTATGCCTTTGAAAGCGATATCCTCATTGTAAATGCGATATTCTCGATTGGATACCCACTCAAGAAAAGAGATGAGAACAGTTCCAGGTCAATGGGTTTGCTGTTTGATTTGTATCCTAGCCTTTCCCTTCTGTAGTTCACTGCCGCAGGCGTGACCCCAAGGGATTGTGCAATATCCCTGTCTGTCTGCCCATCATTATAAAGCGCCATCAGGCGTTCCTGGGAGAACTTGTCCTTTTTATAGTTGGAAGCGAGGCCAAGTTTCTGCCTTCTGTAGTTTATGGACGACTGGGACACCCCGAGCATCTTTGATATCTCCTTGTCAGTGTAACCTTTTTCATTAAGGCTTGTTATGTCCTCGTTGGATATCTTTTCGTTAATATAGTTGGAAGGCAGGCCCAATTTCTCTCTGCGGTAGTTGACTGCGGATTGGGATACCCCAAGCTCCAATCCAATGTCCCTGTCTGTAAGCCCCTTTTTATAGAGGTCAAGAAGGGCCGTGTCGCTGAACTTATTGGCATGCTTGGGCATGAAATAATATACTCAGAGAGTAATATAAAATTTTGGTGGATTTCCACTGCAAATATTACGGGGGGCATACGCCCTTAACGCAGCGGCATCTGCAGATCATAAGAGGTAGTTTGCTATCGCCATGATCCCGCCTGAGATGACCGGGATTGTGAAATTGTCATTCACCTTTGTCGACAGTAGCTCTGTCAAGGTGGCTGCAAGGGACCCTATTATGGCCATTGGGATCGGAAGCAATATGTAGCATACCACCAAGCATGAGAGGAAACATGCCGTTGTCCCCTCTAAGGTCTTGTTCTTGTAAATCTTGTACCTTCCCACAGCCTTTCCCACAAGAGCTGCCACGCTGTCGCCGATCACAAGTATTGCCGTGGCAGCAATCGCGATGTGCTCAGGGTACAACAATACGCATATCAGGGCGCCCAAGGCATAGTATGTGTGGGACCCCCAGCTTCTTTTTTCCTCCTTTCTAAGGATGGGATTGAGGGTGGGCAATGATATGTCCCTGTCTATCTTTCCCTTGCCATAGACGCTCTTTATCTTTATATGGGTCGAATAACCCTTTTCACCAAACAGGTAGTCGATGGTCTTGTTCTTTGTATAAAGTCGTAAATAGTCTATCAAAAAGAAAAGGACAAGCGCCGTGCCGATGATCATGAGCATCAGCTCCCTGTCAGAAAGAAAATAGATTATTGGGACAGACAGCCCAATATAGTGTATCCTTTTTCTTTTGACCTCGTCTCTGAGATTAATATCATCGGTCATTTACTACTACCTGTAGGTGCTGTATCGGGAGAGAAGGCGATTGAGCTTCTTGGCCGTCTCCTCCGGTATCACTCCCTCTTTCTCCTTATCGAAGATGTAGTTCTTAGCCTCTCTTATGTCCTGCTTAGAGGCCTTTGCATAGATCATGCCCTTTACTTGGGCCAGGTTCTTGACCTCGATCTCGTTAAGTATCTGTTCTAGCTTAAATTTAAAATCATCCATATGCCTCATGTTTAGGCATGGTTTACGTTTGGATTTTTTCTTAATTTTGGGTTTCGTTGTTCTTCTATATGGCACTGACATTGATTCACCTATCTATAATGTCGATGCCAATGTTCTCAAGCTCCTCGACAAGCTTCTTGATCCCATTGTCGACATCATCCTTGCTCTTTGCGCCCGCACACACTATTCTTCCAGTATTAAAGATTAATATTGCTACCTTGGGCACCTTGACCCTGTATACTAGTCCTGGGAACTGCTCTGGTTCATACTCACAGTTGTCCAGCTCGAAAACAAGATTTTCCAGATCAAGCTCAACTTCCAGGGCTGCGGTCGCAACCATGTTCTGGAGCTTGAGGTCCGGTTTCTGATTTATCTCAAAACCAATATCACGAAGATTATCAATAATTATGTATATTGCCTTTTCAGCATCCTTCACAGACTTTGCGCCGGTGCATATCAATTTCCCGGTGGAGAAGACGAGTGTGGACGTTTTGGGTTCTTCCAATTTATAAACGAGTCCAGGGAACTGCTCAGGTTCGAATTCGGTGTTTTCAATCCTGGCGGTTATTGTGTTCAGGTCCAAGTCTGCATGGATGTCAGCAGATACCACAACATTTACAATTTTTGATTCTATATGGAAATCATCATTATCTACCATATTATCCTTCCTTTATAATTTCATAAACAAATTTTCCTTTTTTGTTCTTGCTTTCCCTTTTGATCAGTTTGCCCTCTGTTTCCAGCTCGTTCAATGCATTCTCTGCCTCTTCCTCAGACACTTTGTTCTTGTACTTCTTGGCCAGGGTCATCAGTGAGGTTGCTCCACTCCTTCCAATATAATGTAGGAAGTTAAGTTTTATGTCGTCTCCCGTATACTTTTCTGAGGATTTTTTCATCTCTTCCTTTTTCTTGCATGTCTCGCAAATACCGTTTTCGTTGAGTTCATCCTCTGAAAACCATTTTTTACATTTTTGGCATCTCGCCATTGAAATCATTGTCATCAAGAATCACCAAAGCAATTTAAAAACAATATTCCTATGAAATATATGTTTTAAAAGATTTCCCCTTTTAAATATAATAATTTTATTTAAAAATGCTTTAAAAGGTCATTATTAAGTGCCCTTTTTTCCAGGCATGCATTCAAGGCATACGCCTATCGCGATCCTGTAACATGATGGGCATACCTTCTTTCCACATAAGGCGCAAACTCGCTCTACCTGTGTTTCCTTTCCACATATTTGGCAGTAAAACATATTTATTTCACCATGGTACGTCCTTCAAACCTATCTTGTTGCTGAACACGTTGGAACCGTAGTGTATCAGCGGTGTAAGAAGGAACAGTATCAATAAGTCGGTTGTAGGTATCCTCACTATCAATGAAGAGAATAGGAGGGCGCCTATCAGGAAGTCCCATTGGTCCAGTAATATCAGTGGTTCTCCCCTCTTTAACCCCACGCGCCTCTTGAAGAAGGACTCGGACATGTCGCCGAAAAGCGCTCCAAATCCCAGCAAGGTTCCAAGCGCGACAGCCTCGTAGACCGTTGCCTGTGCTATTGGGTAATAATCCAAAAAGTTTTGGTACAAGGCATATTGTATCAAGGAAAAGATAATTGCAAATACCGTGCCTGACAAAAGGCCGCCCCAGGTCACGCCATCACCGATCAGGCGATTGCCGTCCCAAGCCTTCCTGCCGCCGTCGACGGGCCATTTGTTGTGAAGCAGGCATGCCCCACCGTTGGCCACATATGCGGGCAAAATGAACCAGAGCGCTGTTAGTAGTCCCAAAGTAGTCTCTCCTTTCTTTCAATAGCAGCATTGTTTTCTTTTAAAGCTTTTCTAAATATAGACTTTAAAGTTGATTTTATTATAAGGAATGTTTTCAATATTGATCTTGATGCTTTACATAATCTTTTATCATAGGGTACCATATTTATGACATGTTAGGCGCGTTTTCAAGGGATTATGGTAATTTAGGCCCAAGAAATACCCTGAACCAGTCACTTTTGGGCGCGATTTTGGGTTCGGCACTGACCGTCATGAACATGATCGGATACGGTTTGGTAATGGAGCGATACGAGAGCAGCATAGATTTCCTTACTGTCGAGGCATGGGAAATGTCCGTTAACTATCCCCTTTTGCTTCTTTTTGTTGGCATAAGCATGTTGATCCTATTGATGCTGAAGAGAAGATTTGAACTTTCATCCTTTTTCTATCTGTTCTTTGTGACAATGTACATTGTTGCTGGATGGTACTATGTGATACCATCCATGATCATTGCCGCATTGAGGATAAAATACCTGATCGATTGAAGAATTGTGTTTTTTCAATCCTCTTTATTATCCCAGGCCGTTGGGTTAGGCAGAGCCATAAAAAAAGAGAGTAGCAATTGAAGGGGAACTATATGTTCTCTTCCATTGCCTTGTATTCATAGGTTTTTGCGTGCATATCACATAGCCTATTGGAGGGAAAGGATATTGGTGTTTTTTTGGTGGTATGAATGGGTATTTGATATCATATATAAATATTTTTCAAATATTATACATAATATTACTAATAATATATACAGTATATACTATATTTTTCTTATATTGCGGGCATATCTCTCCAATCTCTTGAAGGCGTCTATCTTATCCTTTTTTTCTGCATTCGACCCATCTACGATCTCCCTTAGGAATCCTACGGATTCGTCCATGGCATTTCGCTCAACTGGGAAGGGGACCCCGTCCTTTCCACCATATGCGAAAGAGTACCTCACAGGGTCCTCCCAGGAAGGCTCATCGCCATAGACCAGCTGGGAAACCATGGCCAATCCCCTTATGGTCTTTGGCCCCATGCCCCGGACCTCAAGCACGCCCTCGAAGTTCTCAGGCTTCCACTCATACGCCGCCTTGATTGCAGTCCAATTGACGCTTTCAGGGAGCCTTAGCACGCTCTGTGTGCATTCATTGAGCCCTGGGATCCATTTTTCCAGGCCGCATTGCCCATCCTTTCTGAGGGACTCAACAAGCCTCCTTACCTTCGTAGGGCCCTCGTTGACGATATCTGTGATGGTCTTTTGGGCACCCATACTGTGCTTCGATGTCATGTCAAGGACATCAATCTCTCTTTTTCCAGATATGCCGGTATGTGGTTCGAGCACATAGCTTTCAATGTCATTGTGCCATTGGTAACGCCTTGCATATCTCTTTTCCTCGTTCAGGCCTTGCTGTATCACGGACCAGTCGCCCTTCTCATCCACGAAAACACTGTGGTGATATATGTTGTAGCCGTCTTGCACTGCGCAATTGTCCACCTTGGCTGCCATCTTCGAAGCCCTGAGCACCTCATCGGTCGATTTTCCGCTAAGGGCTAGAACTTCACTGAGATGGCATAGGTCATCAGGTGCCTTCCTGGAGTGCTTTCCCTTTCCCCCTGCCACCCCCATCCCGTGCTTGGCAGGGTCTATGACCGACTTGAGTACGCCGCATAGGACCGTCGTTGTCCCGCTCGAGTGCCAGTCATAAGCCAGAATACATGAAAGCGCCTGGAACCAGTATGGGTCTGAGAGCCTCTTGATGAGCTCGCCCTGGCCATGCTCGTCTATCACAAGGTCGACTATGCTGCCCGCCAGCCCCTTCATCCTCTTCAACAGCCACCATGGTGCCTTGCCCCCATGCAGGGGGAGATCAGTCACGCCTTTCCTGATAATTGTCATCGACCTCGTTATCCATTATCTAATTGAAATATTTAATATTAATATCCAAATATGTGGATTTGATATAATTTTGGAAAATAATATAAAGTTACTTTTTTATTATTTACACCTTGGTGAGATAATATGATACATCCAATAGACTATAGGTATGGTTCCCCCGAGATGAAGAATATCTTTGAGGAGGATACAAGATTACAATTATTACTTGATGTGGAGGCAGCCATTGCAAGGGCCCACTCTGAGCTTGGCCATATCCCTGAGGATGCGGCAAAGGCGATATCAGACAATGCCCTGCTCTCAATCGCCACAAAGGACGAGATCTATGAAGAGGAGGCCATCACTAATCATGACATCATGGCCATAGTGCGAGTGCTTGCCAGAAAGTGCGGCGACTGGGGAAGGTTCGTTCATTTTGGTGCCACATCTAATGACATCAACGACACTGCCTCAGCCATCCAGTTCAGGGATGCCCTTGCTGTCCTTATCGAAAAGGTCGTGTCCCTTGAGGGCATACTCGCCAAGCTGGCAAGGGACAACATTTCCCTCGTATGCGTTGGCCGCACCCACGCACAGCATGCGATACCCACCACATATGGAATGAAGTTCGCCCTTTACCTCGATGAGCTCAAGAGGAACGAGGAGCGATTGAGGGCATCACATGACAGGAACTGCGGCAAGATAGCCGGCGCAGTAGGGACAATGGCATCCTACGATGATGGAATGGAGATGGCCGAAAAAGTAGGGAAGATCCTTGGGATATCAATGGCAAAGATAACGAATCAGGTCGTCCCAAGGGACATATATGCCGAGATAATGATGAACATCGCCCTGCTTGGAAGCCTGTTCGACAAGATGGCGACAGAAGTTCGTAATCTTCAGAGGACCGAGATCAACGAGGCCGCGGAAGGTTTCAAAAAGACACAGGTCGGCTCTTCGACAATGCCCCACAAGAAGAATCCCATAACTTCTGAAAAGACATGCGGTCTTGCAAGGATACTCTATGGAAATGTGATACCGTCGCTCCTGAACAATGTTCTTTGGCACGAAAGGGACCTTTCAAACTCTGCTCCTGAAAGGGCAATAATACCGGAGTCTTTCATCCTTATCGACGAGATGATCAATGGCATGATAAGCGTGTATGGCAGCATGGTCCTGTTCCCAGAGAACATAAAGAGGAATCTTGAGATGAGCAGGGGCAAGAACATGGCAGAGGCAGTGATGATAGCGCTTACGAAAAAGGGTGCTTCCAGGCAGGACGCCCACGAGATCCTCAGGACCATCTCGATGTCCGGGGATGACTTCGTTGCCTCAGTAAAGTCAGATGACGGTATTAAGGCATACCTTTCAGAAGAGGAGATAAACGATCTCCTGGTCCCAGCCAACTATATCGGGGAAGCGGAGAATCTTGTTAAAAGGGTGCTAGGGGAGGACTAGCGCTTCCTAGCAAAGGTCATATATCCGGTATGGCCGACCATTAGCGTCTTGGGCCTTGTGCCCATTTTCCTCTTCTCATATTCCCTCACGATGCACTCAATGGTCTTTATCTCCATCCAATCCCTGTACCTGAGCGAGTCGTGGAATCTTATGACCTGCTCTATTGTCGGGGAGAACGAGAATATATGTCCGCCGGCCTTAAGCGCGCCCACGGCGTGCTCTGTCACCTTTTCAGGTTCTGGCAGGTCAAGGGCAACAAGATCGACATCCTTCTCATCGATGCCCTCGTAGATGTCCTGTAGCTTTATCAGGGAGTTTGTAATGCCGTACTCCTTTATGTTCTTCCTGGAAAGATTGGCAAAGTCCTCCCTCAGCTCATAGGAGGTAACCATGCCCGGATTCACAATGGAGCACATAAGCAGTGCAAGGGCTCCGGACCCGACCCCCGCCTCGATCACGTTTTGCCCGCTGTGGAGCCCAGTATTGGCAATGATCTGAACAGCGTCCTTTGGCTGTATGGTCTGTGGGAGCTTTCTCATCTTCTCGATGTAGTCTATCAGATTAGGGTAAATGACGGTGAATTCCTTGTCCTTGTGGGTCATGGCCCTGTAGCCAGGTTCCTTTCCCACTATGTCTTCCATGTCAATGACCCCTCCGTGGGTATGCAACTGTGACCTCTCCCCCAGGTTCAAGATGAATTTTTTTCCTTTTTCATCGATGAGCAGTATCCTTTCTCCCTCTTTAAATGCCATATCCTTACGTTACAGCGTATCATTTTTAAATCCTTCTTATAATTGCATTATTATAGCATTAAAAAGGAAAAAATTATAAAGTGCCGTGTTCGAAGATAAAGAGACAAAAGTACAAATACATTTTATCCAAAATTTCACTTATGTGGTGTATCCATGATGAATCTTGACGACGTGATAGAAAAAATAAATATCACCCATAGGGACAAGAGGATTTTGATCGGCCTGCCGATCGCGGTCCTTGTGCTGTCTCTGGCCGTGATATCATTCAACGGCCTTTCATATGGTACCGACCTCGAGGGTGGTACCATGGTAACACTTACGAACTTCTCAGTAGATGGAAATGAGCTCCAGTCTGAACTTAGGGACCACTACAACACTGCCGACATCACGGTAAGGTCACCTACAAATATCGGTTCTGGCCCCACATACATAGAGCTTTCATCAGACATAACATCGGGGGACATCAATGATTACTTTGATGAGAAATATCCTGGGACTGACCTTTCGTTCTCTGTATTTGACCCCACTGTCAGCAGCCAGTTCAAGTCAGAGGCCATGAAGGCCATAGTCCTGGCATTTGTCGCAATGTCCATAATTGTCTTCATTGTTTTCAGGAATCCCGTACCAAGCATCACTGTGGTCCTTTCAGCTATTTCTGACATAATAGTCACAGTGGCCATCATGAGCGCCCTCGGGATCAATCTCACGCTTGGCACAATTGCCGCCCTTCTGATGGTCATCGGTTATTCGGTGGACTCGAACATCCTTTTGACAACAAGGCTGCTCAAGAGGAGGGGCGAGACTGTGACAAAGATCAGAAATGCAATGAAGACCGGGCTGACGATGACGCTTACCACATTATCTGCAATGGTGGTCCTGTACCTGGTGTCCAGCCACCCGACCTTGGAGTCAATAGCGATCGTGCTAGTATTTGCGCTTGCTATAGACATCATGTACACCTGGATGCTGAATACAGGGATACTGCTATGGTACCTGGGCAGGCATGAGAAGCCCACGAAGTCAAGGAGGTCCAGGAAATGAGGAAACCTTCAATAATGGGAAATTTAAGGCTATTGTTATGGCTTGTGGTGTTGATCGGTTCCCTCATAGCGATCAATCCATCATTCTCTGACGGATTTGATTCAGACCTTCAGTTCGGCATCGAGATCGAGGGTGGCTCATGGATCAATCTGGCGCTTGAGGGCAATCTGGTACAGGCAGAGGGCGATACCGTCCAGATAGTTGAGTACTTGATCGAGGACTACTCAGAGCTTGACATAACTTTTATTGATATTGTAGATGACACATTGACGTTCAGCGTGGATGACTTGGCAACTAACGAGCAGGAGATCCGAAACTCCATCACCTGGTCCACGCCCACTTTTGACCAGGATGCGGGAACTTTCTCAGTTGAGACTAGCAACACTTCCGCTTTGGCGACAATACTGCAAAGGATCAACAATGGCAGCAAGGTGACCCTGATATCTTTCGAGGGCGAGGAATGGTTCGAGGTAAGGCGCTCACTGACCGATGAGGAGGAGATTCTTGCAGACGACATGAGCGCTTCAGATTTTGAGAACTACCTATTTGAATGGTACAATGAGCAGTTGGGGGAATACGCCACTTTGACAGACCTTTTGAACAGGGTATCCCCTGAGACCACCATTGACAGCAAGGACATCATAGCCACGAAGCTCAATTATCTTGGCTTGGCCGACATACCTGTAAAGACAATTGAGAACGACCGCTACATAAGCGTCGAGTTCGCGGGAGTCGAGCTCGGTGATGCAGAGTCCCTAGTTACGGAACAGGGCAAGTTCGAGATCAAGATAGTCGTTGACCTTGCCACCGAACCAGGTGAGCAAAGCGTCTACGACCTCATAGTCGCCGGCGATGAGATAAATTCTGTGGACCATTATTCCAGGAATATTACAACACAGCAGTGGTATGTGCCTTTCAATCTGACAGAGGAGGGTGCCGAGGCCTTTGCTGAAAAATGCATACAGTACGACGCTGTTGGAAATACCCAGGCACACCCAATAGCAATGTTCCTTGACGACGTTAACATATTCGAGGCTTCAATAGACCCTGGACTTGCAACCAGCATAGTGGATGGGTCCTGGCAAAAGACCGGAGGACTTCAGGCGACGCTTGGCGTTGATGACGAGGCAGGAGAAAGGGCCAGGAATCTTTGGATCCAGATGAACGCTGGAGCACTTCCAGTGAAGCAGCGTGTTGTCACAGAGGGATATGTGTCGCCCACGCTTGGTAGCCTTTTCCTTAGGGAGATTGTATATGCGGGAATCGCGGCCATCCTGGTCGTAGGCATAATAGTCTATTTGAGATATAAGAATCCCAAGATAGTGCTTCCCCTTCTCGTGACCGCGTTCAGCGAGACTGTAATCGTATTGGGTGTGGCAACGTTGATAGGCCATCAGCTTGACCTCCCGTCAATAGCAGGTATACTGGCGACACTTGGTACCGGTGTGGACCAAATGGTCATAATCACTGATGAGGTCCTAAAGGGAGAACCAGGCGGAAAGATAAGGGTCAGCCTGTCAAAGAGGGTATCCAGGGCGTTTGCCATCATATTCGCATCTGCGACCACGACCATCATGGCCATGATACCCCTTGCCTATATGCAGCTAGGTGTCCTGAGAGGATTTGCCATAGTTACCATAATAGGTATAATCGTTGGCATATTCATCACAAGACCGACATATGCGAAGATTATAAATATAATCCTGGGCAATGATAAGAGTACTTCTTAAGGTGTTTGAATGTACGTAATCATAATGGGCGGAGGCAGGATTGGCAACAATCTTGCTAAATCCCTGGTAAACAGGGGGCATGAGGTCACGGTCCTGGAAGTGGACAAGGATCGTGCGACAGAGATATCTGCCGAGCTTGATGCCCTTGTCGTAAATGATGATGGTACGACCATCAGGGGCCTTGAGGAGGTGAACATATTCACTGCGGATGCCTTTGTGTCCGTCACTGGTGATGATGGTGCCAATCTCACCGGTTGCTTATTGGCGAAGGAATATGGGGTTAAGATAACCATAGCCAGGGTGGCTGACTTCCAGAAGGCCGAAATTTTCAAGAAATTGGGAGTTTCCGTGGTCGTGTCGCCTGAGCTGGCAGCATCCCAGTACATAGAGCGATTTATCATGCGCCCCGATGTGGTAGACCTTACAGTTATCGGTGGCGGAGAGGCTGAGATCTTGGAGATGATAGTCGGGGACAGGTCCACGGTCGTACATAAGAAACTCAAGGAGATTCCCCCCAAGGACTTTATCGTCGTAGCCATTTACCAGAACGGCAAGCTGCTGATACCCAAGGGCGACACCATCATAGAGCCTGGTACCAGGATATTCGTCCTTGCAAAGAACAATATGATAGCCTTTGTCAAGAAGTTGTTCATGGGAGGATAATATAATCAAAACGTTTTAATTTTGTTTGTTAATTTTACTTAATTAATAAGATATATTAATATTTAATTATTCGTCCTTTTTCCTTACGAAAGATTTTTATATTATGTATTTTTCCTTTTCATATTACTCATTGAGCTATAGCTATTTCATTGCAGTGATTACAGGTGGCCAAACATGAAGGAAAGCAACTGGGAGAACATGCCTCAGAAACTCGAATGGCAGGAAGAGGTGGAGTTCTTCCCCATTTTCATCAACAAGAAGACATTCAGAAAGATAAAGAGACTGGACAAGGACAAATTGGTCGACTTTTGCATAAAGAGCATCAGGGACAACATAGACTATTCCGTTTTCACAATAGACAGGGAGCTATTGATGGAGCAGATAGAGATCATGTTCATCATGATGGGCGATAAGATAATGTGCTACAACACCTACCTTCTGCTAGTGCCACTCAACCACATATCAGGGGAGATGTGAAGATGCCTTCTTCCATAATGAGCTATGAGTTCGATGACACTGCATACGCCAAGGTCACGCAAAGGGGCATTTGGCTCGAGCTTCCAGAGGACACAGAACTGATAGATGACTCGTACACCGTATACCGGATGACAGACAACCTTCTTCTGCTTAAAAGGCCACTAAAGTCCCTAAAACCTTTCAAGACCATGAATCCTGTTGGGAATGCAAGGATGCTAAAGTCTAGGAAGCTCACGATGAAGTTCGACAAGTCTGTCGTGAACGCTGTGGACTGGGAGGATGGATGGGAGGTCTTCATTTACAGCAATATGGATGGGGAGATTATGCTCTTAGGTTGCAGGCCGCTTGACGACATCGAGTATGTGGAGGTCAGGGGGCTGCCGGGGGTCATATCAGTGCCTATGGAAGTCATGCCCAAGGCATGAATGCTTTTTCTTAAGTAAGTTATTCCAGGTCTATGTATCTGGCAGTTATGTGGACCTTGTTCTTTCTTTTGACATCAAGGATCTCCAGCGGGCGATCTTCTGCCCTGGCGAAAGAGGAGAGTATGCAGCTGCAGATGGGGCAGCAGGTCCTTGTGCAGATGCCGGGTGACGCATCCCTTATGCTTGAACAGTTCTCACCGTAATTTGAATGAGAGTAAACAATGTCGAGCCCATTTTCCTCATAGGTGGCATCTATTGATGAAACGAATCCCAGACCCTCAAAGATCTTTATGGTCTCGCACATCATCTCGGCCCCGATCCCCTTGAACTTGGCCTCGCTTTCATTTTCTGCAAGCTCTAGGAGCCCGCCCCCGGGCGAGTTGAGCAAGACACCGAAGTTCTTTGTCAGGTCATCAGTGACAAATGCAGACTTGTCATAGATTCTCTTTAGGTCCAACGACGATGTGTCATCATGAAGCGGAACGAAGACCTTGTCTCTTTGGACATTTGTCTTTGGCGGAAGGAATACTCCCCTCCCCCTGATGTTAAGCCCTTCAACGACATCATTCAGTGAAGATGTTGTCGATTCGATGATGCGTCCGGTCGCCTGTTCGGGAATAGTGTACCTGACCCTCATGAAAAGCAAGAATATGCCGATCAGCATGCCAGAGAATGCAGCCCGCTCTGCCACCTGGTCCCCCCTATAAAGCAGTAAAAGAGCTATAGAAAAAGCAATGAAAACAAAACCAATCAACGAGCTTTTCGCTTTACTGAGATTCATATATTTCACACTATCGGAATTTAATTTATTTTTATGCTAATATAAAAGATGACATTAATAAAATCATTGGTAAAAATAGTGGAAGTGGCTTTAGCAGCCACATCCCAATTTTGTATTTATCTCTTCCATCATGGACATGGCCTGTTGCATGTTACCATTGACCAAGATCGGATTTGCCAATGATCCTGCCATGCCAATGAGCTCTTGGACCCCCTCCAAAAGGATTTCAACCTCAGGGGATATGTCAGACGGCAGATTCTGCATAATGCACGACCACATGGAGTTCGCTTTTGCCAGGCTCTGGGTCGCAAGGGGCTGAGTGTATATCGGCGACCATACTTTCACTGGCATCTCATAGCATCCCATGTCGATCCCCCTTCCCTGCGGGCGTACTGCCCCTTCGAAGTCCTCTGTTAGATAACCTATGAGATCTCCTGCTCCGCTATCAATGCATGGCGATCCTTGCATGAGCTTGGCATCATACCTCCCATAGAATATGGGGTCCTCAGATATGTTATAGTAGATTCCAGTCATGTCTGCGGTTCCAGAATAGTTAGTTCCATTGTTCCATACATCATTGAATGCCATGTTGATAAGATTGTTTCCGTCCAGCTCCATAAACTCAATATCCAGTACGAATATCCCATCACCCAGGTTTGAAGCGACTATGTTGTCCAATATGCTATGGTATATGCACTCTATCATTGCAATGCCGCAACCGTTTGCTATTATGGTATTGTTCAAGATGCTTATGTTATTGCATTCCTCTATAAGAATGCCGCTTCCTTCCGCGCCTATCCCATCGAGAGATTTTTGATAATAGTTTCCAGCTATGAGATTGTTTTCCACACCCACATCGTTGATCCCGAAAAGTGATATTCCTCCAGATGTGTTTTCATAGATCTCGTTTCTCCCTATCTTAAGGAAATATGAGGGAATATATCTGTCCCCATCTATTTCAGGACCAATATTTGGGGTATTGTAATGGATGTCCGCAAAGACTTCAATACCGACGATGCCATTTCCATGTATCTTGTTCTTAGCTATTAACAATGAGGATATGCCGTTTATCTCTTCCCTTTTCTGATCCAGGTACAGAATTGGGTAATCATATGACAAATACAGGTCCAGGTTCGTGCCTGACAGTTCATTGTCATAGATATCATTGTCAAATATGGAAAGGTATTGGAAAAAGTGATCTTGCGAGACTTCCTCACCATCTGATCTAATCAAACTTTGGAAGTAAATTCTGGAGTCCACATAGATGCCGTTTTGCTCGGACCCGGATATTTTATTGCCATATATTGAGAAGCGATCATCAAATTCATCATACGTAATATCATAATATCCGCTAGAGTAATCCACAATATTTATCCCATTCCCACCTTCAAAATTAATAATGTTGTTTGATATTTCTGCTAGAACATTGAAGTCTTGGGAGTCCATTATGTTTATGCCAGTTTGATTTATAGAGAACTCATTTGAATCTATTTTGCATGTTACATTGGAGATAGTGCCTGATAGATCCACGCCCGGACCGTGGTTTAAAAATAAATTATTATTACTAATATTAACATCAGCATTTTTTTCATATACATGTATCTTTGTGCCTTTTGTATAATATATTGAGTTGTCGTGTATGGATACCTGATCTTCAAATACATCAGCTTCATCAAAGCCTTCACTGTCGTTATCCCTAATATTGACAAGGATGCCCTCCGAGGCATTGTTGTAGATTTTATTATCATGTATGGATACAACATTTGAATCCATGTTGATATTTATGGCCACATCACCCTCGATAAGGGTACATCCTGATATCTTGAAGTTGGCTTCATTAACTTTTATCAGGTCGAAGTTTCTTTCAATGCCCGCTATTGTGACGACACTGGTGCCGCTGCCAATAATTGTAACGTCATGATCTATGACAAGTGTTGAATCCAGCATGTATGTGCCAGCACCAATATAGACAGTCCCATCTGGTTCAACTGCCGCTATGGCGGCAGGTATGGTATCAAAGTGGTTGGCACCAAGAGCGCTGTCATCAACGTATACTGTCTCATATTGTGTAATGGCAACAGCTGGTGTCAGCATCGACGCAAACATCATGAAGACCAAAAAAGAAAAAATCAATATATCCTTATATTTCATAGACAAACTATGATCATATCAATTTATATTTTGTTATATCAATCAATATTATCGCAAAAATTAAATTGTTGTTCTAATAATTGATAAATATCATATTCTGGACAAAAAAATAAGAAAAAAGGCATATTACCTTTTATTCATAGGGACATATTCCTTGAAGTCTGCAACGTTCTTGTATGCCGGCCTTATTATCTTCTTGCCGTTCCTGATCTCTTCCACCCTGTGGGCGCACCATCCCACTATACGGGACATAACGAATAGTGGCGTGTAGATGCTCCTTGGGATGTTAAGGCAATCATATACAAATCCTGAATAGAAGTCCACATTTGGCGATATTATGTTCCTGTAACCCTTGACCTCCTCGAAGATGTCTGGTGATATCTTCTCTATGGTGTCATAGAGCTTGAACTCCTCATACCTGTCCTTTGCCTTTGCAAGCTCCTTTGCCTTTTCCTTTAGTATCACTGCCCTTGGATCGGACATGGTATACACTGCGTGCCCCAAACCATACACCTTTCCGCTCCTGTCAAAGGCCTGCTTTTTCAGAAGCTTCTTCACATAGTCAGCAACCTGGCCCTCGTCAGACCAGTCGTCCACATAGTCCTTCACGTGGTCCATCATGTCAGTGACCGACCTATTTGCCCCACCATGCAGTGGTCCCTTCAGCGATCCTATTGCCGCCGATATGGTCGAGTACGTGTCCGTACCGCTAGAGCTCATGACATGTGTCGTGAACGTTGAGTTGTTACCTCCTCCGTGGTCTATGTGCAATGACAGGCAAAGGTCCAGGGTGTCTGCCTCTATCTTCGTGAACTCGCCTGATTCCCTCATCAGGTGCATGAAGTTGTTCACTGTGCTAAGGTCGTCTGTGGGATACCTTACCACTAGAGGCTTCCCGTAATACTTGTACTTGATAGCCCTGTGTGTGTATGCGATCAGGGTCGGGATCTTTGCGATGAGACTCAATGACTGTGACATAAGATTGTTCGTGGACAGGTCATCTGCATTATCATCGAATCTGTATAGGGTCAGAACGCTCCTGGACAGCATGTTCATGATGTTCTTGCTCGTGTGCGTCAGTATCATGTCCTTGTGGAACTGCTCGGTTATTGACCTGTGATTCCGTAAAGTGTCAGTATATACCTCGAGCTCCTCCTTTGTAGGCAGCTTTCCGAAAAGCACAAGGAATGAGAGCTCGTCGAAACCCTGTCTCTTTTCCTTGAGGAAACCTTTCACAAGGTCATTGATATTATATCCCCTGTAGTACAGCTCACCCTCCATGGGGTGCGTGTCCTCGTCTATTATCTGGAATCCAAAAACTGCGGAAATGTTCGTCAATCCCACCAGGACCCCGCTACCGTCCGAGTTTCTGAGTCCCCTCTTGACGTTGTACTTTGCATAGGTCTCTGGAATGATATTGTCATTCTCTTCGACCATATGATAAATTTCACTTATCTTTTCCATCTAATCACCCGATATTATCGATTATGGCCTGTGCCATCTCGCTTGTTCCGACCGCTGTTGGGTCGTTCCTGTTGGCCTTGAGGTCGAACGTTACGCTCTTTCCCTCCCTGATGACAGACGCCACAGCCCCCTCCAGGCTATTTGCGGCCTTCATCTCCCCTATATGCCTCAGCATCATCACTCCGCTGAGAATGAGGGCCGTTGGGTTTGCAACGTTCTTTCCCGCATACTTGGGTGCAGAACCATGCGTGGCCTCGAACACTGCCATGTCCTTGCCTATGTTGCCCCCCGGCGCCACCCCGAGTCCTCCGATGAGCCCTGCGCACAGGTCGGAGAGGATGTCGCCATAAAGATTTGGAAGCACCATGACGTCATAGAGCTGTGGTTTTTGGACAAGCTGCATGCACATGTTGTCCACTATCCTGTCCTCGAACTCTATGTCCGGGTAGTCCTCCGCCACAATTCTTGCGGTCTTGAGGAACAGCCCGTCGGAGTACTTCATAATGTTTGCCTTATGGACTGCAGTCACTTTTCTCCTGTCATTTTCTAGGGCATAGTCGAACGCGAATCTTACGATTCTTTCCGACCTTGCGATGGATATTGGCTTGATCGAAATACCGGAATCAAATGGTATCTTGTTTCCGTTTACATCGCCTATGAAATCTATGAGCTTTCTTGTGTCGTCCTTCCCCTCTTCGAACTCTATGCCTGCATACAGGTCCTCGGTGTTCTCCCTGACAACAACTATGTCGATATTATCATATCTTGAATTGACGCCCTCGTAGCTTTTACAGGGCCTAAGGCATGAGTATAGGTCCAATTGTTTTCTCAGTCTCACGTTCACGCTCCTGAAACCTGTTCCGACAGGGGTCGTTATTGGTGCCTTTATCGCTATCTTTGTCTCCCTTATGGTGTCAACGACATCAGGCGGCAATGGGTCGCCCTTCTCCTTGTAAACATCCAGTCCCGCTTCTCTCTCATACCAATCTATCTTCACGCCAGTGGCATCGATACAGTCCTTTGTGGCCTGTGCTATCTCGGGGCCGATGCCGTCCCCCTTCAATAATGTAACCTTGTGAGTCATCAATAATCACCTTTCAAGTGCATGTAATTTACCTCCTGCGAGGAGGTATTTCTTTTCCCTTGGGGAGAATTTTCCAGTAAGCTGCAGTTCAATGCCCTTTGTCCTGTCAAATAGGACAAAACTTGAGCTGTCAATGCCTTTTTCTGCATCCATTATCTCCAGCTCGTCTCCCTGGTCGATCCTATCGTAATCCCCCTCATTTGAGAACAGTAGGGGCAATATGCCGAAGTTGATGAGATTTGCCCTGTGTATCCTTTCAATTGATTTTGTAACAACGCACCTAACGCCCAGGTATGCCGGGCAGATTGCCGCATGCTCCCTTGAGGACCCCTGTCCATAGGATTGGCCGCCTATTATGAATCCCATCTTTCCGCCCCTTTTCAATTCCCTCATCCGGTCGGGGAAGTCAGGGTCAACGCCCTCGAACACATAATCAGAATATTTCGGGATGTTGGACCGGTACTTGAGCCTTGATCCTGCCGGCATGATATGGTCCGTAGTTATCTTGTCTCCCACTTTCAATGCAACCACGCCCAATATGTCGCCCTTTATTGGCTCGCCCTTGGGAGACGGGCCTATGTTTGGCCCCTTCAAGACATTGTCATTTCCATTTGGGTGGACGAACCTGGAATCATCTATCACCACATCCACGAGCTCCTTGGCTCCAGCTATTATGGGGTCTTCCTCGTCAACTTCCATTG
>Ga0272442_10004223_pt1 | contig 19770 bp, 17 predicted proteins | sample SSMForm2O_FD_200262 | JGI IMG/M metagenome (GOLD analysis project Ga0272442, IMG submission 200262) | Marine sediment archaeal communities from Little Sippewissett salt marsh, Falmouth, MA, United States - SSM-Form-2O | ecosystem: Environmental > Aquatic > Marine > Wetlands > Sediment ... | reverse complement strand
GAACGCCGGGAAAAACTCCAGGCCGTGGTGGTATCCGGCGGCGAACCAACCCTGCAGAAGGACTTGCTGCCGTTTCTGGATGAGGTCAAACGCCTCGGATATTTGGTCAAACTGGATACCAACGGGAGCCTGCCGGTGGTCTTGGAACGGATCATTCAGAAAAGACTGGTCGATTTCGTCGCTATGGATATCAAGGGTCCACCGGAACGTTATCATATTTTGGCCGGGGTTCCGGTTTCGTTCAACGATATCCAGGAAAGTATCCGGCTGATCATTGACTCCGGGATTGAACATCTGTTCCGGACGACCGTGGTTAAACCGTATTTAACGGTTGATGACCTGCGCCAGACGGCGAATACAGTTCGCGAAGGGCAGCGTTATATTCTTCAGGAATTCGTGCCGGTCGAGACCGTGTTGGATCCTACTCTGATGGATCGCGGCCATTATACCAGCGAAGATTTTAGGCAGCTTCAAAAAGAGTTGCAGCGGGAAGCCATAGCGGTGTAATATTGTATTCTTTCAGGCGAATTCAAAGGCGGTTGTCCGGACGGACAGCCGCCTTTTTTGTAATAAATACACGTGAGGGATCGAAATTTACAATTGGGATATGGAAAAAGTATCTGGCTCGGTTACAATAAAAGGGATGATCAAAGGTCTGCAAATTGCCGTCCGCAAACTGCATGCCACTTATTTCTCTTCGGCATTTCATTTCACCTTGATTGGTGTGGGATTGGCCTTGCGGTTATGGCATTATTTTGAAAACCGTTCACTTTGGCTAGATGAGGCTTACGTCGCTGTCCAGATCCTTTCTAAGACCTGGCAAGAGATCTTCTTGTTTTACCCGATCTTAGACGGCCCACCGCAGTCCCCGCTGGGATTCATGGTTGTCGAGAAAGCCTTGACTGACCTCTGCGGCTCTTCCGAGCTGGTTTTACGTCTTTTTCCCTTAATCTGTGGCTCTGCCGCACTGGTGTTGTTTTATGTTCTTTTAAAACGTTTTACCCGGCCGGCAGCGGTCGGCCTGGCTTTGACTTTGTTTGCTTTTAATCCCCGACTGATTTATTATTCGGCTGAACTTAAGACGTATTCGATGGATGTTTTGGTCAGTTTGGCTCTGCTGATCGCCGTCGCAGGAGTTCATCGGCATGGCTACCGCCCCCGGCATATCCTCGGCTTGGGTCTATTTTATGCCTCGGCCGTATGGTTTTCCTTTCCCAGCATATTTTTTATCGCCTCCATAGGGATTGGCTTTCTTTTTATCAAGGGTAAACGGCATAGCCGGCCGGTCTTCTTCATGCTTGTCTGGGCCTTGTGGTTGATCAATGTTTATGCGCTGTTTCGATTGTGTTTTCAACATATGGTGGCGGATAAGCGATTGTTAAATATGTGGGCCGGGAGCGTATGGCAGGGTTCCATTATCTCGTTTCAGGCCATGGTTTGGCTGAAGACTGTTATTTTGGATGCATTCCAAGACCCCATGGCCGTGAATTTTGCATTCATCACGCCCCTGATTTTTTTGGCGGGAAGCATTGTATTGATCCGACGCCAGCGTTTGTATTTTTATTGGCTGATCTTGCCCGTCATTTTTGTCTTGGGAGCCAGCCTGCTTGGGAAATATCCATTTCAAGGCCGGATGCTGTTGTTTCTCATGCCGGCTTTTTTGCTGGTCCTGGCAGAAGGCGTTACGGCGGTTGCCAGTCGTGCCAAGCGATTCTCGGCCTTGATCGCGATCGTCTTATCCGGTTTGCTTCTTACGCATCCGCTTTTACGGACCTGGGGTCATTTTCGGCGTGGTTTTTATCGCGAAGATAACCGGCAGGCCATGTCCTACCTGAAACAGAATTACCAGCCGGGGGATCTGATTTGTTTGAACAAACAGGCCTTTTTCCCATTTTATTATTATAGTTACCGACTCGGTTTCATTAAATTTTTAACAGTCAAACAAAAAAGGATTAACGGCGAAGATTTATACGGTTATCCTTTATTGGGCAAGTTTGATGAACATTTTTTCAATGATGAAAATACCCTTTTGCCGTTTGTCTTCGCCCGTTTATTTTTTGATGAACAGGGCCGTTTTCGGAAAACCTACCGGCTTGATGTGATTTTTTTGCTTTCGGAAAATCAAAACACGCTGCGGTTTTTGGGTAAGCGCCGGGTTTGGCTGGTGTTTTTACATGAACCGCCGCCTTCGGTAAAAAAATTTATTTTGAATCTTTTTGCTAGGAATGGCGCACGCATGCATTTCTGGGAACGACAGGGAGCTTCCGTTTATGTATTCGATTTGGCCAGAAAATAGACCCATTCAGTAATTGGCTTTTTTATGCCAGTTCAGTACGATTTTTTTTGAGAAGAATTTCAGCCGGTGGCAGTTACGAATGAAAGCCAGGCGATGGAATTTGATCGATACGACGGTTCATTTGAGTATGAACCGCTTTCTTATAGTAAGGGGAAATGAGGGAAAATCAAACTCGGGTAGAACCTTGATCCTCAGGTTTATCGGATTTCTCGGATTTTTGCTCTTTAAGTAGAATATGTCCGCGTTCTGAAAGCGTATGAGCTGCCTCCAAGAATTTCTTGGTATCCAGCGGCTTGGCCATGAATTCATCCACGCCCATGGAGAGAAAGGTATCGGCCATGGCCTTACGGCTGGAGATGATGATAACCGGTATTTTCTCGGTTTCCGTGTTCTGGCGCAGATTTTTATAGAGATTGAAACCGTCCATCTCAGGCATCATGACGTCGCATACAATCAGGCAGGGCCTGCAGTCGGGAGTCATTTTATACCAGGCCTCCTTGCCGTGTCCGGCTTCGGTCACTTCATATCCGTGATTTTGAAGGAGGTTTCTGACCAGGGCTGCCGAGGTGGGATCGTCCTCAACGAGAAGAACGATTTTTCCGGCGCCGATATTGGATTGATGCTCGTCATCCGTAACCGGTTCGGCTGGTTTCGGCTGTTGGGGATTGGCAGAAGATTTTTGTTCGGGTTCGTCAGGCATAGCCACAATCCTTGTATAAAGACCTTGCTTATTTTAAATATTGATATTCATTTGTCAATATAAATTACGTTTTATGTTCATATGTGTCCAAATTGAAACGGCTATTTCGACGATAAATCCGGCTGGGGACATGGAATGTGTCATGCCCGCGAAAGCGGGCATCCAGATGCCTATCCCGTCTATGGATTTCCGCTGGAGTTTACCCCCGCGGAAGCGGGGGCGGGAATGACAATCCTTATTTGGACAGCAATGTTTTATGTTTTGTGTTTAATGCCTCTTAACAATAGTGACGAAGACTATTTTCTGTCACGAATTTGGTCACCCAAGCCTTGCATTTTAGTTTAGAGGGTATATAATACTTTAAAATTTACCCAATTTCGTTTTTTGGATGATATTCCCACATAGAAAGGACATTTTATCATGGATAAGCGACAGATTACAATCGACGGTAATGAGGCTGCTGCTTCGGTTGCGCACAAGCTTAGTGATGTGATTGCCATTTATCCGATCACCCCGTCTTCACCGATGGGGGAATGGGCTGACTTTTGGTCGGCCGCGGGCCAGACCAATATCTGGGGCACGATCCCGCTGGTTCAGGAGATGCAGAGCGAGGGCGGGGCGTCCGGTGCCGTGCACGGGGCTGCCCAAACCGGGGGCCTGACCGCCACTTTCACGGCATCCCAAGGGCTGCTGTTGATGGTCCCGAACATGTTTAAGATCGCAGGAGAATTAACCCCGTCCGTTTTTCATGTCAGCGCGCGGTCGGTCGCGGCGCAGGCCTTATCAATCTTTGGGGATCATTCCGATGTCATGGCGGTTCGTTCTACCGGATTCGCCCTGCTGGCATCCGCCTCTATCCAGGAGGCCCAGGACATGGCGTGCATCGCCCATGCTGCCACCCTCGAATCACGCATCCCGTTTGTGCATTTTTTCGACGGTTTCAGGAGTTCGCATGAGATTTCCAAGATCGAGGCCTTGGATACGCAGCAGATTCGCCAGATGATTAATGATGATTTTGTCGTGGCCCAGCGCCAGCGGGGCTTGTCGCCGGATCGTCCCGTCATCCGCGGAACTGCGCAGAATCCGGATGTCTTTTTCCAGGCGCGTGAAACGGTTAATCCATATTATTTGGCCTGTCCGGATATTGTTCAGAAAACCATGGACCGTTTCGGACAAATAACCGGCCGGGCGTATCATTTATTCGATTATGATGGCCCGCAAGATGCCGAACGGATTATTGTGCTGATGACATCCGGCGCCGAGACTTGCAAGGAGACGGTGCATTATCTGATGAGTGGAGGGGAGAAGGTAGGTATGGTCACGGTCCGGCTTTACCGTCCGTTTTCCATCCAGCATTTTATCGACGCCCTGCCGCAAACCACCCGCAAGATTGCTGTTTTGGACCGTACCAAAGAACCGGGCAGCCCGGGCGAACCGCTTTATCTGGATGTAATCAATGCGTTTTATGAAACCCGGGCTCAAAAGAAATTCGCATCGGATCCGGTTGTGGTCGGCGGACGCTATGGCTTATCGTCCAAGGAGTTCACGCCGGCAATGATCAAAGGCATCTACGATGAACTCAACAAAGAACAGCCCAAAAATCATTTCACGATCGGCATCGAAGATGACGTCACCCATACCAGTTTGGCGTATGATCCTGATTTTATCACCGAAGACGAGCAGGGCGTGCAGGCCATATTTTACGGTCTGGGTTCCGACGGGACTGTAGGCGCGAATAAGAATTCGATTAAGATTATCGGTGAGGAGACACCTAACTACGCCCAGGGGTATTTTGTCTATGATTCCAAGAAGGCCGGGTCAGTTACGGTTTCGCATCTGCGTTTCGGCCCGAATCCGATTCATTCGACCTATCTGGTTAGCCAGGCCAATTTCGTGGCCTGCCATCAATTTGTTTTTCTGGAAAAATACGATGTCTTAGCCAAGGCCAAACCCGGCGGGACTTTCCTCTTAAACAGCCCGTATAAAGCGCAAGAGGTTTGGGATCATATTCCTAAGGAGGTTCAAGAACAGATTATCGAAAAGAAGCTCAAATTTTATGTGATCGACGCTTACGCCGTTGCCAAAGAGACCGGGATGGGCGTGCGGATCAATACGATTATGCAGACCTGTTTCTTTGCGATCTCGGGGGTCTTGCCCAAGGAGCAGGCTATTGAACAGATCAAAAAGTCTATTCAAAAGACTTACGGCCGCAAAGGCGAAGAGATCGTCAAAAAGAATTTTAATGCCGTTGATCAGGCATTGGCGCATTTATTCGAGGTTGATGTGCCGCAACAGGCCGAAGGCCAAATTAAACGTCCGCCGGTTGTTTCCCCGCAGGCACCGGAATTTGTTCAGAAGGTCACGGCTGAGATTATTGCCGGCCGTGGAGATGGTTTGCCGGTCAGCGTTTTTCCGTGTGACGGCACATTTCCCCTTGGAACCACCCAGTGGGAGAAACGCAATGTTGCGCTTCAGATTCCGGTCTGGGATCCGGATGTCTGCATCCAGTGCGGCAAATGTTCGATTGTCTGCCCGCATGCCACCATCCGGCAGAAGGTTTATGATGCCCAAGAACTGAAGAATGCACCGGAAACATTTAAATCTGCAGACGTCAAAAATAAGGACTGGCAGGGCAAAAAATTCACCCTGCAGATCGCGCCAGAGGATTGTACTGGCTGCGGGGTATGCGTGAATGTTTGTCCGGCCAAGAACAAACAGGATCCCGGCAAGAAAGCGATCAATATGCAGCCGCAGATACCTCTGCGGGAGGCTGAGGCCAGGAATTGGGAGTTCTTTTTAAAGATCCCGGAGATGGACCGTAACCAGGTCAAAAAATCAACGGTCCGCACCTCCCAGGTCCTTCAGCCCCTGTTTGAATTTTCCGGCTGTTGTGCCGGATGCGGGGAAACTCCGTATGTCAAGCTGGCCACTCAACTTTTCGGCGACCGCATGGTAATCGCCAATGCCACGGGGTGTTCGTCGATTTACGGGGGCAATCTTCCTACGACCCCGTATACCGTTAACGCCGAAGGCCGGGGACCAGCCTGGTCCAACTCCCTGTTTGAGGACAATGCCGAATTCGCGTTAGGATTCCGTCTGGCGATTGATAAACAAAAACAGTTCGCCGAAGAACTGGTTAAGAAATTATCCTCCGCGATCGGGGATGATCTAGCCCAGGGGCTGCTTGAGGCTGACCAGACCGAAGAGGCGGGGATCATCGAACAGCGCAAGCGGGTCGAAGCACTCAAGAGCAAGATTAAGGACTTGAAGACTCCCGATGCCCGGCATTTGTTGAGTATCGCGGACATGTTAGTCAAGAAAAGTGTCTGGGGTTTCGGCGGAGACGGCTGGGCTTATGATATCGGCTACGGCGGACTTGATCATGTTATCGCTTCGGGCAGAGACGTGAATTTGTTGGTATTGGATACGGAAGTTTATTCCAATACCGGCGGTCAGTCATCCAAGGCTACACCGCGCGCTGCGGTAGCCAAGTTTGCCGCTGAAGGAAAGCCGGTCGCCAAGAAAGATTTGGCACGTATGGCGATTGCCTACGGGACAGTCTATGTCGCGAATGTTGCAATCGGAGCGAGGGATGACCATACCCTCAAGGCCTTTTTGGAGGCGGAAGCCTATCATGGCCCGTCTTTGATCGTGGCTTATTCGCATTGTATTGCGCATGGAATCAACATGACCACGGCTTTCAGCGATCAAAAGGCCGCTGTAGATTGCGGCTACTGGCCATTATTCCGATTCAATCCGGCTTTGGCGGCCAAAGGAGAGAACCCGTTCTCGCTGGATTCACAAACGCCCAAGATTCCGTTCGAGCAGTATGCTTATCAGCAGACGCGGTTTAAGATGCTGACCAAGACTCATCCCGAAAGGGCTAAAGAACTTTTGAAGTTAGCCCAGCAGGATGTCGACGAAAAATGGCGTATTTACGAGGCCATGAAAATCCTTTATATCTCAAAAAAAGAGCCTGCCAAAGTGGCTTAAAAAAAGGAAGGTTGAATATGGATTTAACGACCCAATACATGGGATTAAAATTAAGGAATCCGTTGGTATTGTCAGCTTCGCCGTTGACCGGCGAGATCGACAATTTCAGAAAACTTGAGGATGCTGGAATAGCCGCGATCGTTATGCATTCTTTGTTTGAGGAGCAGATACGGTTTGAGGCCAATGAGCTGGAATATCACACTTCGCAGGGAACGGAAACTTTTGCCGAATCCTTGAATTATTTTCCGGAAGCGGGAGAATACATCCTTGGCCCGCAGCAATATCTGGAACAAATCCGGCAGGCTAAGAAAGCGGTCAAGATACCCATTATTGCCAGTTTGAACGGTTTTACTCCCGGAGGTTGGATCGAATACGCAAGATTGATGCAGGATGCCGGCGCTGATGCTCTGGAGCTGAATATTTATTTTCTGCCGACGTCTGCGGCTATTCCCGGGCAGGAAATCGAAAGAAGGTATGTTGAGATTCTGCAGTCGGTCAAGAAACAGGTGAGCATCCCGGTTGCGGTTAAAATGAATCCGTTCTTCAGTTCGATTGCCGGGATGGCCCGGCAACTGGCTGAGTCTGGAGCGGATGGCCTGGTCTTATTTAACCGTTTTTATCAGCCGGATATTAATATTGACCAATTAGAAGTGGTCCCCAATTTGGAGGTCAGCTCCTATCGGATGACGCGTTTGCCGCTCAGGTGGATCGCGATCCTGCACGGCCAGATCAAAATCAGCTTGGCCGCGACTAGCGGTATTCAGGAAGCTCGCGATGTGGTCAAGATGCTGATGGCCGGCGCTGATGTGACTATGGTCTGTTCGGCGCTTTTATCAAAGGGCATTTCCCATGCCACCTGTATTCTCAAGGACCTGGAGCAATGGATGCAGGAGCATGGCTATGACTCGATCGGGAAAATCAGAGGCATTATGAGCCAGAAGTCTTGCCCGAATCCCGATGCCTTGGAACGCGCCAATTATATGAATGTCCTTCGGGATTACAAGGGCGCGGTGACGGTCTAACCAAAGGGCACACGTCACACGACACACGTCATACGCAACGGTATTAGAGGCAAGTTTCAATAAGTTTATTGAGTTTGTTGGGTTCATTGCGTTCGTTGGGTTAACGCAATGAACTCAATAACTCAACGAACTCAATAAACCATTTTCGGGTGACCTGTGTCATGTGGCGTGTGACTTCTTAATCCTGTCTCCTTTGAATGCCACACTCCCACACCAAATCCAAGTTGTGTTTCGCGCACATCTTCGGACCGGTTTATTCCTGGCGTCTGGGTTATTCGCTGGGGATCGATCCGCTTTCGGCCAAAGAAAAAGTTTGCAACTACGATTGTATTTATTGTCAATTAGGCCGTACTGGTCAATTGAGCCGCCGGCGGCGGATTTTTGTTCCGGTCAGAGAGATGATTCGGGAAGTCCGTCGTCTGCCGCCAATGAAGATCGATTATATAACTTTTTCAGGCCGCGGCGAGCCGACGCTGGCGAAAAATCTCGGCCGGATGATCAAAGCGGTACGCAAAATTCGCCCGGGGAAGATAGCGGTGATCACCAACGGATCATTGCTTTATCAAAAGCGTGTCCGGCAGGATTTGATGCAAACCGATTTCGTCCTGGTCAAACTGGATGCCTGCGATGATATGTTTTGGCGCAAGATCAACCACCCCGTTGGAGGGATCGGTTACAAGCATATGCTCGCCGGGATTAAAATCTTCCGCCGGCAGTATAAAGGCCGATTCGGGCTGCAGATTATGCTTATGGATATGAACCGCACCGCGGTGGGATGTTTGGCCGATCTGGCCCGCTTGCTCCGCCCGGATGAAGTTCAGTTGAATACCCCCTTACGGCAAAGCCCAGTTGCGCCTTTATCCCGTCCACTCATGCTTGAATTGGCCCGGATTTTCAAAAGGTGCCGGGTTCGGATGGTCTACCAAGTCAAACGCAAGAAAGTCAAACCATTGAACGTAAAAGCTACCCGATATCGCCACGGCAAAGAAAGTCTTTAAACTGATCAATCGCTTCACCCTCAACGCTAGTCTTGGGAATGATTTCCGGCACCCGCGCCTTATCCTAATAATCAAAATTTATCTTTAAACCTTCTGATTACATTTTATAATTAATATATTGAATATTTATTAATTCCATCAAATCCGGATTGATCCATTAATCTGTTTATTGGGGGGCGAACGTTATGAATGCTGAAAATACAAATCCGCAGGACCCGCAAGAGGATAAATCCCAAGACGAGGCCAAGGCTCCGGAAACCACACCGGCTGATTCAGCGGATTCAAAACCAGGAGATACCAGCACGGCAGATGATGTCGAAAATAAAGGGTCAGGTAAAGATGAGGGGAAATCCGGGGAATCGTCATCTCAAGAATCCCAAGAAAGTCAGGAGGCCCAAAAGACACAAGCAACACCAGTAGAACAAGAAACCTCGGCAGCGCCAGCAACACCGGCAGGGCAAGAAATACCGGAAACGCAATTCGGCCAAGAACCTTCAGAGACCCAAGCAATCCGACCGTCTGATCCCAAGGCTATCCTGAATGAATTGGATAAAGAGTCCCAGCAGGAGCAAGATCAAAAAGGCCATCCATCCGCGGCAGGGGCCCCAGAAGAATTAGAATCACCTCAAGAGTCATCTTCGGAAACGGATGAACCAATGGAACTTGTATCGGATGCCATGAAGCGTCTGGATGCCTTACTGGACAAGATTAAGCAGGAGCAATCCGACACGTCTAGTGATACAAAACCGGAAGAATGATCAAAAGTTATGGTGATACCTGATGTATAAAAATAAAACTATTGCGGTTGTCGTTCCGGTTTACAACGAGGAAAAACTAATCAGCCGCGTGATTGAAACCATGCCCGCGTTTGTGGATCAGATGATTGTGGTTGATGATAAAAGTTCGGACAACTCTGCGGGTGTCGTCACGGACCTCAAGGAGAGCGGGCATAAAAATATCACGCTGATCCGGCATGAGATAAACCAGGGGGTGGGGGGGGCGATTGTTACCGGTTATGAGAAAGCCCTGGCGGAACATTTCGATATCACAGTCGTTATGGCCGGGGACGCCCAGATGAATCCGGATGACCTGCCGCAGCTGCTGGATCCGGTTGTCGCGGATGAGGCCGATTATGTCAAGGGCAATCGGCTTTTTACCGGCGAGGCCTGGCATATCATCCCGCATTCCCGTTATCTGGGCAATTCGCTTCTGTCTTTATTAACGAAGATGGCCTCGGGTTATTGGCATGTCGCGGATTCCCAGTCGGGATACACCGCGGCGAATCAGGCCGTTTTGAAGGGGCTTGATCTCAGAAAGATCTATCCGCGCTATGGCATGCCCAATGATATGTTGATTCGTTTGAATATTGCCAACTTTCGCGTCAAGGATATCCCGGTGAAGCCGGTCTATAACATCGGTGAAAAGTCCGGGATACGTTTGCCTGCCGTGATTCCGGCCATTCTCTTGTTGCTTACGCGGGGCTTCTTCAGGCGGCTGCTGGAAAAATACGTGATCCGCAATTTTCATCCCCTGGTCCTGTTTTATATTCTCGGGATTGTGACTATGCCGGTCGGGTTTTTGTTTGGTTTTTATTTGATTTTAAAACGCATTATCGTCGGTCCGGTTGTTGTCACTTCGGCCTTGTTTGCCGCTTTCTTGTTTATTACCGGATTGCAATCGCTTTTCTTCGCGATGTGGATGGATATGGAGGATAATCGCGGTTTGGTAAACAAGCTAAATTGAAAGACTTCACGCTCGAAAAGTATCGCCAATTATTGTCCGCTATTAAAGCCCTCCAGATCCCTGTCTATGGCGTTGCGGATTGGCTCCGCCTTCAGCCCCGATGGGGCATTCTTCTTAGGCATGATGTGGACCGCTGGACCCGTCATGCCCTTTTCATAGCTCAGGCCGAAAAAGAAATCGGCATTCGGGCGACATATTATTTTCGGTTTTTATTCAATGACTTTCCCCAAACGGTCATTCGGCAAATCGCCTCACTCGGCCATGAGATCGGGTATCATTATGAAGACCTGGCGGCGGCCGGTGGAGACTATTCACAAGCGGTTCATCTTTTTCAAGCCCATCTGAATCAATTACGCGCGATCACGCCGGTGGCGACGGTTGCCATGCACGGCAGCCCGTTGTCGAAATATGACAATCGTGACTTGTTTAAGAAGTTTCATTGCCGGGAATTCGATCTTGTCGGCGAGGCTTACCTGGACATTGATTACCGCGACTGCTATTATTTGACCGATACCGGCCGGACATGGAAAACAACGCCTCTGAATTTCCGGGATCGGCCCCACGCGTGTCTGACGGCGCCCGTTGCCTCAACGGATGAACTCATAGATTTTTTGCAGGCTAACAAGGATCGCCGGATAGCCATCCTAACTCATCCGGAACGTTGGAGCCGTTCTCAAAGCGAATACTGGTTTAGCTGGATGTTTGATCAAAGCATCAACCTCGGTAAGCGGCTTATCTTGCTGACCCCGAATCGTTCCCATGAACGAGACACAACATAAAATTTTATTGTTTGTTTCCACCGGCCGTTGTGCCACCAAGAGAATCGCTGAAATCTTGCGCGAGAAGCTCCCGCAGGATTTTGTCGTCAAGCACCAGATGCCTATTTCCCCGGTCGCTAATATCATCGGGAATGTGATGTTGCGTTTCGGCGCGTCTGAGCGAATCAAACGCCTGATCTATCAGCCGATTGTGGACCGATATGCCGCCCAGGGCCATTTTATCTGTACAGATCCTTTGACGGCTATGGTTATCCCCGCGGGTGTGATCCAGTCTCGGGATACGGCCGTGGTTCATCTGGTCCGCGAGCGGGAATCTTTCGCACATTCGTTTTTCAGGTTAACCCGCCTCAGGCCGCAAAGCTGGTTCGCCCATAATCTGATACCTTTTTGGCAGCCGGGACTTTATCCTTTCGAGAACAGCCTCAATAAAAATATTCTTCAAAAATACGCCGGCATTGCGGATTTAAAGAATGAATGGTTCTTCAAGCAATACTCCATCAATCCGCATTATCGTCGGATAACGATGGATTCACTGTTTCATTCGGCCATCCTTGAGGACATCATTCAGGATTTTTTTAATGTCAGAATAACGATCAATCAATCCGATTGGGCCGTAAAGGCCAATCAGACCCAATAACGGGGCGGAAGGGATCGGTGCCATACGAACATCCTGATCGATATCGGCCATCCGGCCCACGTGCATTTGTTCAGGAATTTCATTGACTACTTGCAGAAAGACCATCGTCAGCATCTTGTCGTTGTTTCCAGGGAGAAGGATGCTGCCAATGAACTTCTTCAATATTACCGGATCGATCATATATCGCTTACAAAAATGTCCGCGGGCCTGCCGGGCAGGATGGTCGAGCTAATAAAAAGAGATGTAAAGATATTCTTTTTGCATCGCAAACATCGTTTCCATATAGCCCTGGGCACAAGTTTTTCCATTGGGCATTTGTCCCTGTTAGGGCGGACGCAATCATATTTTTTCTCAACCAACGATGATGCGGCCACAACCCTGAACCGCTATTTATCCTACCCTTTTGTGACGAAGATTATTCAGCCGGACTGCATCAGACCGGATCAATGGCGCACCAAAAGAATCTTTCACAGATCCTATCATCCGCTTGCCTATCTTCATCCCAACCATTTTCAACCCGATGTTAACATTCTCAAAAAATACAACATTCAGAAAAAGGAATATGTCATAATCAGATCCAACATCCACCGGGCCCATCATGACAGCCGCTTTGATGGCATCCCAGAGGCGGTCTTGAGCGATGTTCATAGTGCTCTGCGGGATTATCAGATCATTTCTTCCCGGGAGAATGACCGAACCCCGCAAATTGACCCGTGGGATATGCACCACGTGATGGCCTTTGCCAAAATGGTGATTGCCGATTCCTCGACTATGGTCGCCGAGGCGGCCGTTTTGGGCGTCCCGGCACTTTGTTATCATCCCTGTGTCGGGTATCTTGGATATCTCAAGGAACTCGAGCATAAATTCGGATTGGTTTTTGGTTTCGGCCCGGGGCAGGAAGAAGCCTTGTTGATGAAGATAAAAGATTTACTGGCTCAGCCGGGCTTGTCGGATGAGTGGCAATTACGAAGGGGAAAAATGCTTTCACAGAAAGAAGATTTAACCCAATGGCTGATCGACTGGTTTGAGAAATTGGCTGCGGAGCATGAAATAAGAAATGGTGACCTGGCAGGACATGTCCCCGGCTTTTAAAATATACGATAAGGCAAAAACGAAATCGTTTTATGATCGATTTTATCAAGGACGTGATTTCGTGCAGTTCCCCTTGGCGGACAGATTTTTTATCCGGGCATTTTTCAATAAAGTCCAACTGCCTTCAGGAGCGCGCATTTTGGATTTGGCCTGTGGGACCGGGAAATACACGCATTTATTGGCCGCTGGGGGCATGCGGGCCGTGGGCATTGATTTCAGCGAGCAGGGCATTCACGTGGCGCGCCGGCGATACCCCGGTGTTCCGTTTATGGTCGGGGATGTTCTGGATCTCCCTTTTCAGGTCGGCTGTTTTGACGCGGTCCTCTGCAGCGGGCTTTCTTTATTCAATGAACCGGATCTTTCGGTCCTGCTGCCGTTTGTTCAAAGAACGGCGACCTTTCTGAAGACCGGGGGATGGTTTGTGTTCGTTAAAACAACGGCCTTGACCGACAGGCCTAACCGACGTGCGACGCGATTGGATTATTCTCTTAAGTCCTATAAGGAATTTTTTCAATCGGTGGATAATCTGGAGATTGTGAACACCGCGGCCGTGTATCCCCATCTGTTTGTTATTTTCGGTCAACGCGCGTTTGATGATGCCCGCGTGACGCGTGTCTCATCAACCGTTGCCCGTTTGACCCATATCCCGGTAAGAGTTTATCTGATTTTGAAAAAGAGGCAACCATGAATCCGGAATTGTCCTTGATACAAGAAATCAGGAAGACCGCCCGACATTCCGGGGTCTACAGTTTAGGCAGCCTGCTTAAAGGTCTGGTGGGTTTTCTGTTGATCCCGGTTTATACTAATTTCTTCTCCGTCGCAGATTATGGACGATGGGGCCTGCTTTATGTGACCGGGCAGGTGATCAGAATATTACTGGGCCTGGGCCTGGTTTCGGCTATCTTTCGTTCCTATTTCGATTACAGCGAAGTTCGGGACCGCAAGATAGTCATTTCCACGGCCTTTTACCTGCTGCTTGTCAGCTGTGTGATTTTTTGGGGTCTGATTGTTATTTCCGCCCGCCGCCTGTCGGTACTTATTTTTTCGGATCCAGGGTATGATCGGCACATCATTCTGATCGGGGCTTATGCGGTCATATGGGCCTTTCAGCGTCTGTCCCTGGCCGTTTTCCGGGCCCGTAACGAATCGTTCCGATACGTCGCATTTGAATTACTCGGATTTTTTGTGCATCTGGCAATGGCCGTATTCTTAATCGTTTTCTTAAACATGGAATTAATGGGCGCCCTTTTAAGCCTTTTGATCTCGGGATGCGTGGCCACACTCGTGGCCGGTTGGATGATCCGCACTTCTTTTGAACGATGGTTTTCTTTTGAAGAGGCCCGCAAGATGCTGGCTTACGGGCTGCCGACGATCATAACTGTCCTGGCCATTTTTGTCATTAATTTCAGTGATAAATTTTTTATTAAAATTTATTTAGATTTTCATGCGGTGGGTCTTTATGAACTGGGATATAATTTTGGCATGTTGCTATTGGTTTTTTTCGCCACACCGATTCGCCTCGTCTGGGAACCGATGTATTTGTCGGTTAAGGATAAAACTAACGCCGGAGATTACTACAGCCGGATGTTGACGTATTTTTTTCTGTTGGGAGTTCTGCTTGTTTTGGGCGTGAGTTTTTTTTCCCGGCACGTGATCAACGCGATCGCACCGGCAGAATTCTGGGGTGCCTACCGGGTCGTGCCGTTGGTCGCGTTGGCCTATTTGATATTCGGATGCGAGCGGATCGTTCATTTAGGGATCGGTTTGAGCCGAAAAACTTATATCACGGCTCTCATTTTTTCCGCTGGTGCGGCACTTAATGTTTTTCTTAATATCTGCTGGATTCCGAAAAACGGCATCATGGGCGCAGCGTACGCCACGTTGACTACGATTTTGGCCATTTTTCTGGGCGTGTACGTTGTCAGTCAGCGGCTGCACCGGGTGGCTTATGAATGGGACCGGATTGGTAAGATTGCCTTGGCGGGGGGGCTTATCTACGTTTTCGGGACCAACCTTTTTTCGGGTACGGGTTTCGCGTCGCTAACAGGCAAGATTATTTGTTTTTTGTCTTTCCCCATATTATTGTGGTTACTCGGTTTTTTTCTGCCGAAGGAAAAGGAGGGCCTGGGCAAGATGATTAAATGCGGCTGCAATCTGAAGATGATCAAGAAGCAGCGCAGGTAAGAATTTTTCGAAGAAGGAGTTTGTTTTGAAAAAGATCGTTTTTTGGATTTTTATTTTTTCATTCTTTCTGCTCCGTCCTTTTGAACTCCAGCAAAAAGGCATGTTTTATCCGACGGACGATTACGGATACTTTGCTCACGCCAGCGCGATGGTCTTCGGCCAGTTCCCGTCGTACGAAAAGGAATATTTCATGCGGCCCACGCGCACGCCCCTGACAGGTATTGGCCCGGCCATAATGGCTTCGCCGTTCGTTTTTGTTTTTTCCCTTATCGACCGTGTGTCAGGCGCGGACATTGTTAAGCAGAGGGCGGCTGAGAATATCATCCATAGCTGGTCGCTATTCGGCTTTATCATGGCCAGCCAGTTCTATTTCATCCTGGGGTGTTTTTTATTGTATTGGGGAGTTTGCTTTTATACTTCTCGGCGGTACGCTGTTTTATCGGTGGTTTTTATGGCCTTATGTCAGGGGATGCCCATCTATGTTTTCCGGCGGCCGATTAACTCGCATAGCTTTGAATTTTTTCTGCAGAGTCTTTTCGTTTTCTTTTCATTAAAATATTATAATCCACGAGAAATAAAGCCGCCGGGATATCTTTTTTCATTTGGGCTGGGCATCATCGCCGGATTGATGGTCTTGACCCGCTACAATAACATCGCTCTGGCCGCGGTTTGGCCGTTTATCATTTTATGCGCCCGCCTTACCGACTTGAAAAGGAGGAATTTTTGGGCCCGGATCTCGGCTGCCGGAGTAGGGGCCGGCGTGATGATTTTTTTATTTATGATCTTGCCGAATGTATATATTCCTTCCAGCCGTATCGCAAGAGTGGGGGATGCCCTTCTGCAGAGTGCGGGCCCGATATTTTTTATGCGCCGCATCCTGCATATTCTTGATGGTATTGATTGGGGGCTTCTTTATACGGCCCCGTTTATTTTAATCGGATTATTTGCGGCCATCCTTTTGCGGTTTCCGTTAAAAAAACGCTTATTAATATGTTTGCTTGCTATGGCGATCAATTTGTACGTTGCGATTATGTGGAGAACACAGGGGGGATATTATGCTTATCGTTTTCTTTTTCCATCGGCGATCCCGCTTCTTATTTATCCCCTGGCCCTGGGATTAGAACGATTGGAAACGATTGTGGGCAGGCATGCGCGGAAGATATGGCTGTTGATTGCCGCATTCCCGGTATTATCCATGCTTTGTTTTCTCGGGAATGGGGACAATCTGGGTTTTTGGAGCGCTGAACAGTATTTTGGGGTACCGGGGCCGGGGAACAATACCTTCCAGATGGAGATATGGGAAATGTTATTGTTTACGCCGGGCCAACTTATCCTTGTACTTATTCAAGGCGGGATTTTTTATTTGATTCACGTATTTTGTGTCATGTTTGAATGTGTCAGGGCCTTGCCAAATGCGGTTTACGTCCGTTACCCGGTCTTCAGCGGCTTAATCTTTCTAAAAATATGTATGATGTATGCTTGGCCGTTTCTTCTGTATTGGCTTTTCAAGCAGCGAGGGCCTTCGCGTTGAATCTCAACGGAAGAAAATATTTAAGATGGACCGTCGGATGGTTGAGTTGGATGGCCGGAATATATCTTGCGGTTCTGGTATTCTATTTCGTTAATAGTCTGGTTTGGTATCAGCGTTGGCCCGACCTAGCAGAAATTCAGTCCAAGGCCGATTTGCGCGCCCTCGATTATCAAATGCCGTCGCTGACTTTGTTGAAAGAAGCTCAGTCTCAAACCCCGGATTCCTCTTCGCGCCGACGTTTGAGGCAATGGGCTGACTACTTCGGCCGCAAAGCCGCGTATACCCCTCATCCGGCCGACAGCTATGCCTGGCAGGGATATTGTTATTATTGTCTTCGTCAGCCGATCAATGCGGTTGCGGCTTACCAAAAGGCCATCCAAATCAACCCGCCTTATTTTTGGTTTCATCACAATCTCGGTGTTATTTATTTCGCTAATCAGGAATATGGACAAGCGGTGCGTTCATTTTCGGACGCCTTGCAAACGCAACCTTATTTCACTTTATCAACCATGCGGGCTTATATAACGGTGATACCGACTTTGATTTTAGGACGCTGGCCGCCTTTATCCGCAACCGAACATATGCTGCGCATGAACGAAATATTACGTCAGGGATACGTCGATTGTTATCGGCTCTCAACGGTCAGCCTCTTTCGTCTTGGGAATTATGCGGCTGTTTTGGAACAAAGCCTGCAGGCCCTGCAAATTCGCGAAACGGACCGGAACTTTTTTTATATTATGGCCGGAATGGCTGCTGCCCAAATGCAAGAACCTCAGCAGGCCCTGGGATTATTGACTCAGGGCTTAGCTGATTACCAGCAGGATCCGGTTGTCATGCGGTATTTAGGCCAGACCCTGCACGCCCTAGGCCAGCTTGAGGAGTCCCGGAAGGTGTTATTGCAGGCCGAGCAATTCGAACGAGAGAATATGCCGGATATTTTTACGACACTTGAACCTTCGATTATTATCTTTTGATCCGATCCCAAAATCCCGCCTGTTTGAAGTCTGTTTGATCGCCTAGAATTGAGTAAATCGTCGAACCCAATTTTTCTTGACTAGGCTTGCGAAAGAATAAATATTAGTATATATTGTAATATTAGACAAAACTAAAGAAAGCACGGTTCATGCCGGAAATGAAATCCATTTTATCGGAAGTCCGACTGCCCACCGAAACAGATTATATTGGGATCTATCTAACCAACAAATGTTTTTTGGCCTGTCCTTATTGCATCACCAATCAAGCCGATGCGTTTATCAATGCCCGCGTTTATCAGCAACTCACTCCTGAAGCATGGATCGCGGGCCTGAATCGTCTCAACCTTCCAGCTGGTATCCCGGTTACGCTTGAAGGCGGGGAGCCATTTTTATATAAAGGGATTTGGTCGCTGCTGGAAAATATCCGGCATAAGGTTGATATCCTGACCGCTTTGCCGCCGCAGGTGACGCCCGAAAAGTTTAAAGGGCTCAAGACCTTGGATTGGAACCGGCGCCCGAGTCCCTACCCGACAATCCGCGTCAGCTATCATCACGGACAGAACGATTATCACGAATTGATTAAAAGGATCCGCGAATTGCAGGAGGTCGTCAGCATCGGTCTGTACCATATCGAACATCCCGATTATCCTGAACTGACGGAAGAAATCCGCTCCGAGGCCAGACAGGCAGGAATCGAGTTCCGCACCAAGGCCTTTTTGGGTGAATGGCAGGGCAAACTCTACGGGCAATACAAGTATCCGGATGCCTGCGTAGGCAAAACGATGCGCCCGCATGTCTTGTGCCGGAACTCCGTCTTTCCCATAGCGCCTAATGGCGACATCTACCGCTGCCACGGCGATCTTTACAGCGCGTTTGCGGGCGGGGTCATCGGCAATCTGACGGATGCACAATTGAAAATGGAATTTCAATACCGGGACTGCGACCATTACGGCACCTGCAGTCCGTGCGACGCGAAGATCAAAACCAATCATCTTCAGCAATTCGGGTATACCTCGATCGATGTCAAGTTCGATAAAAACTAAATCCCGCAGGATTCTGATCATCAAAACCGGTTTTTCCGAATTTCTAGACCGGGGCATATCGACTACGGTCAGCTACGGCGATGTGCTGATTTGCACCGCACTACTGCACCGCTTTACCCGTGACCATGTGACCTGGGTTACGTCCTGGGCGGCGCGGGATATCCTCAAAGGCAATCCTTATATTGACGAACTCTTGATCTACGGTCCTGCGGCCTGGCGCAAGGTCCAGTCCCGGCGGTATGATATCCTGATCAATCTGGAAAAAGACATCGGCATCTCGACCTGGCTGGATCAGCTCAAGGCCAAACGGCGCTTCGGTTTTTATTTCAACGAGCACCAACATAATATCAGCTGTTTCAAGCCCAATACCCGTTATCTGCTTTTGGGCCAGGAAAACCAGAAGGACATTAAAAAATCCGCCTGCGAAATCCTGTATGAGGCGATCGGCGCGGAATGGAAGGGTGAAGGTTTCTTGCTTAAGCCACGACGTATCAAGGAGAAAACGGATATCGGATTCAATTATTCGGTCGGCAGTAAGTGGCCGACCAAGGCGTGGCCGATGGCAAAATGGAAAAGGCTGGAACGCCTCCTGAAGAAAAAATATACGATCTCCTGGCAGCAGGGCCAAAAGAACCTTAACCGTTATTTTGACTGGATCGCCGGCTGCCGGCTCATCATCAGTTCGGATTCATTGGGTCAGGCCGTGGCCCAGGCCCTGGGCAAAAAGGTCGTTGTTTTGTTCGGCCCGACCAATTATGAGCGTATGCAGGGGCTCGAG
>Ga0272442_10004222_pt1 | contig 19771 bp, 16 predicted proteins | sample SSMForm2O_FD_200262 | JGI IMG/M metagenome (GOLD analysis project Ga0272442, IMG submission 200262) | Marine sediment archaeal communities from Little Sippewissett salt marsh, Falmouth, MA, United States - SSM-Form-2O | ecosystem: Environmental > Aquatic > Marine > Wetlands > Sediment ... | reverse complement strand
AGATAAGCACTCAACTCCGCGGCGAAGGAGAGGACGACGAGGAGTTCGAAAGAGAGCAGACCGAGGACTTGAAACCCTTGGTTCCCTCTCAACCTCCGCCGGAGGAATTCAGGCGTGAGAAGACTTCTCCCCGCCTGCCCGAGGCCGGCGCGGCAGAGAGCGAAGACGATTTCTTCGCCCCGGAAGTGGTGCCGGAGCTGTCCGCTCCGGATCCCGAGCAAACCGATCTCGGCGGCGAGATGGTTCCCGCGATCCTGTGGCGCTTCCACCTGCAGAACGTGACCGGATTAGTCACTTTCACTTCGGGCAAAGACCGCAAGGAAGTATTTTTCGAAAACGGCATCCCGGTAGGAGTGCGCTCTTCCCAGACGGCCGATCGCCTGGAGGAAGTGCTCTTCCGCGAGGGGCTCATAGACCGCGCGGCTTATGCCGAGGCGCGCATCAAGGGCATCGCCCAGCCGCGGGCCCTGGCGGCGCATCTGGTCGAGCGGGGCCTGCTCAAGCCCGACGAACTGTTTCCGCTGGTCCGGCGGCACCTGGAAGACTGCCTGCTGGGCCTGTTCGAGTGGACCGAGGGGTCTGCCAGCTACACGCGGCAATTCGCCCCCGACGCCGAAAAGGTCCGGCTGGCCCGGCCGCTGCCCTCGCTGATCCTGGAGGGCGTCCGCCGCAAGTTCCTGCTGCCCCGCATGCTGCAGGTGCTGGGCAGCCCCGCCAGCCTGCTGGCTCCGGTTCCCTCGGAAGACCGCTCTCCCCGCGCGCCGCAGATGTCCCAGCTGGGGTTTTTGAAAGAAGAGCGCGAGGTGCTGAACCTGGTCAACGGCTTGCGCCCCATCGAGGAGATCGTGTTCCTCTCCGGCCAGAACGCCACCACCGTCTACCGGGTCCTGATGGCCTGCGTGGTTACCGGCCTGCTGGCCGTGGCGGTGCGGGGCGTGCGCGGCGGAGACGAAGGAACCGACGAGGCCCTGCAGCGCAACCTGGAGATTGGCCGGCGCCGGGTGGAGGCCAAATACGAGCAGATCAATCACGTCAGCTACTTCGAGATACTGGGCGTAAACCCCGGGGCCACCACCTACGAAATCGACGCGGCCTACAAGCGCCTGGTGCGCGAGTTTCATCCGATGAACTTCGCCCACGCGGATTTCAGGGATCTCCAGGACAAGCTGGAGGTGATCCACCGCACCCTGGACGAAGCCCACGAGGTCCTGGCCGATGAGCTGCTCCGCGAAGGCTACCGGCAGTCGCTGTCTTAGACCCCTTGCATATCCCTGGATACGTGGTTAAATTGTTAGTGATGGTGGTGAAATTATGGCGGTAAAAGACCTGAGATTCTATCCCGATCCGGTTTTACGCCAGCACTGTCAGCCGGTGGAGGCCTTCGACCAGGCGCTGGGGAGTTTTATCGACGACCTGGCCGAGAGCATGTACACCCACCGGGGCGTGGGCCTGGCCGCGCCGCAGGTGGGCGAGGCTATCCGGGTGGCGGTGATTGACGTTGACCAGCAGGAGGACAACCCGGTCCTGTTCGAGCTGGTCAATCCCGAGATAGTCGAAGCCTCCGATGAAACCTCCGACTACGAGGAGGGATGCCTCTCATTCCCGGGCGAGGCCGAGACGGTCACCCGCCCGGCCCGGGTCACCGTGCGGGCCCAGGACCGGCGGGGCAATCCCTTCGAGATCAAGGCCGAGGGTCTGCTGGCAACGGCGCTCCAGCACGAAATCGATCACCTCGACGGCGTGGTCTTCATAGATCACATCTCCCGGCTCAAGCGCAACCTGATCGAGCGCCGCATGAAGAAGAGGGCGCAGGAAGCCGCCTTGTAACCTCATGGCGCTGAGCTACATCTTTTTCGGCACCCCCGATTTCTGCGAGCCGGTGCTGCAATCCTTGAAGCAGGCCGGCCGTAAGCCCCGGGCGGTGGTCTGCCAGCCGGACCGTCCCAAGGGGAGGGGACGCAAGCTGGAATCCCCTCCGGTCAAGCGCTGGGCCGGGCAGTGCTCGGTGGAAGTCCTGCAGCCCGAAAAATGCAGAGACGGAGGGTTCCTGGATCACATCCGCGCGCTGAAGCCCGATCTGGGCCTGGTCTTCGCATTCGGACAGTTGCTGCCCAAAGAGCTTCTGGATATCCCCGCGCGGGGCTTCATCAATATCCATCCCTCGCTGCTTCCCCGCTACCGGGGGGCCGCGCCGATCCAGTGGACGTTGATAAACGGCGACGAAGAAACCGGAGTGACCATCCTGAAAGTGACTCCCAAGCTGGACAACGGCGACATGCTTCTGCAAGAGCGCGTACCGGTGGATCCGCAGGAGAACGCCGTCGAGCTGGGCGAGCGCCTGGCCCGTCTGGGCGCTGGCCTGGCGGTGCGCGCGCTCGATCTTCTCGAGGTCGGCAAAGCGGAATTCACCCCCCAGGACGAATCGCGGGTAGTCTGGGCCCCCGCCCTGACCAAAGACGACGGCCGGATCGACTGGACCCAACCGGCCCTGGCGCTGCACAACCGAATCCGCGGCGTGCAGCCCTGGCCGGGAGCCTCCACCCGCCTGGGCGACAAGACCCTGAAGATCCACCGGGCTTGCCCTGCCGAAGCCCGCAGGGCGGAGGCGGGACTGGTGGTCAAGGCCGAGGGCGAGGATCTCCTGGTGGGCACCGGCGACGGATTGCTGCGCCTGCTGGAAGTGCAGTTGGAAGGCAAGAAGCGAATGCCGGTGAAGGAATTCCTGCTGGGGCGTCCGGTCCAGGCCGGGGATCGGCTCCAGGCCGAGTCGTAAGGCGTTATCCGGCTTCCTGGCTGAAAGTCCTCAAAAAGAGATCGTGGATGGCTTTTCTGCCGCTTGGGTTGAGTGAGCGGGTGCCGGTGCCGACGAATCTCTGGAAACGGATTACCGGTGCGTCGACGGGTTTCCACTCCGCCTCCTCCCAGGAATACCAGCATTCCCGCTCCTGGTCGTAAACCCGCACCGGCTTGTTCAGGTGTTTGGCCAGCTCCACCGCCCAGCCGGTTCCTCCCTTTACGGTAAGGTCCGGCTGGATGGTTCCCACCGCGAACACCTCCTGGGCGGAGTTGACCTGGTGCCAGATCGTCTGCAGCACCTTCTTGAATTCCTCCGAGTCCGAGAACTCCCGTTTCATGTGAGCGTTGAGATACGCTGCACTCACTTCGCCCTGGCGCAGATCCTTCGGTTCCAGAAGGACCAGCCCCCTGTGCCTGGCGACGCCTCTTCCCTTGAAGGAGAAATTTCTTTCGGCCAGGCCGAAATTCTCGGCCTGGGCGCCGAACTCCGCCTCGGCTCCAGAATGGGCCCCAGACAACAACGTGCACTCACCGGGCGAAAGCCCCGAATCGCCGGGCTGATTTCTGTCCGGCAAGGGATGCAGGGTAGATGTAGCCATCCACAAGACGGGTCCTTCCGGAGGGGGGTCGTCAAACATCTTGAGCAGGCGGGCCTGCACGCAGTTTTGCTCGGGTTCGAGGGATACCGCCAGGTCTATCGGCCCGGGGACGCTCCGGTCGGGCGCCCGGCGGCTGATCTTTTTCGAAAACCACATGTGGGCCCCGGCGGCTTTGGCCAATGCTTTGCATTCAGAGAACCAGGTGGCGGATTGATGCTGGAAATCAAGACCGTCGATGAGTATCGAGGCCGGCTCGATTTGAAGGTGTTGCCGGAAGGTCTGGAGGGTTTTCTCCAGCCGCGCGGCCGTCAAGCGCAGGTCCGAAAAGGTCTGAATTGCGCGGCGGCGAAACAGGGTGGTTCGATCGATATCGTCGGTTTTGGGCACCAGGGTTTCGTAACGCTGGTTCACACTGTCCAGATTCTGGCCCAGGGCTATATGAACCACATCTTTCCCGGCCTCGAGTTCGCCAAGGGCGATATGAACCAGGAAGGCCGTTTTTCCCACTCCGGCTCCGGCCATAACCATGCCCAGCTCTCCCGGCCCGAGGCCGCGGGTGATTCTCTGCCGGAGCCGTTCAAACAGCGGATTCATTTTCCCCCCCTTGGTTGCTTGCTCTGGTGCGCCCGTTCGACCAGTTCATCGGCCAGTTTCCGGGGAACCGGCTGGTAGCGCAGGAACTCCATGGCGAATTCGGCCTTGCCCTGGGTGGCGGATCTCAAAGTGGTGGCGTACCCGAACATCTCCGCCAGCGGCGCGTCGGCCTCGATGCGGCTGGAGGAGAGTTCCTCCTCAGACCCGATGATCACCGCCCGGCGCTTCGTCAGGGTGGCCATGATGCCGCCGATGAACTCGGAGGGGCCCTCGACGGCAACCCGCATTATCGGCTCGAGGATACAGGGATTGGCCTGCAGTACCGCCTGGCGCCAGGCGCCTCGCGCGCATTCCCTGAAGGCCAGGTCGCTGGAGTCCACCGAGTGCGACTTGCCGTCCTCCAGCACCACCCGGATCTGCACCAGCGGTGCGCCTATGAGGGGCCCGGCCGCCTGCATCGAGCGGAATCCTTTTTCCACCGAGGGGATGAACTGGCTCGGAACGGCTCCGCCAAAGATCTTGTTTTCGAACTCGAAATCTCCTTCGGCCATCGGTTCTATTCTGCCGGCCACCCGGCCGTACTGTCCCGATCCTCCGGTCTGCTTCTTGTGGGTGTAGTCGAAAGTGCTCGCCCGGGTAATGGTCTCCCGGTAGGCCACCTCGGGGGCCGAAGTGGTCAGCTGCACCCCGTACTCCCGCCGCATGCGCTCGAGGTATACTTCCAGGTGCAATTCGCCCATGCCTTTGATTACGGTCTCCCCCGACTCGTCGTCTACCGCCACCTTGAAGGTCGGATCTTCCTTGGTGAATCGCCGCATGGCCTTGGCCAGTTTGATTTCGTCCTGCTGGTCTTTCGGATGAACCGACAGCGCAATGACCGGTTCGGGGATATGCATCGAGGTGAGCAACACCGACAAGCTCCCGTCGGTGAAAGTGTCCCCCGATGCACAGTCGATTCCAAAAATAGCGACGATGTCCCCGGCCAGGGCCTCCGGTATGTTTTCCATCTTGTCGACATGCATTCGCGCCAGGCGGCTGACGCGCACTTTTTGTCCGGTCCGCACGTTGTAGATGCTCTGGTCGCGTTTCAGCCGGCCCTGGTATATGCGCAGGTAGGTAAGCTGCCCGAACGGGTTGTCTTCGAGCTTGAATGCCAGTCCCACGGTGGGCAGATCGGGATTGGCGGCCAGCGGGTAGTCCGGGGCGCTGTTCTCCAGCAGTGTGGCGGTGTTGGTGATCTCATCGGGGGCGGGCAGAAAGTCGATCACCGCGTCCATCAAGGTTTGAACGCCCTTGTTCTTGTATGCCGATCCCATCAGGACCGGAACAATCTGCAGCCCGATGGTGGCTCGCCTGATGGCCGACTTGATCAGGTCAGGCGTCACCTTGCCCTCCAGAATCGCCCCGGTCAGTTCGTCGGAGAACATCGAAACCAGATCGAGCATTTCCTCGCGCGCCCGGTGGGCCATGCTGGCAAGTTCCTCCGGGATGGGGCCCCTGATCACCTGCTCGCCGGCGTCTCCCTCGAAGCGAACCGCCTGCATCCCGATCAGATCGATCACTCCCTGGTGGTTCTCCTCTTTTCCGAGGGGTACCTGCAACAGAACGGGGTTCAGGCCGAGTTTCTCGCGCAGTTGATCCCGGACCCGGAACGGATCGGCGCCGACCCGGTCGCACTTATTGAGAAAAGCCAGTCGGGGGATGCCGTACCGGCGCATCTGGCGATCGACGGTGAGGGATTGACTCTGGACACCCGCCACGGCGCACAGCGCCAGGACGGCTCCGTCCAGAACCCGCAGCGAGCGCTCCACCTCGATGGTGAAATCGACGTGGCCGGGGGTGTCGATGATGTTGATATAGTGGCCGGCCCATTCGCAGTGCGTGGCGGCCGAGGCAATGGTGATGCCCCGCTCCCGCTCCAGCTCCATGGAATCCATGGTGGCCCCCACGCCGTCGGAGCCCTTGACCTCGTGCATCTTCCGGATTCGCCCCGAGTAAAACAGAATGCGCTCGGTCAAGGTGGTCTTGCCGCTGTCAATATGGGCGGAGATGCCGATGTTTCTGAGTTTAGATATGTGCACTAGATTAGCGACGTGGAGAAGTAGCGCTCCGCCCGGTCGGGGAGGACGGTGACCACTTTCCGCTCGCCGCCGGGCTTGTGGGACACCCGCGAGGCCGCCCAGACATTGGCCCCCGAGGAGGTGCCCACCAGCAGACCGGATTTGCGCGCCAGCGCCCGGGCGGTCTCGACGGCGTCCTCATCGGTGACCACTTCAACGTCGTCGATCAGGTCGACGTCCAGGACCGGCGGGATGAACCCGTCGCCGATCCCCTGGATCTGGTGCAGGCCGGGCTCCTGGCCCAGCAGGGCGGCCGAGTTCTTGGGCTCCACCGCCACGATGCGCACCGCCGGGTTCTTCTCCTTGAGGTAGCGAGCCACGCCCGAGAGCGTCCCGCCGCTGCCCACCCCGGCCACGAAGGCGTCCACCTTCCCGTCCATCTGTTCCCAGATCTCCCGGGCGGTTTCCTTGTAGTGGATCTCCGGGTTGCGGGGGTTTTCGAACTGCTGAGGGACCCAGATGTTCGGATCGGCGGCCTGCATCTCCTTGACCTTGGCCACCGCGGCGTTGAGCGCGCCCTCGGCGGGGGTGAAGACCAGTTCGCCGCCGAAGGCGCGGATGATCTTGCGCCTTTCTTCGGACATGTTCTCGGGCAAGACGATGATGACTTTGTAGCCCTTCATTACTCCCACGAAGGAAACCCCGATGCCGGTGTTTCCCGAGGAGGCCTCCGCAATAACCATCCCGGGCTTGAGCGAGCCCTCTTTTTCGGCCTGTTCGATCAAGTAGCGGGCCACCCGGTCCTTGATGCTGCCGCCGGGGTTCATCAGCTCGGCCTTGGCGTAGACGTGCGGCAGCCCGAAGGTGTCCAGGGAGATCATGGGCGTGTTACCGATGCAGTCGAGTATCGAGCACGCGGGCATGGCGATTTCCTTTCTTCGGCCATGCACCTACCAGAAAAGTGGAATATTTTCAAGCAATCGGCTTGCGCACGTAACCGGTATGCTGGTCAAACCCGGCGATCTTGCTGGGTCGGCAGCGCCGCAGGCTGAGGCCCTTGATTCCTACTTTCCGGCCGATTTCCGAAAGGATATCCTCCACATCCCGGCGGGTCATTTCCTCAAGGTCCCAGCCGATGAACAGGCGCACGCGGATGCCCGGGGGGGGGTTGGGGCGCTGGGCCACCGGGTGGTTGGTGGAGCCGTAGATCAGCCAGTGGCGGAGCTTCTGCAGGCTGTCGAAGCCGATGGGTAGCTCTCCCTGCTCCGACCGGTACACCCGGCAGGTCAGATCGGCGCCCTGGGGCCCCATGGACAGCAACTCGTCCACCGGCAGGTCGCCGTCCAAAATCACCGCGACCAACGCCGCGTTGCGCGCCCGGTGCCATTCGTCCTTCCCGTAGCGCACTCCGCGCAAGAGCAGGCGCTCGGTTTCGTTGAGCGGCTGATCGGGGGGCGATGCATTGTCCGGATCGAGTTCGGGAAGAACCTCTTCCAGGCTGGCCATGCCTGCGGGCAGGTCCACCGGGCCGTCCTGGTACTTGGGGTTGGAGCGGATGTCCTCGAAGTCGGGCCAGTCCGGCTGGATGGCGTCCGCCCAGCGCGCGCAGGCGAAGGCTTCTTCCTCGCGCCCCAGCTTCAGCAGGCAACGCACCTTGGTGTCCAGGTGAGGGAGGAAGTAGGGCCAGAACTCCAACGACTGCTCGGCCAGCGAAAGCGCGGAATCGAGATTCTCAGTTGACTCGGCCGCTTCGTACTCCGACCAGGCCTGGTTGTTCAGCTGCCGGGCCCGCTCCCAGCGGTGCATCCAGGCCTCGTTCTCGTCGTCCAGGGCCAGGAGATCCTTGCAGATGGACTTCTCCTGTTCTATTAGAGCCACGGCAGTCTCTTCATCCACGCCGCCGTCGCGGATGTTTTTAAGCACGGTCTGCAGCAGGCTCAAACCCCAGCGCCGGTCGGCTCCCTCCTGCTCGAGGAATTTCTCCAGCATCTCGATGGCCCGGTCGTGCTCGCCGGCTCGTATGGCGGCCTGAATCTCGTCCCCCATCCGGTACAGCTTCTTCTTGTCGACCATGATTTCACCCTCCGCTTATACAGAGGAGCAACAAGTGTGCCATTGTCCGGGCGCCGAAAGGAAAGGCTTTTTTCGAGCCAATGGGCCGTGGGTGATCCGATTTGGCGCCCCATATTGGAGCGGCTAGGCGAAGTACTTGTCGGGGTCGTCGAAGGCCTGGCGGACTACCTTGACCATTTTGGCCAGCAGGGCGCCGTCGCAGAAGCGGTGGTCGACGGAGGCGTTAAGGGTGACGATCTCGCGCGCCTCGATGCGGTCGCCGATCACCACCGGGCGCTTCTTGGCCTCGCCGACTAAAAGCACCAGGGGGATGCGGCTGTAAGGCACCAGCGGGGCGTAGGCCACGTCCAGGCCCCACATGCCCACGTTGGTGAGCAGGCAGCCGCCGAAGGGGTCCTTGGGGACTCCGGGGAAGCGCAGGTTGAGGGTGTAGGAGATGACGGCGATCAGGCCCAGGACGGCGCGGATCAAGAACCCGGGAATGATCGACAGCAGCTTGGAGGATTTCTGCATCTCGGTGTCGCGCTTCACGCGGATGCGCTCGATCTTGGCCGCTTGATCTTCAGCCAGCTCGGCCACGCTTTTCTGGTCCACGTCGCGCAGCTTCAAGCTGGTGAGATCCTCCTGCCCGCTCTCGTGCTCCACGGCCACCAGGACGGTCATGTCCACCGATTTTCGCAGGTAGATCTTCCTGAAACGCAAAAAGCCGTTGAGGTCGGGGTACTTCTTCATCGCCAGCGCTATCGCCTTGGCGATCATGTGGGTGACGGTGACCTTGGGGCCGTCCTGGGGCAGCTTCTGGCGCCAGGCGTTGGCCTTGGTCAGGTCGATGTCGATGGTGCCGTAGATCTGGGGATCGGTGGGCTTGCCCCAGGTGCCGATGGCCACCTTGCGAAACGGCGGGGTCTTCTTCAGCGCCTTCACTTTTACATTGCGGATTCCCATGCTCATTCCCTCCTGTAGCGTGTTCAAGCTAGAACAGAAAAGGGAGGGTTGCAAATGTTCAGCTTTAATTTGCCTGCAGTAGCGATAGATCGGCCGAGGTTGCCAAGAGGTATGGTAGAGACTAGGATTACGAATGATGAGCTTGATATCGGCCCGGGAATTGACCAAGACATACGACGGTGGGGAAGTTCCGGTCTTGGCCCTGCGGGGCGCCGACTTCGATATCGACACCGGCGCCTTCGTGGCCTTTGTCGGCCCGTCGGGAAGCGGCAAGAGCACCCTGCTTAACCTGGTTGGATGCCTCGACCGGCCGACGAGCGGGAGCCTCACCGTGTCCGGTACCGATATTACCGTTCTCGGGCGAGAGGAGCGCGCCAGATTTCGCGGCGATCACATCGGGTTCGTCTTCCAGGACTTCAACCTCGTCCCGATATTGTCCGCCTTCGAAAACGTCGAGTATCCGCTCATGATGCTGCGAAGCTGGCCGGCCAAGCGCCGCCGGCTCAGAGTTAAAGAGGTCCTGGAGGCCGTGGAATTGGGGGGGTTGGCGGGCAAGCGTCCCGCGGAGCTGTCGGGAGGGCAGAAACAGCGCGTAGCCGTCGCCCGGGCGCTGGTGACCGGACCGGAGCTCGTCCTGGCGGACGAGCCCACCGCGAACCTGGATCGGGAGACCGCTCTGCGGGTGATCGGATTGATGAAGCGGATGCGGGACGAGATCGGGACCACGTTCGTGTTTTCGACCCACGATCCCAAGGTCATGGCCGCGGCGGAGATCGTCTTCACGCTCGAGGATGGACGGCTGCGCGATAACGGGGGTCCGGTGTGATCAATATGCTGCGCATAGCCGGCCGCAACCTGATGCGCTATCGGCGGCGCACGTTGCTCACCGCGTCGTTGATCACCATCGGCGTCATCGCCGTTCTGCTTTTCGTATCGGTTGCGGGCTCGTTCCGGCAAATGATGATCGGACAGATCACCGACGCTATGCTGGGCCACCTGCAGGTGCACAAGCGCGGATACGTCGCCTCCACGGACAACCTGCCCCTGAACCTCAACCTGACCCCGGCCGAGGCCAAGGAAGTCACCACCGTGTTGGACGGCCTCGATCGCGTCGAGGCTTACTCCGCACGGTTGAAGTTCGGCGCCATGCTCAGCAACTACTCCGAATCCACCAACGTTCGTCTGACGGCGGTGGAGCCCGAGCGGGAGAAAAAAACGGCTCCCCTGCTGGCCGGGCGCGTAAAGGGGGCGGGGGCGCAGCTCCTGGCCCGCGGAGAGTTGTTGGTTCCCGAGATACTGGCCAAGGGCATGAAGATAAAAACCGGCGACACGGTGGTCCTGGTGGCCACGAATCGCCAGGGATCGGTTAATGGAAAGTCCTTCAGGGTCGCCGGCGTGGTGGAGGGGCTCAACGGGCCCGGGGGGAGGGACGGTTACCTTCACATCGAAGACGCCCGCGAGTTGCTGCGGCTTGGCGAGGCCGAGGTGTGCGAGATCGCCGTGCGGCTGGACGACCTGTCCAGCCTCCCCGCCGTGGTGAAGGAACTCCGCAGGAAGCTCGGCGCGCGCGGCGAGTCGGCACCTCGCCTGGAGGTGCATTCCTGGCGCCAGCTGTCGCCGTTTTCCACCATCGCCAGGATGATCGATTTGCTTACCTTGTTCGTCCAGATCATGCTCGTGTCGATCGTGCTCATCAGCGTCATGAACGTGATGATCATGGCGGTCTACGAGCGCATCCGGGAAATTGGAACGGTTGCCGCCATGGGCTTCCGGCCGCGCACCATTCTTTGGATGTTTCTTTTCGAGGGGCTGCTGCTGGGAGCCGTGGGGACCGCCGCCGGCATCGTCGTCAGCCTGGCCGCTATCGGCGGTCTCAATGCCGCCGAGGTAACCTTTGCGTTCGGCCGGCAGCAGGATCTGCTGTTGGAGCCGGCCGTGGATGTCGTCACGATTGCCGGCGTCGCGCTGGGCGTGATAGTGGTGTCGGCGCTGGCCAGCCTGCGCCCGGCGCTCAAGGCCTCTCGCATGGATCCGATTGCGGCGCTTCGCCACGTGTAGAGGCCCGGGAGCTTGAGCCCATGAATACAAAAAACCTCGCACTGTTGTTCGCTTCGGTGCTGCTGGTGTCAGCTCCGGCTTTCGCCGGCGATAACGATGATATTCTTCGCCAGGTCGATAGTCGCCTGCAGCACGAGTCGTATGAGGCCTATCGCAAGCTCATCAACGTCGAGCCTGACGGGAGCCGCAAGGAGTTCGTTTTGTACACGCTCAAGAAGGGCCGGGATAAAGTAGCGGCGCTTTTCTTGTCGCCGGCCAGCGAAAAGGGGCGCGCCACGCTCCGGTTGGGCGAGAACATGTGGCTGTATATTCCGAACGTCGGAAAGCCGTTGCGGATAACCAGCTTGCAGTCGGTAACCGGGGGGGTGTTCAACAACTCGGATATCCTGCGGCTGGACTATGCCGAGGAGTACGACGTCGCGGAGGTCGAGAAGAAGGAGGACAGCTACCATCTCAGGCTGAAGGCCAAGAACGCGGGTATTGCTTACGACCGGCTGGAGATGGAGGTGGACCGCAAGGCGCTGGTGCCCCGCAGCATCAAGTGCTTCGCCGCCAGCGGCATGCTCATCAAGACGCTGACCTTCAAGAAGATGAAGGATTTCGGCGGCGGTCTCGCGCGGCCGTCGGTGGTCGAAACCACGAGCCCGCTGCAAAAAGGCTACCGCTCGGTGATGGTGTTTGCAAAGATAAAGTCCAGAAAGCTGCGCGACGAGGTGTTTACCCTGAGCCACCTGCCCAGGGTGGGGGAACTGCGTTGAGAAGCGCCCGGGCGCTGGTTGCCGCCGTCATTTGGCTCGGCATGGTCGGTGGGTGGCAGGCGGCGGCCCAGGAGCCGCAAGAAGAAACCGCGGAAGACTACAGCTTCGACGTTGAAGAGTTCGAGAAGAAGCCGTACGAGTGGGGCGGCTTTCTCGAGTTGAAGGGAACGCAGTTGGTGCTCGACCGCGACGCCCGTTTGTCCGGGGTGGGCGATCCGATCGATGAATCCGGCCCGCTGCTGCACCAGGCGTCGGGACTGCTGGATCTCAACGCCAAGTTGCGAAAGGATCTGGTCACTGCATACGGCCACCTGCGCGGGGAGGCCGGGGCCGGCCAGCAAGGATTCTCACGGGACCTGCATGTGTTCCGGCTCAGCCTGGCGGTACAGCCCGTTCCCATCCTGAATATCGAAGTAGGCAAGACCCGGCTTCGCTGGGGGAAGGGTTACGCCTTCAACCCGGCGGCGTTCGTCGACCGCCCGAAGGATCCCGGAGATCCGGAGGAGGCGCTCGAGGGGTTCGTCCTTGCCCGGGCGGAGCTGACCAAGAGCTTCGACGGCCCCTTGAAAACAATCTCGCTCGAGGTGGCGTTGCTCCCGGTGCACGAGGGCGTCAACGAGGACTTCGGGCGTCCGGGATACGAGAACTTCGCTGCCAGGCTCTCTCTGTTGCTTTTTGACGCCGATATAGATCTGGTTGCTCTGTCGGGGGGGAGCCGGACTGTGCGCTACGGGCTGGGTCTTGCCTACAACATAACCTCCAACCTGGAGGTGCACGCAGAGGCCGCCTGGCTGCCGGACGTCGGTGTACTCCGGCTCGTATCAGGCGAGTCTCCCCGCGCGGAGGAACGGGCCGCGTTACGGGTCCTCGGCGGAGCGCGGTTTCTCACCCCGCAGGAAACGACTTTTATAGTCGAGTACTTCTATAACGGCGCCGGCGCGAGCCCCGGTCAGATCGGCCTGTTCTATCAACAGCTGGGCATCGTCGAGCCTGCCGCCATAATCGATTGTTTTCGGGTTCCATTTCCCATGCGGCACTATCTGTATGCCCGGGTCAGTCAGAAGGAACCGTTCGGGGTTCTGGATTTCTACCCCGCGGTGATCGGGATCGTAAACCTCGAGGACGGAAGTTTTACCTTGACTCCCGAGTTGCTCTACAAGGGGATCGTCAACCTCGAACTGCGCCTGCGCGGCACGGTGATCGTCGGCCGGGCGGAAACCGACTTCGGGGAGCGGCCCAACGACGCCCGCATAGAGCTGCGGGCCAGGTACTTCTTCTGATCAGGGGCAGTCGCCCACTTCGCGCCAGGCCAGCACCTGGCCTTGGCCTTTTGTAATGTATCCGTAGTGGCGGGCCATCCAGTAGGGCTCGGACAGGTCGCGTCCGGGCGACTGCCTCTGGCCCTCGATGGAGTATGAGGCTCCGATGTCGAAGGGGCTGCGCTGCCACATGAAGTCGCCGTAGCGCCGCAGGTCGGGCGGCAGGCCTTCCGAGGCGATGGCATCGATGCACATCCCGTCCGGCATGACGCACTCGCCCGGCCGGCCGTCGCACTCGTAAGAGATGATCTCCTGCTCCAGGGGGATGCCGAAAATGTCGCCGCCCTGCTCGCAAACGCTGCGCTCCTGCTCGGTGGGGCAGCGGGTCTGAACGCCCGCGGGCAGGTTGTCGATCACCGAGGCGCGGTCGATGCTGTAAGTGCGCCTTGGGGCCTCCAGGACGCCGTCGTTGCCCCCGAAAAGCTCCAGTTGGTGCACGGCGCTCTCTATGGCCTGGTCGCGGGTAGAAGACACATCGTCGGGCACCGTCGAGGCGTACATGACGTTGAACTTGGAGGAGTGGTGGTTGTAGAGCGCCTTTTGCCAGGCCTCCTCCTCCATCACCTGGATCATGGCGTCCTTCAGATCCGAGTCGCCCAGCATGGTGATGAACTGCCAGTGGGTCTGGTAGGTGATGTGGTCGCCGTAGAACTTGAAGCACCAGTCGGGCAGCCGGAAGGCCATCATGGTCTTGGCCACCTCGACGGTTTGCAGGTTCTGGATCAACTCGTCATAGAGGAACGACCGGTACTGCTCGTCGCCGGTGAAGACGTAGGCCATGGCCGCCAGGTGCATCAGGTGGCTGGCGTCCCCGCCGCGGACGTTGGCGATGTAGAAGTGATCGATTTGGCCCGGCCGGGGCTCGTCGGGGTCTTCCAGGTCCAGGGCCAACTCGAGCATCTCCACCATGAAGTTCTCACCGGCGGCGTCCAGCACCCGGTCGGGCTCCAGGGCCACGGTGTCCGGGCAGCTGCGGTCGAACTCGGCGGCGTTAACCCGGTTGAAGCCGGCGTTGTAGTAGACCACCAGCTTGCTCAGGTTCATCAGGTCCGGATCGTCCGGATCGAACTGGGGGTTGGTGCCGGCGAAGTAGGCAGTGAGCTCCTCGCGGATGTCGGGGTTGCGCTTCAAGTTGATGATCTCCAGCCGGCGCAGCCGCTTGAGATAGCAGGTCATGTGCCGGACGATCTTGGCCTTGAGCTCCTCGTCGCGCAGCAGGTTGTACACCAGCGGAAAGGCGGTCATCGGCCCGGTGTACTGGTCGATGGAGGGATGCCCGTTCCACATGGGCGTCCCCTGAACGAACCCGCCGGCTCCGTCGGGCATCCCGGTGGTGTAAACCTCGGGCAGCCCCTCGATGTCCAGCGACTCGATGGGATTGTCGCGGGATCCCACCGATTCGGGATCGCCGTATTCCAGGATGGGCTCGTCGCTCTTGGGCCCGCCCTCGGGCAGCAGCAGGTAGTGGTAGCGGGCCAGGTAGCCGGGGATCCCGGTGACCTCGAAGTTGCGAATCAGCGTGCGGACGGTTTCCTCCATCCGCTGGTAGTCCGCCCCGGTTCCGGTCTGTGCGTAGCGGAAGATGTCGGCGGTCAGCGCCGCCCCGGTCCAGATGGCCGCGTCCCCGCACCCCGCCCAGCGCGAGAAGTTTTCCAGGGCGGTCCACTCGGACTCCGGCGCCGTCCCGGGCATCGGCACCGAGAACCCCCGCTCGGCGGTCAGGCCCGCCGGCGATTCGTACAGATCGTACCAGCGGTCGTACAGAAACACCCTTTTCAGCAGCGGATCCGGCTGGTCGACGAAGGTCTCGCTGTCTGTGTCGTAGATCTCGCAACGCAGTTGCTTGCCGCCCTCGCAGCACTCCTCCAGGTAGACCGGGCAGCTGGTAACGTCACTGCCCGCCAGCGGATCCTCGGGCGCCTTTTCAATGGTGGGCACGAACTCCTTCTTTTCGCCCTCCTCCCCACAGCCGGCCACTCCCACGACAAACAGGCACAAACCAAGTCTGACCACTCGCATATCTGGCTCCCTTTAAGGACACCTATAACACATTTTCTGATACACTGAATAATATGAAGACCTGGATGTGGCTATTTCTCCCGGCGCTCTTGATCCTGGGATGCGAAGGATCGGTCCAGACCCAGGATGAACCCCAAGACTTCGAGGAACCGGCCGGCGATCCCGACGGCGGAGATGACGCTCAGGTGGGAGACGATGCTCAGCCCGGGGACGATGCTCAGCCCGGAGACGATGCTCAGCCCGGTGACGATGCTCAGCCCGGAGATGACGCTGCCGTGGTTGACGACGGGCCCGGGCCCGACGCCGAAATGCTTCTGTTCGACGGCGACGGGCGGCAGTTCACCTACGACGACAGCGGGTTCCATGTGTTGATCAATCCGGGGGACCAGATTCCCGCGGACAACTGGATGGATCCGGTCGACTACTACAACGGCGAGTTCCACGTCCGCTACGTGATCAACTCGCCCCCCGACCAGGCGGCCGGGCGGCTGCAGACCTGCATCTGGACCATGGGCGACGACGGGGTGGGGGGCGACTATTTTCCCGAATCCTGCGGCCAGCAGGTGTCGCATACCGGCGTGGGCGAGTATTTCGTGACCAACAACCTCTGCCCGGCCGACTGGTGGAAGAAGGACGGGGTGGCCCTGGACTACTCCCACCCGGAGCGTTTCCTGGTCCGGGTGGTCCTGCGCGGGACCTCGGGCTGCAACGTAACCCGCTACAACGTCTCCGGCTCCTGCTGGGACCAGTGGCCCGACTACGAGAACATGAACTTCCGGGTCACTATCGTGATGGTGGGCGCCGGCGAGACGTTTTCCGGGTGGGGCAGCTATCCCTAGCCGGCGGCGGCGGGCTTTTTCGATATGCGCCAGGTGCCGATGGTGGTGATGATCATCGCCACCATGATCAATACCAACGCCCAGGCTACGTTACACAGCGACTCGCCGAGTCCGATGATCACCAGGTAGCGATCGTCGGCGGCTACGTCCGAGATGTACAGGCAGGAGCGGATCAGCCCGGTTACGAATCCGAGGCAGCCGGAGATCAGGGTCATCCAGATGGTGGCTCGCACCACCGGGGACAGGCGCTGGTCGGCGCGGACAGCATGCAGCACGGCGACCGCCAACATCAGCAAGCCGAACACCAGCGTGGGCCACATACCCCATCCTCCCAGACGGAACGCTTCTCCCATAAGACACCTCCTTGGTTTTGTTTTTCGACCACTCTCCCGGCGACAAGTTCCCTCTGGACTATCGGTCTATTTGGGCTAGGATAGTCCTGTGCCAAGTGTGGCGGATATACCCGGGAGGAATAAAATGAAAGTCAGTGCGCGCAATCTGCTGAAATGCAAAGTGGTCAAGATCGAGCCGGGGGCGGTCAACTCGGTGGTTACTTTGAAGCTTTCCGACGGCCAGGAGATCGTTTCGGTGATCACCTGCTCCTCGGTGGAGCGCCTGGGACTCAAGGAGGGGGGCGAGGCCATGGCCATGATCAAGGCCTCGAACGTGATGATCGCCGTCGAGTGATGCATCTGCGATCCATCATCCCCTCACTGGCGATCTTCCCGGTTCTGATTCTCTGCGGCTGTTCCTCGCCCAGTACCGTCGACTGCGTCGACCAGGACGGCGACGGTTACGGGATCGGCCCGGAATGCAGCGGACTCGACTGCAACGACGACAACCCCGCCTGTCACGCCGGCTTTTGCTGTCCCTCCGACTGCGTGGACAACGACGGCGACGGCCGCGGTGCCGGCGAAGACTGCCAGGGTCCGGACTGCGACGACGCCGACGGTCTCTGCTGGGAGGGAGCCTGCTGCGCCGGCGACTGCGCGGATGGAGACGGCGACGGCTACGGCACCGGCCCGGATTGCCTGGGCGCGGACTGCGACGACACCGACGCCGGGGTGAATCCCGGGGCCGACGAGGTGTGCAACCAGGTCGACGACGACTGCGACGGCCTCACCGACGAGGACGGCGTGTGCCCCGACTGCATCGACAACGACAACGACGGCTACGGGGCCTACTGCGAAAACGGACCCGACTGCGACGACACCAACGCCGCCTGCTGGGAGGGCGCCTGCTGCCAGCCCTACGACGCCCTGCTGGAGATCTACCTGCTGGACATCTGGGCCCAGCCGCTGCCCCTGGGGGAGGCCGACTTCATCATCACCTGGGGAGGCGCACCGGTGAATCACACCGGCCACCCGGTGGTCTCGGTGCCGCTGCGCCAGGCCGGAACCTATTCCGCCGCCTTGTCGGCCCCCGAGCACCAGACCCTGTATTTCTCGGTCGATTGGGACGGCACTGCCGATCCGGGAGGGGCTACGCTGGTGCCGGGCCCCGGGGCCTACGGGCAAGGCCTGTCTTTCAGCCACGAAACCCGCGACATCGACGGGGCCGACACCACCGTGCACACGGTTTATACCGGCCTGCGGCACAACTGGTTCTCCGCCCAGGGCCGGCCGGCCCGCCGGGGCAACGACATCGAGCTTCTAATCAACGGCGAGGAGGCCTGGGCCAGCGTGTACGCGGCTCTGATCTCCGCCAGCCAGGCGGTGAACATCGGTTCCTGGTGGTGGATGTCGGACTTCGAGCTGGTCCGTCCCTGGGCCACCCACGCCTACCTGACCGCGGCCGAGCGCTGGGCCAACACCATCATGGGCATCCTGGAAGACAGCCCGGCCCAGGTAAGGGTACTGATCGGCGAGTTCTGGGGCTCGCACGACATCCTGGATTTCATGACCACCGACGATATCCTCAAGGGATTCGCCGAGACCCCCGGAGACGGCTTCGAGTTCATGGGGGTGGGCAACGAGACCTACGGCGAGTTCCAGTGGCTGCTGAGTCCCTTCTTTTTCGGGGACCGGGTGCGCCGGAACCACCCGGAGACCGCCGGGCGCAGCTTCGATACCGAGGAAGACATCCACTCGACCATCCCGCCCCACTGGACGGACCTGACCGACTGGCCCTTCGTGAATATCGAGTTCCAGATCGCCTCCTGGCACCAGAAATTCATGGTGCTCGATCACCAGGTGGCCTTCATCGGCGGCATGAACGTCAAGTCCACCGACTGGGACTCCCAGCAGCACCTGGTCTTCGATCACCGGCGCATGGACTACGACGCTTCGGTAAGCGAGCGCGAGGAGGTGATGGCCAAGGAGCGCGCAACCGACCTGGGTCCGCGCCGGGACTATATGATCCGGGTGGAGGGACCCGCGGCCCAGGACGCGGCGGACGTGTTCCAGAAGCGCTGGCGCCAGGCCATCGACGACGGGGTGGCCTACGCAGAGAACTGCACCGATTTCACCGTCGAGCGGGACATCGCCGCCCGCCCGGCCAACCGCCAGGTCCAGGTCACCGCCACCATGCCCGAGCCGCTGTGGGAGCACGCCATCGCCGAGACCTGGTTCAACGCGGTGGCCCAGGCCGAGGATTACATCTTCATCGAGGACCAGTACTGGCGCATCCCGCTGCTGGTGGACGCCATCGCCGAGCGGATGCGCGCGGTGCCCGGCCTTAAGCTTATGGTAATCACCAAGCCGATCGACGAGTGGCTGGATCCGGGCTGCGAATGGACCTACCGCACCCACCAGCAGCTGCTGGGCGAGTTCGGCCCCGGGCGCTACCGCACCTACCGGCTGATCGCCTTCGACTCGGTGGTGACCTGGGGCTGGGACGAGACCGAGTCCCGCTACGTCAACATCGACACCCACTCGAAGATGTTCATCGTCGACGACAAGTTCATGAGCATCGGCTCTTGTAACAAGAACAACCGCGGGATCATCTACGAGGGCGAGCTGAACGCGGCGGTGCTGGACCCGGTCTGGGTGCGGGACCAACGGCGGCGCGTTTTCGCCAACCTTTTACCGGCCGGAACCCCGCCCACCGACGACGTAGACACCTGGTGGCAGCAGTTCATCGACGCCGCCGCCTACAACGACGCGGTATACCAGCGCTGGGACGACGAGGGCTGGGACATCGACAACGGCGACGGCTCGGGCCCCCTGCCCGCCGAGTACACTCCCCGCAAGTTCGTGCACACCCTGGTCCTGCGCACCGTGGACGACTGCTTCTTCGAAGGAGTGGGGCCGGACATGACTTTTTGGAATCCGCTGACTGCGTCCGGCATCCGGAGGTGGCCGTTCTCCATGAGGCGGCGTTAAAACCGGGTTTGGGTTTACTCCTGGTCAGTCTTTCTTGCCGCCGAAGAGACGCTTGATATACTTGACGAATCCAGAAGGCTGTTTTTTGGATGGGCTGACGGGTTCTTGTTCTTCGGGCTCCTCTTCTTGACCTGAACGTATTTCTTCTTCTTCCTCCTCCTCTATCTCTTCTTCTTCCGGAAGCAAGCTTTCGACCAGGCGCCTCATTTTCTGTTCGGGCATCAGGCCTACTTCTCTCTTCGTCTCTTTCCTTTCCGAGAACGCGATCAGCGTCGGAATGCTCCTGACGCCGTACCTTTGTCCCAACTGCGGCGATGACTGCGTGTCAATCTTGGCGAAGTTGATCCGATCGCCGTAACTCGCCGCCATCTTCTCGAAGGTCGGGGCC
>Ga0272442_10004220_pt1 | contig 19772 bp, 20 predicted proteins | sample SSMForm2O_FD_200262 | JGI IMG/M metagenome (GOLD analysis project Ga0272442, IMG submission 200262) | Marine sediment archaeal communities from Little Sippewissett salt marsh, Falmouth, MA, United States - SSM-Form-2O | ecosystem: Environmental > Aquatic > Marine > Wetlands > Sediment ... | reverse complement strand
CGTGCCAGCTGCCCTATCGCGAGCGACCCGCTTGCGTTCCGCCCGTCGCAACCGGATACTGCCCCCCATGCGTCGGCCACCAGGGACCGCCGGCTCGGTCTACAGTTTCGGAGGTTCGCGATATCAACCGAGCCAGCCGACTTCTTTTTCAAGAGGACACACGTAGCTATCGGGTAATCGAGGAGCGAAGACCATGGCGACAGAGGACGCGGCCCTGGGAAGGTTGACAGCCGACTCTCCAGAGGCGGCCCGCGTGTTGGCCGACTTCGGCCAGCGCAACGAGGCGCTGCGGCAGGCGATTCCCGCGATGGCCGCCGCCGTCGAGTTGATTGTGGACGTCGTGCGCAAAGGCGGAACCGTCTTCCTCTGCGGCAACGGCGGCAGCTTCGCCGACGCGATGCACATCAAGGGCGAACTCGGCAAGTCGTTCGAGCGCGCCCGCCCGCTGCACGACAAAGACGTGCTGGCCCGCCTTGCCGACCTGCCGATGGGCGAGCAGTTGGCTGAGCATCTGGAGGTGGGCATACCGGCGGTAGTTCTCGGCGAGTCGCATGCACTGGCCACAGCCTACGCCAACGATCGCGACCCCGTGCTCGTGATGGCCCAGGACCTCCTGGCGTTTGTCTGTCGCGGCGGCAGGGGCGTGCTGCTCGGCCTGAGCACCAGCGGCGGATCTCGCAACGTGGTGGCGGCCATGAGCCTGGCACGAGCTTACAAGATACCCGTAATCGCTCTGACCGGGCCTCGCCGCAGTCAGATGGGCGACCTGACCGACGTGGTCATCCAGGCCCCCGGCGACAGCACCGCACACGTGCAGGAAGGCCACCTCTGCATCTACCACGCGCTCTGCCAGGCGATCGAAGCCAGCCTGTTCGATGGGGGCAAACCCTAATGGATCGGCCACGACTCGAGCAGCTTCTGGCCGACGTTGCCCGCATGCGCGTGGCCGTAATCGGCGATTTCTGCCTCGACGCGTACTGGCTGTACGACCCTACGGGCTCGGAAATCTCGCTGGAGACCGGCAAGCCCACCCAGGCAGTCCGTCGCCAGCGCTACGGCCTGGGCGGCGCCGGCAACGTGGTCAGCAACTTGATCGACCTGGGCGTCGCCGGCGTGCCGGCGTTTGCCGTCGTGGGCGACGATGTGTTCGGCCGCGAGATGGCCCGCCTGCTCTCGACGAGCGGCGCCGACGTGGCGGGCCTGGTCACACAGACGGACGATTGGGACACCCCTGTCTACGGCAAGCCCTACGAAGGCGACGAAGAGGACCGCCGCATCGACTTCGGTGCCTTCAACGCGCTCGGTCGCACAAGCCAGGACGATCTGCTTGCAAGACTCGAAGCGGCGCTGCCCGAGCTCGACTGCGTAATCGTCAACCAGCAGCTCGCACAAGGGCTCTGGGTCGACGAGATGATCGAACACTTCGTCGACATGGTCGCCCGCTGGCCGCAGACGCTCTTCGTGGTCGACAGCCGCAACCAGGCCGAGCGGTTCGGTCAAGTCGTCTTGAAAGTTAATGAGATCGAAGCCGCCCGAATCTGCGGCCAGGCGGTCGAACCGGACACCGTAGTGCCTGCCGAACAGGCTCAGGACTTCGCCAGGCAGCTTGGCGAGCGGACGTCCCGTCCGGTGTTTATCACACGTGGCGGTCGCGGCCTGATCGCGTTCGACGGCGGAACCGTCCACACCGAACCGGGGATCCAGATTCTGCACAAGGCCGATCCGGTCGGTGCGGGCGATACGGCCGTCGCAGCCATCGCCGCCTCGTTGGCTGCCGGGGGTAGTGCCGTCGAGGCCGCCACACTTGCCAACTGCGCTGCAACGGTGACCGTTCAGAAGGTGCAGCAGACCGGCACCGCCACGCCGGACGAGATCCTCGGTGTTGGCTCCGACCCCGACTACGTCTACCACCCCGAGTTGGCGGAGGACCCTCGTCGCGCTCGGCACCAACCGGGTACCGAGATCGAACTGGTTACCGAGCCGCTCACGCCGCGCCGGATCACCCATGCCGTGTTCGATCACGACGGAACGATCTCGGTCCTGCGACAGGGGTGGGAAGCGGTGATGGAACCGATGATGGTTCGCGCCGTCCTCGGGCCCACGTACATGACTGCCGACGAAGCCCTCTATCATCGTGTGGTCTCTCGCGTACGCGACTACATCGACAAGTCGACCGGATTGCAAACGATCCTCCAGATGCAGACCCTCGCCGAGATGGTGCGCGAGTTCGGATGCGTGCCCGACGAGCACGTCCTCGATGCTCACGGCTACAAGAAGATCTATAACGACGCGCTGATGGAGCTGGTGCGCAGCCGTCTGGCCAAACTGCACAAGAGGGAGCTGGACGTGCGCGATCTGACGATTCGCGGTGCCGTGACGATGCTCGAGCTGCTATCCAAGCGGGGAGTAACGCTCTATCTGGCCAGCGGAACCGATCGCGACGACGTGATCGCCGAGGCCGAGGCCCTGGGCTATGCCGACCTCTTCGAGGGTCGCATCTACGGCGCTCTGGGCGACGTCACCAAATACTCCAAAAAAATCGTTGTGGAGGGAATCCTCCAACAGCACCGTCTGGCCGGCAGCGAGTTGGCGGGTTTCGGGGACGGCCCGGTCGAGCTTCGCGAAGTCCGCAAGCGAGGGGGGCTGGCTGTCGGCATCGCCAGCGATGAAGTGCGTCGCTACGGGCTGGACTCGCGCAAACGCAGCAGGCTGATCAAGGCCGGTGCCGATGTGATCGTGCCCGATTTCTCCCAGGCGGCCATCCTGCTCGACCGGGTGTTGGACTCGCCCACGTAGTCACCGCCCACCGGCAAGGCATTGCGGCGGCCGACCACGACGCCGCCTAGCTTGCCAGGGCCTGCTCCAAGTCGTTGTAAATCCCGAAGAGGGTCAGGAGTTTGCTGTCTTCCAACAGCTGGCGCAGCTCGGCATCCGGGTTGACCAGCTTCAGGCTCGCGCCGCGCGCCTGGACACGCAAAAGCAAAGCGACCAGAGCTCCCAAAAAGTCGGCCCCTGGCGAGCGCACCTGTGACAGGTCCAACACGAGCGGGCCTTCAAGCGATGCAACCAGCGTGGCCGCTACGCCGCGAATCTGACCCGTACACTCGGCGTCGCCGCAACCGGTTACGGTCACGATGGTCGCGCTGTCCTGCTTCTGCACGTTGAGAGGTGAATACGAATGTGGTTGCGGCATAGAAGAGGCTCTCGCAGTGGGCTTACTCGTTGAGTTTCACCAAGGTTACCTCGGTGCCCTTGTCATTGTAGCTGACGTGGTTCATATAGGCACGCATCAGCATAATACCCCGGCCGGTCGGACATTCCAGGTTTTCGTCCGTGGTGGGGTCCGGAACCTTTTCCACATGGAAACCTTCGCCCTCATCGGCCACAGCGATGACGGTTTTCTCGGGCGAAACGGTGAAGCGTAGAGTAAGGTGCTTCGAGGGATCATTGCGGTTGCCGTGTTTGATCGCGTTGGTCACCGCCTCCTGCAAGGCCAGCTTGATGGCAAAAGCGGCATCCAGGCTGTAGCCACAACGAGCGACCCGGGCCAGGATCTGCTGCTCCGGCTCTTTGGTGGCCTCGATTTTGGACGGAACGACGATCTCGGTCAATGGCTCGGACTGCCCCGCGTCGGTCCCATTCATGGTTGCCCGATCACCGCAGCGGTACACGTCGGCTGGAGACCAGCCGTCAAAACCCCGCCAACGCCTCCTCCGCCGTCGCGTGGATGTCGAACACCTTGTTCAGACGCGTGATCTTGAACACCTCGTAGATCTGCGCGTTGATGTTGGACAGTTTCAACGTCCCGTTGGCCTGCGTCACCCGCTTGTTCAGAGTGATGAGCATGCCCAGGGCGGCGCTGGAAAGGTGGTCGACGCTCGAGAAGTTCAGCAGCAACTTGATGCCCGGCTGAGATTCCGCCAGATTATTCAGTTCCTCCCCGATTTCGTTGATCGACAACTCTTCGAGGATCTTGCGGTCTGAAAATTGTACGACGTGGACGCCGTTCGACCTGCTGATCTTCAGGTGTGGCTTTCCTTCTGGCATGCCGCTTGCTCCCATTCTCGAATCCTGGAGCATTTAAGCCGCGTCAGAGCCCTATGTCAACCCGCCCGGCCCACACTGCCCCCCCCCGCTGCCGTGTACGGTACGTTTCGGGTGCTACAATGGCTTGCCTGCGAGTGCTCGACCTATAGAGCCCGCAACGACCGAAAGGCCTGTTCATGCCTGAGCTGCCCGAGGTGGAAACCCTCGTCCGCCAGCTGAGTCGGCAACTGACCGGACGGCGCATTCGTCATGTCGAACTGCGGCGTCCCGACGTGCTCTGGGGCGACGATCGACCTGCTTGCGTACTGCTGCGCGGACGCCGTATCACGCACGTCTCCCGACGCGGCAAACGCATCCTCTTCTCCCTGGACGACCAGACGCGATTGATCGTCCACTTGGGAATGACCGGACAACTGACCTGGGCCCCGGCGGATCAGCCCCACGCCGCCCACACACACGTGTGCTTCGAGTTCGCCGAGCGAAAGCGGCAACTGCGCTTCGTCGATCCCAGACGGTTCGGCAACGTGTGGATCGCACGCGCCGACGGACGCTGGATCGGCCCGGTCCCCTCGCCTCTCGGTCCCGAGCCGCTGGAGATGACCGCCGGGCAGTTCGTGGCGCTGTGCAAACGTAGACGCGCGGTCAAAGCCGTGCTGCTCGATCAGCAAATCATCGCCGGCGTCGGCAACATCTACTGCGATGAAACGCTGTTCCGGGCGCGTATCCATCCAGCCACACGGGCCGACCGGCTCGATCGCTCGACGGTGATGCGATTGCGGCGGGCCTTGCGGGCGGTGCTCTCCGAGGCCATCGACGCCGGGGGGTCGACCATCCGCGACTACCGCCAGTCCGACGGATCCAGCGGTCGGTTTCAAAATCGACACCGGGTCTACGGTCGCGCCGGTCTGCCCTGCCGTCGCTGCCGGGGCACGATCGACAGGATGGTCCTGGCCGGTAGAGGTACCTACTACTGCAAGCACTGTCAGCGGCCGGTGCCCGTTTCCGCCACTTCCAGATCCGCGAGTGCGCGATGACCGTGTCCGGACGTCGGCCCGCTCGCGGGGACAAAGATTACCGGCCGGCGCCCCGTCTGGTAGAATGCGTGGAACAGGTAGGACCGTGACGCAAACATGAGTGATTCTCGCGGGTTGGGCATTTCGCTAGCGGCCAAGTGTCGCCTTCTCTTTGCGTTGGCGGTGGCGATTACCCTGGTTGTGGCCCTGATCGTGCCGCTCAAATGGATGGATGCTCTGGTGCACGAATCAGGCATCCGTCTGGCGCGTCGCATGGCCCTGACCGCCGCCAGTCGCAGCGACCTGACCACCGGCGACTGGCGGACCAAGCAGGAAGTGCTGGATCGGTGGTGGCGTGAACAGGCCGAGGCCGAGGAATTGTTCGGGCCGCCGCCGCGCTTGATCAAACTCGCGGATGAAGGAGCCCGGGACGAAACCCAGCTCGAGCCGTTTGTCGCCCGTGCGGTACGGCATTTCCGCACCACGCCCAGTCTCCAGGAAGCGGCACGCTGGGGGAAAGACCCCGACGACACGCTGCGGTACCAATACGCGCTGCCCGTTCGCTCGCCCGAAAGGGTGCTCCAGTGGGTCGTCTATGCCACGGCGCCCGCCTCGGCGCAGGCCGTCCGCAACTTGTGGTGGAACCGCGTAGCCGTAGGCGCGGCGGCCATCCTGGCAGCCGTGTTGGCGGTGCTGGTCTTCTACCTGATCACCACGAAGCTGATCCTCTCACCGGTCAAAAAGCTCAGGCGCGTTGCCGAACGGGTAGCGGGTGGCGATCTGGACCTCCGTAGCGAACTCAAGACCGGCGATGAATTCGAGGAGCTCGCCGTCGCCTTCAACGACATGCTCGGCAGTCTCAACCGCTCCCAGGAAGAGCTGCGAAGAATCAACGTGAGTCTCGACACACGACTCGGCGAGGTGGCGCAGGCCAATGTCGCCCTGTTCGAAGCCAACAAGATCAAGAGCGAATTCCTGGCCAGCGTCAGTCACGAACTGAGAACCCCTCTCACCTCGATCATGGGCTTTGCCGAGCTGCTGGCCAACCACCCCGCCGCCGAAGACGAGCGGGCCGGAAGATACCTCCACCACATTCTCACCAGCGCCCGCATGCTCCTGGACCTGATCAACGACCTGCTCGACCTGGCCAAGATCGAGGCCGGCAAGATGGAGCTGCGCATCGACAAAATCAGCCTGACCGACATCTGCCAGAACCTGATCGATTTCATCCGCCCGCTGGCCGACAAAAAACAGCTCCATCTCACCCTGGACCTGCCCGAATCGGTGCCCACGCTTCAGTCCGACAGCGGCAAAATCCAGCAAATCCTCTACAACTTGCTGGCCAATGCCGTCAAATTCACGCCCGCCGGCGGCCGCGTACGCCTGTCGGTCGAACTGCTGAATCACGATCGCGTCGGCGTCAACGTGTCCGACACCGGTCCCGGTATCCCCCTCGACAAGCAGGCCACCGTCTTCGAAAAGTTCCAGCAGATGGACGCATCGGTCACTCGCGAACACGGAGGCACCGGTCTTGGCTTGGCCATCAGCAAGGAGCTGACCGTCATGCTTGGCGGCACCATCTCCATCGAGAGCCAGCCCGGCACGGGCAGCACGTTCTCGGTCGCCCTTCCTGTCGAGGCGCCGACGCACACACGCCAGCCCGTTGTCCGCCTGACGTGACGGTCCGCCAATCTTGTGGTGAGTGTCTGCCCGTTCGAGATCAGCTTTCGGCCAGCCACCGGGCCAGGTCTTCGGCGAAGTAGGTCAGGATCATGTCGGCCCCCGCTCGCTTGATGGCGATCGCCGTTTCCAGCGCACAGGCCTTCAGATCCAGCCACCCGTTGGCCGCAGCCGCCTTCATCATGGCATATTCGCCGCTGACGTGATAGGCGGCCGTCGGCACGCCGAAGCGGCTCTTCACCCGGTACACGATGTCCAGGTAGTTCACCGCCGGCTTGACCATGACGATGTCGGCCCCTTCCTCGATGTCCAGGGCCACCTCGCGCAGGGCCTCGTCGGCATTGTGGAAGTCCATCTGATAGCTGCGGCGATCCCCGAACTGAGGCGTCGAGCCGGCCGCTTCACGGAAGGGACCGTAGTAGCTGCTGGCGAACTTCGCCGCATAGGACAGAATCGGCACGTCGTGCAGACCCTGGCTGTCGAGCCCCGTCCGGATGGCCTTTACCCGCCCGTCCATCATGTCCGACGGCGCGACGACGTCCGCCCCGGCCAGGGCGTGCGAAATCGCTTGACGCGCCAGCAACTCGAGCGTCGCATCATTGTCCACCACGCGCCGCCCCCCACGCTCGGCCACCAGACCGCAATGCCCGTGGTCGGTGTACTCACATAGGCACACGTCGGTGAATACCAGCAATTGGGTGCATGTCTGCTTGATGGACCGCACCGCACGCTGAACGATGCCCTGTTCGCTGTAGGCCTCGGTGCCGCGTGCGTCCTTGTGCGGCGGAATGCCGAACAGCAGAACGGCGGGCACGTTCAGCTTCTCCAACTCGACGCACTTGGCCACCAGTCTGTCGATGGAAAACTGGTACTGGCCGGGCAGCGACCCGATCGGCTCGGCGATCTCGTCGCCGGGCCGCACGAAGAGTGGGCATATCAGGTCGGCTACACCCAGATGCGTGCCCTCAACCATGCGCCGTAACGTGGCGCTGGCTCTCAGACGCCGCATTCGGTGTACCGGAAACGCCATCGCTACCGCCTCGGGCTCTGCCCGTCCCACGCTGCCCTGTCCCGCCCCGCCCGGCTGTCGGCCGCTATCTCAGGATCCGCCATCCCAGCAGGCCCAGCAACACGAGCATCCCCACCACCGACGGCCATAGCCAACCTCGGCTGCGGACCGCAGCCACCGAGTCCTCCATCAACCAGACGCCACAGTACGGGCAGCGCGGGGCCTCTTCATGGATCGCTCGGCCGCATTCGGGGCAGGTCTTTGTATCGGGCTCGTCACCGTGCTCGAGATCGGCCGGATCGGGCCACTCGTCGTCTCTCAGTTCGTCATCCGTTCGGTCAACGGGCACGTCACTGATCCTGCGTGATGAGCTTGAGGATTTGCCTGAAGGTGTCGGTGCCCGCCCGGTCCAGCAATTCGAAGATGGCTGTCTCGGTCGTCGTGATGATCGCCCCGGCCCGCCGAAGACGCTCCACCGCCACCTCGTAGTCGAACGGGGATCGCGAGCTGACAGCGTCGGCACAGATGAACACCTCGAACCCGTGCTCCAACAGGTCGAGTGTGGTCTGAAGCACACACACGTGGGTTTCGATCCCCACGATGATGACCTGTTGGCGATCCTGACGGGCCAGCAGACGCCCGAAACCCTCGTGGCGGAAGCAACTGAAGTGGAGTTTTTCGACCGGCTCGACCTCTCGCAACAGCGAGGCGATGCTCAGATGGGTCCTGCCCAGCCCCTTCGGGTACTGCTCGGTCACCAGCAGGGGCAGTTCCAGGATCCTCGCTGCCTGAAGCATCCTGCCGGCTGAGGTTAACACGCTCTCATGCCGATGGATCTTAGGTAGCAGTTTTTCCTGAAGGTCGATCACCAAAAGTTGCGCACGGTCCCGCCTCAAGCGCATACCGAACTCCCACCGATGGCGGAGGCTGCCAAACACCGAAGTCTAGCCGGTCGCCTACCCCCGTGCAAACCGCGAACCGCGGTGGCGGGCGTTGTCACCCGCCTCCCGCCGACGATCGATCCAGCCCTCCGTCGCCCTGTTCCGCTCACCAGGACGTGTGCTGGCGGGTTCCGCTTGCCCGACCGAGGCCGCCGGCAGGGCGCATATCGGGGCGGGGACCCCGGGACAACCCTTGATCCCCTTCGACCGGGGCCGATCTTTCGCAAATGGTGTAAGTCGAGTCGGGCAATAGTGTTGACAGCCCAGCGTTCACGTGCTAGCGTTCATGAGTCAGCTTATCCTTCCGGCTGTCGAAGAAGATAGGGAGGCGCGCTTCCAACGGTGGGGAACACAGACGGATTCGTCCGATATGAGATAAGGCATCCGTGTTTTGCGGTGTTGCCAGAGTTGGAACGTATTCGGGAAGGTATTGTAGGGTCGGGCGCGGGACATCGCATGCCACTGTCGACCTTGTCGAGCAATAAGCGCGGGCGAAGACGCATCCTGGTAGGTATTGCCGCGGCGGCAAGGTCGGTGGTCAGTCATGCATCCGTGTGCATCCGCCGGGAGGCAGGAGGGCACTGCTGGCGATGAAGGTGTTCATGCTCGGTTGGGAGTTCCCGCCGTTCATTAGCGGCGGGCTGGGGACGGCCTGCTATGGCCTGACCAAGGCCATGAGCCGCCTGGGCACCGATGTCCTTTTTGTGCTTCCCCGTCCGGTGCGGAGTGAGTTCTCCACGCACGTGAAGTTAGTGGCACCATCGCAGAGCGGTGGCTCCCCACTCTACCGTATCGACGAGTTCGAGCACGTCCGCTTCCGATCGGTCGACGCTATCATCATCCCCTATCAGGCCCCGGTCAGCTACGCTCAGCAATACCGGCGTCGCCAGCGCCAGTTGGCCAGAATCGGCGCCACCGAGGCCGGCGGACAGGGCGGGCAGGCGAGCGGCGGGCCCGCTCAGCAAGGGCACTACGGTTCCGACCTCTTCGCCGAGGTCGAGCGGTACGCGAGGCTGGCATCGGCCATTGCCCAGCAGGAAGACTTCGACGTCGTCCATGCCCACGACTGGATGACCTACCCGGCGGGCATGGCGGCCGCCGCCTTGCGGGCGAAACCCCTCGTGATCCACGTCCACTCCACCGAGTTCGACCGCAGCGGCGAGCACGTCAACCAGCGAATCTACGATCTCGAGCGGCAGGGCATGCATGCCGCCACCCGCATCATCGCCGTCAGCCACCTGACCAGGAAGATTATCACCAGCCGCTACGGGATCGCCGAGGACAAGGTCGACGTGGTGTACAACGCGATCGACTTCGATGGGCGGAAGCTCGAAGAGCATCTGCCCGCAGCCATCGGGCGGGACGAGAAAATCGTCCTGTTCCTCGGCCGGATCACCATGCAGAAGGGGCCTGAGTACTTCCTGGCCGCGGCCAAACGCGTCCTGGAGGTCATCGACAACGTGCGGTTCCTGATGGCCGGCTCGGGTGACATGATCCGGCGGACCATCGAACTGGCCGCAGAAATGGGGATCGGTCATAAGGTGCTATTTACCGGCTTCCTCCGCGGTGAGGATGTGGATCGCGTCTTCCGCATGGCCGACCTCTACGTCATGCCGTCGGTATCCGAACCGTTCGGCATCGCTCCGCTCGAGGCGCTGTCTCACGACGTTCCGGTGATTATCAGCAAGCAGAGCGGCGTCGCAGAGGTGCTGACCCACGTATTGAAGGTCGATTTCTGGGACATCAACGAGATGGCTAACAAGATCATCGCCGTGCTGAGACATCCGCCCCTGCATTCCGCCTTGCGCGAGCACGGAAGCTTCGAAGTCCGCAAGCGCAGTTGGGCCGACTCGGCCAATTGCTGTCTGGACGTTTACCGCAGGGCAATGGATTTGGTTGCCAGTCCTGCCTAGACTTCATCGTAATGCCGAGCCGCAGATAGGTCGGTTGGTTGCGGCTTACGGCGGGTGAGGACACCAAGCACAAAATGGCGTCGGTTTGCTTCTATTTTCAGGTGCATCAGCCCCATCGGCTGAGGCGGTACAGCGTCTTCGATACCGAGCGCGACTACTTTGACGGTTTCCGGAACCGCCAAATCTGCCGCAAGGTCGTCGACAAGTGTTACTTGCCGGCCAATCGGCTCATGCTGGACCTGATCCGGCGGAACGACGGGCGGTTTCGCATCGCCTACTCGTTGACGGGCGTGGTTTTGGAGCAGTTCGAGGACTTCGCGCCCGAGATGATCCGAAGCTTCCAGGAATTGGCGGCCACCGGGTGCGTCGAGTTCCTGGCCGAGACCTACTACCACTCCCTCAGCTTCCTCTACTCGCGACGGGAATTCGCCGAACAGGTCAGAATGCACACCGCGAAAATCCGCGAACTGTTCGGCCAGGAACCGGTCGTCTTCAGGAACACCGAGTTGGTCTACAATAATGACGTCGCCCATTTCGTGGCGCAACTCGGGTTCAAGGCGATCATCGCCGAGGGCGCCGACCATATCCTGGGGTACCGCTCGCCCGCGTTCGTCTACAAACCCCCGGGCTGCGACGACCTGAGCGTCCTGCTGAAGAACTACCGGCTCAGCGACGACATCGCGTTTCGCTTCAGCAATCAATCGTGGCCGGAATGGCCTCTCACCGCCGACAAGTTCGCCCGATGGGTAAATCAGGTGAACGGCAACGGATACCTCGTCAATCTGTTCATGGACTACGAGACGCTCGGCGAACACCAGTGGGCCGACACCGGAATCTTCGAGTTCTGTCGTCACCTCCCCGAAGAGATCCTCAAACACCCCGACAACAACTTCATGACCCCCGGCGAGGCGGCGGCGGCGTATGCCCCCGTGGGCGTGTTCGATGCGCCCCACGTCATCTCCTGGGCCGATACCGAGCGAGATCTGTCGGCCTGGCTGGGCAACGCCATGCAGTCCGACGCCCTGCACGAACTCTATCGCCTGGAGCCTGAGATCGAGGCCGCGGGCGATACCGACCTCAGCGATGACTGGCGCAAGCTGCAAACCTCGGACCACTTCTACTATATGTGCACCAAATGGTTTGCAGACGGCGACGTGCACAAGTACTTCAATCCGTACGAGTCTCCGTACGACTCCTATATCAACTTCATGAACGTCCTGGACAACATCCGGGGCCGTCTCAGAATGGCCACGCGCGGCACCGGGCGTTCGGTCCTCGGCCGTGCAGGATAGAGGTACGGTCGATCCGGCCTCCTTTTCCGTCAATAAAACCCTTGCCACACGCCCGCCGGCGCGGACAATCGGGGTGGTTTCTTTCGGGGTGCTGAGTCATGGCCACAATGAGTGACGGTGGTACAGATAGAGCTTGTCCTCAGGGATGTTGCGCGGCTCTGTCCGGGTCGTTCGAGCAACTGCTCGAAAGAGAATGGCTGATCACCAATGGCCTGGGCGGCTACGCCAGCTCGACGGTGATCGGCTGCCCGACGCGGCGGTACCACGGGTTGCTGGTTTCCGCCCGGCGGCCGCCCGTGGCAAGGTTCGTGCTGCTGTCGGGTGTGCTCGAGCGGCTGCACGTCGACTCCCGCCAGGTGGAGTTGGCTAACTTCGAGTTCAACGGCAAGACGCACCCCCAAGGATACGTCCACCTGAAAGACTTCGACTACGAGTTGGGCCAGCCCAGGCCCTACGTCCAGTTCGTCTATCAGATCGACGATATCGAGGTTCGCAAGCGGGTCACCATGGCCCACGGGCACGATCTGGTCACGATCGACTACGACGTGGCGATGGATCGACCTCGGACCATCGAATTCGACCTGCTTCCGCTCGTGGCGGCACGCGACTTCCACAGCCTCCGGCGTAAAACCGCGATCGATCCGTTCCAAACCGAGATCGACAGCCAGTGCGGCCTGTGGCTGACCGATCGCCTGGACCTCGAGCTGTCCCTGGCGGCTTTGCCGGCCGTCGAGGGTGCGGGCGAGCTGCTCCAGTTCGATACCGCTTCCGAGTGGTGGTTCAACTTCCGGTACCGCGCTGAGGCCGAACGGGGCATGGACTTTGGCGAAGACCTGTTCACGCCCGGCTGGTGGCGCTGTCGGCTGCGAGGGTCCGCCAGGCTTTCCTGGTCCTTCGTCGGTGGAAGTACCAGCCTGGCCGATGCCCGCGCCCGTACAGAGGTCGCCCGGGCCGAGCAGATAAACGGGGGCGAGTCCTCGGCCAAAGGGTACCTCCTGCTCAATGAGCTTTATCAGGCGGCCGATCAGTTCGTGGTTCGCCGGCACATGCCGACCGGCAAATCGTCGACCACGATCCTGGCCGGCTACCACTGGTTTGGCGACTGGGGACGCGATACGTGTATCGCCCTGCCCGGATTGCTGCTGTCTACCGGGCGACACGAGCAGGCCCGACAGGTCCTGAGCACCTTTGCCGAGGCCCAGTCAGACGGCCTGATCCCCAACCGGTTCACCGACGACGGGGTCGGGTGTGATTATAACAGCGTCGACGCCAGCCTCTGGTTCGTGCACGCCGCCGACGCCTATCTCGAAACCACCGGCGACCGGGCCACGTGGGACGAGTTGCTGCTGCCGGCCTGCATGCAGGTGGTCGATGCCTACGCAGCCGGCACACGTTACGGCATCCAGGTCGACGGCGACGACGGACTGGTCACCTGCGGCGATCCCACCACCCAGTTGACGTGGATGGACGCCAAGCAGGGCGATATCACGTTTACCCCCCGCTACGGCAAGCCCGTGGAAATCCAGGCGCTCTGGTACCACGCCCTGTGCATCCTGGCCCGGCGACTGCACGAGGCCGACCTCGGCACCTCCGCCCGGTGCGAACAGATGGCCGCCAAGGTGCGGCGCGGCTTCGCCCAGGCGTTTTGGAACCCCGATGCTCACTGCCTGTACGACTGCCTGCGACCCGAGGGTGCCGACCTAGCCATACGCCCCAATCAGGTCTTCGCGGTGAGTCTGGCCGATTCGCCCTTACCCCAGCCCAAGCAGCAGCAAGTGGTCGACTGCGTGCGCGAGCACCTGCTCACGCCCGTAGGTCTGCGAAGTCTTTCGCCCAGCGACCCGGCCTATCACGGCCGATACGCAGGCGACGCCTACCAGCGCGACGCTGCCTACCATCAGGGCACGGTCTGGGCCTGGCTGATGGGCTCCTTTGTCGAGGCCCACCTGCGGGCTTACGGTTTCTCCACCCAGGCCCGCGAGCAGGCCCGGGAATGGATCCGCCCGTTGTGCGAGCATCTTACCGAGGCCGGTTACGGCTCGATCAGTGAGATCTTCGACGGCGACGCCCCTCACACCCCGCGCGGGTGCATTGCCCAGGCGTGGAGCGTGTCCGAGCTTGTCCGCGCTTACCACTTGATCCAGGCCCGCATCCCGTCATCAGCCACCTGAGCCCGCCGGGACGAGCGGCCCTTGGGGGCACCCCGGCGTGTTACCGATCACTTAGAAACGGTTCTCCCGCACTCTTGGTGATTGGACGGGTGGAGGGATGTGCGGCGCCCAAAGTTGCAGCTTACGCAAAGAGCTCTCATCTGTCGGAATCGATCAATGGACTTCCGTGGGGCTCAAAACCCATTTGCTGGGGCCCGCCGTAGGTCAGCCGAAACGAGCCCCGCCCGAGGAGTTCGGCAGAATCCCGCTTGAGCCCTACGCCCCCGCGCGTTGGCAACTGCTGAATCTGCATCGAGCGGTCAATCGGTTGCGCAAGGCAGCTGGCCTTGCGGTCCCGCGTATGGACAATCTGCTTCTCCGCCGGGGGCGGCGAGTCCGTCTAGCGGGTCGGATGGCGATTATGGGAGCGACGCCCGCAACGCTGTCCGGCAAGCCCTTCCTGTCTGCAAAGTCCTATAATAGAAGGAGTTATCTCTTTCCCTAAGTGTCAGCGTGATTCGTGGTAGACAAAACGATAATATAGTGTATACTTGTCTACCAGGAGTGGAGGTGCGGCGATGATCGGAGAACGGCTGAAGATGGCTCGGGCCATGGCGGGGCTGACGATGCGTGAACTCGCGGAGCGGGCTCGCGTCAGCCACCAGGCCATCGGCAAGTACGAGAAGGGAACGGCGACGCCGAGTTCGCAGGTCCTGATCCGGCTGTCCAAGGTCCTGGGCGTTCGCATGGAGTTTCTGATGCGGCCGAGGGTGGTGGAGTTGTCAGAAGTCGAATTCCGCAAGAAGAAAGCCGCGCCCAGGAAAAACCTGGCGGCCATCGAGGCTACGGTGCGGGATCGCATCGAGCGGTACGCTCTCGCGGAGTCCTTCTTCCCGGAGGAAAAGCAGGCGCGTGTGACACACTACGAACTGACGGACGTTGAGGACGCGGAGGAGAAGGCGAAGGCGTGGCGCAAAGCCTGGAAGCTGGGCTGGGATCCCATTGAGAACCTCGTGGAAACGGCGGAAGCGCACGGCATCAAGGTCGTGGTGATTGATGCCCCGGAGGGTTTCGACGGACTGGCGGTGTGGATCGATGAAGAGATCCCGTGCCTTGTGGTCAACGAGAACTTGACGGAATGTCGGTTCCGCCTGACGTTCGCGCACGAAATGGGGCACATTGTTGCCAGGGGCATCGAGGATTGGCCAGAGAAGCGGCGGGAAGACGCTGCATTCCGACTCGGTGCGGCATTCCTGGTGCCCAAGGAGATGGCGTACGCAGAATTGGGCGAGAAGCGGCGAACCTTGGACTGGGCGGAGTTGATCACGCTGAAGCAGGTTTACGGGCTCAGTATCCAGGCGTGGATCGTCCGGGCAGCACAACTGGGCATCGTCTCAGAGGCGGTGAAGGCCCGGTTGTTTCGTCAATTGGGGAAGCGTGGATGGCGGAGAGAAGAGCCTGGTGACAAACGGACGCAGGAACGGTCGTACCGTTTCGCGAGACTATTGTTAAGAGCAGTCACGGAGGATTGTATTTCAGAAGAGCGAGCGGCAGAGATCTACGGTGAATCACTAGAAGCGTTTCGGCGGAAGGTGACCGAGGACCGATTGAATGCCGCTTGTCCTGATCACTGATGCGAACGTCTGGATCGATTTGCAGGTAGGCAAGGTCTTGGCTGAAGCGGTCAAGCTGGGCTTCGACTTCGTATTGCCTGACGTGATCCATGCCGAGCTTGAGGACAGCAAGCCGGCAGTGTTCGAGGATTTGAGCCTGCTGCTTGAACTCGAGCATATACGGCTGGGCGGGCTGCCGCCGGAAGCTGTCAGCCTAGCCGAGCGCTTCGCGAGCCAGCACTGGAAACCACAGAGCCCGGACCTTTTCGCGTTGGCGATGGCGAAGCTTGAGGAGGCCGTCCTGGTGACCGGCGACAAGGATCTGCGGGAAGCGGCGGAGGCCGAGGAGATCGAGGTTCATGGGACACTTTGGCTGATGGAAGCCATGGTGAAACAGAAAGTCCTGACAGCACGGCGGGCACATAGCTCGCTGCGGCGGATGTTGAAGAGTGATCGACGTTTGCCGGAGGGGGAGTGCCGCAAGTTGTTGCGGCGATGGAGCCAGAAATAGGAAGGCCACGTCGAAGCGATTGGTTTGGTGACCCGGCCTATCACGGCCGATACGCAGGCGACGCCTACCAGCGCGACGCTGCCGACCATCAGGGCACGGTCTGGGCCTGGTTGATGGGCCCCTTTGTCGAGGCCCACCTGCGGGCTTACGGTTTCTCCACCCAGGCCCGCGAGCAGGCCCGGGAATGGATCCGCCCGTTGTGCGAGCATCTTACCGAGGCGGGTTACGGCTCGATCAGTGAGATCTTCGACGGCGACGCCCCTCACACCCCGCGCGGATGCATCGCCCAGGCATGGAGCGTGGCCGAGCTCGTCCGTGCCTACCACTTAATCCAGGCTCGCATCCCGTCATCAGCTACCTGAGCCCGGCGAATAGGCGGGTGGCACCTATGAGCAAGCCGCCGTTAACGGTGAGCGAAGCCGAACCGTTGCGTGGGGATGCTACCCAAGACGAAGGGGGCCGGGCTTTCGTCAGCCGGTGCGGGCCGCGAGGTACCTCGATGCAACGGTTGTGGCTCGGCGCCTCGACTGCCGTTCTTGCCCCCGATGGCATGGCGTTCGTCGAGGAATCGGAGCAACGAGCACCTGGATTGCCTGGTCCGGAGCGTTACACTGTAACCTGAGGAATCCAGCATTGCCGACGAGCGAAGGTCAAGCGGCAAATCGGGATGGGGTGCCTGCAAACCGAGAAGAGGAACTGGGTGATGAAACTCACATGGCGCAGATGGGTGGTGGCTCTGGTCCTGATCCTCTTGATCTTCGCAGCGTGCGACCTGTTCGCCCAGCGCTACCTCGCTGACTGGTACGGATTGATCCACCCATTCACGTTGTCGCTCAATTTCCAGGCCCTCGCTGTTTACCATGACACTTGGGCGGGCTCCGATCAGTCCAAACTCGACGCCTGGTGCGAATCCACCGCCCGGGCGATGACCGACTGGATCGAGGCCCCCTGGCCGATCCGACCTACACCTCCCGTGCGCGACCTGCTCGACACCGACCCAGCCACCGTGGGGACAAGCGACCCGCAAACGCTCCTCGGCCTGGCCATGCTCGCCAAGGACCCGGTGACATCGCTCGGCTCGGCGACCGGCGATCTGTACTCACCGGACCGCGATCAGCGACGCGACGCAGCCTTCCGCCAGTACGTGCTGATGGCCCTGTCAGCCGCCAACGACCCTGATACCAGACGTCGCCTCGATGGTTTGGTCCTCTATCTCGAAAACGCGATGCCCCTTCACGAGCATCCAGCCTACTGGGCAGCCACTATCCCGCTGATGGAATCACCTCGCACCGACACACAGCGTGCACTGACCGCCAGCGAAATGCTGGACGTCTTGTCGCGCGACCAAGCGCGATCCGCCGAGTTCCAATCCCAACTGGAGGACTACCTGTCGGCCCGCGCCCATACCCTCGACCCGACCAACATGCTGTACGTCTATCGACAAGCCAACAGACAACTCGGCGAGTGGATCATCGAAGGCCAAGCTCCTGATTCCATCACCGACCCACAGCTACCCAGCGAATGGCTCGGCCAGACCTGGCGCCTGACCGATGCCGAGAGCCTGGTGCCCAGAGCCCGTCAACTCGATGCCGCCTTGACCGACCATGTCCGCGACGCTACGTTCAGTCTGCACAAAGCAGACGCCCAAGAGATGATCTGCAAAGCTATAGCCCACCATTGGCCCCAGGCCGTCCCAAGAGGCCTGACCCAATTCGCCGCAGCCGCTCACTGGTTCGCTGACGGTGGAACTCTCTCTGGGTGGCGGCACGCGGCCAAGCGGCTCTGCTTCCTGGGCGATCGCCTCGCCGATCGCCGCCAGGACCAGTTGGCCCTGCACATGTACCGCCACGCCAACACGCTAGGCCGGCAACTCACCGACGGCGACCTTAACGATCGCACCATGCTCGACGTCCTGGTGGGCCACGCATGCACCCGCATGGTCACCGACCATCTGGCCGAGTTCTGGTCCCGCCGCGGCGATGTCGACAGAACCTGGAAAGCCACTCGCCACGCCGCCGCCCTACAGCGATACATCACCGACGTTTCGCGTTGGCTGCACCAACCGACCGTCGTCGACCCCATCGGCCGCAACGATGACGCCTATCGAGGCTACACCCGAGCCACCGGTCTCACGTGGTGGTATGCCTACACCGCCATCGCCCTGACCGCGCTGTCCATCGCAGCCGCGCTGATCTACCTTCTGCTGCGTCCCCGCACGTCGGCCGCCACGCCTGAGCCCGCCGTGCTGCCGCCGTTGGCCTGGCCCATCGTCCTCGCGCCGATCCTGGCCATGGCATGGCTGGGCTTGGTTATCCCACTTCGATTGGACTCCATGCAAGCGCTGGTCGTGACTCTAGTCTGGGCCCAACTGCTGACCGGCGTCTGGGTCATGGCTATCGGCATGTACGCCACCTGCCGCAGCTCGCTCGACGCCCCCGCCGGTCCCCGTCGAACGTCTGTCTGGCTCGGGGTCATTTTGACTGTCGCTGTCCTCGCCGCAGTCATCAACGGTTCAGCCTCCAGCGACAGCGCAGCCGCCATCGCCACCGCCGCCGTGCTTGCCTTAGGACTGGTCATATGGCTGATCGCAATGGTCGTCGGCGTCTTCAAGACCCGATCACCCGACCGTCGTCTCAGCCAGGCCCAAGCCGTCAAGGCCTTCGCCATAACCGCCATGGTCGCCGGATTGATCAGTATCGCCGCCGCGTTGGTCACCATGCCCCTGACTTGGCGACATCAGACCACCTACTTCGCACTCGCCGCCAATAGCCTCACCAACGAAGCCCGCGACTGCGTGAGGCAAACCACGCTTGTCGATCCTCTCCCCGACGAACTCTTCTCGCTAGACCCGGCCCCGACGTCGCGTGCCACACCTTGACCCGCAAGGGCAAGATCACCAGCGTGGTGCAACCTTCTGTAACGGGCGGACATCTGGGATGGCGTCGAGTGTCAACTCGCTGAACTGTAAAATCGTTGGCCAAGCCATTGGTATCCTGTGGCTGCGCCGTGGGGTCTTTCCGATAGGCCACGCGGACACGTGCCGCCTGCTCGTCCGCCGGTGGAATGTGCTGGATGGTGAGTTCCTTCATATTCGTCCTTGGGCGGGGTATTGCCCACCCTTGCGTTGCTCAGGCAAAGGGAGCACCCGCAAGCTCGACGACGCGCGGCGCCGGCAGTGGGCGCGGCAACCGTGCTGCCGCTCGCTACAGGAGCCCGCGCCGGCCGATCTAATTGTGACAACATCGATCCCGCCCTCGGCGAACTGCATCCCGGGCCATGGGCGGAGTCGTGATTATGGGCCATCCGAATGCCCGAGGCAAGACTACGAATGGTGGAACCATGCCCACGCAAGGGTTCGGCTTCGCATTTAAGTCCTGAGCATGTCGAAGGGCTCACCCCAAACAGCGGCGCTTCGGCTCGCGTTGCTCGCTCAGCACACGGCGTGGGCATGCCACCCGCCATCGGCTTGCTCATAGGTGCCACCCCCGTCGGTGTGTCTATTGCTTGGATTTCGGGGCGTCGAGGGCGACGCGGCTGGAGCCCGACGAGCCGTTGTCCGATCGGTCGGCCAAGGCCAACACCCCGCTAAGAAGGAAGAGGCCC
>Ga0272442_10004219_pt1 | contig 19773 bp, 10 predicted proteins | sample SSMForm2O_FD_200262 | JGI IMG/M metagenome (GOLD analysis project Ga0272442, IMG submission 200262) | Marine sediment archaeal communities from Little Sippewissett salt marsh, Falmouth, MA, United States - SSM-Form-2O | ecosystem: Environmental > Aquatic > Marine > Wetlands > Sediment ... | reverse complement strand
ATGATATAATCCATGTGATCCCAATAGTCGTATTCTTCGGGATTATCGAATGAGTTTCCCTGAGTTGTCAAAGGGGTCGAGACATCGTGGTTTATCAGGGCTGAATCACCATACACATTGCAGACGCCCAGGGTGTGCAGAACCATCACCTGAATCACATTAAAGCCTTTTTCAGCGCGATTCGACAAATAAGCCTGAGCCTCTTCGCACGTAAGTTTCGAAAAAAGCAACCAGCCGGTATCGCCTAACCAAAAGAACGGATCGCCGTTTTCCAACATCAAAAAACGCCCGTTGCCGGAAATTTTTAAATGGCTCATTTGTTTTTCCGTCACCAACTTTTCAGAGCACGAAAAAACAAATAACGACAACACAACTACGGTCAAATATCTCTTCATATCAGTATATTTTAGCGATCCAGACCACAACATCGTTTCTTTCCGGCAGATCAATTTCCCGTAATCCACCTCCTGTGACTTCCTCTGAATTTCCAATCATTTTTCCCGAGAAAGGATTAATAAACTTAACCACAAATTCACCGATAAATTCAGAAAGATCGGTTTCAATATTTTTATTTGAACGGCTGTATAAAATCATTCCTTCGCCATTTTCTTCAAGGGCATAAACATTTTTACCGGAACCTTTCCATTCCTCCGGGATCATTTTTGCAGCGGCGCTCAAAAAATCACGGGGCAAAGTTGCGGGGATCGGAGCCATCGACCCGCCAGCCATAAAAACAGCCCAACCGAAATTGGTGTAATTTCCTTCGGAATAAATCACTGCCTTTCCGGGATATTTCTTCCGGTATTCCCGCACTGCCCGGTAAACCTGTTCAAACGACCTTTTCCCGGGATCTACTTTCCTTGTGTGTTGGCGGGGCGCCAGTTGTTTCCCGCCGGGAGGCGCATACAATGAGCTATCGGAGCGATAGCCCCAGTAACGGATATCAATGATATCCACCACATTAGACCTTTCAGGATCGGAAAGGATTGCATCCTGAACGTCTTTTGTGGCGCTCAGCGATACCAAAGCATCTTCGCCTGTTTCTTTTTCCCAACCGGCAATCACATCCAACCAGAATTCCATAAAGTGCAACGGGCCGGTATACTCAGCGCTGATGCTTTGAACTACATTTGTCCTTCCCCTGAAATTATCAAGGCACTTACGGATGTAATTCCTGTGAAGTTCCTTTCGGAGCGGATGCGTAATATCGTAAAACTGTTCGGCCATGTAAATACGTTTGTCGCCGGCATAAGGGGGAGGCTCCGGGAACCCGGTATTGTTGATGTTATTTGCCGGCCTCCACGGGAAGTCAGCCCAATGGGCTCCTGCTTCCAGAATATTATGCTGAAAATAGTTCTGGTGGATTAAAACTTTACCTTTCTCTTCAGCCAGTTTTGCAAACTCTTTCAACCGGCTCCAGTACCAGGGATTGAATTTTGTCAGGTCGTATTTACTCAGCCCGTCCCATGCCAGTCCCTGCCCGCTGCGGGGAAAAGGCTGTTCATAAAAAGGCGGCCATACTTCGCCATCCATCCTCCGCACACGCTCGTGGTCGTCACGGCGGCGGTCGTACCAGAGGCCATAGTTATGACCGACGGCTATGATGCTATTCTTTTCCAGAAAATTTACTACATCTTTCAGATTATCGGTATATCCGTTACCCGTCCTTCCTGGCACAAAGCGTGTGATTGCCGGAGAGGCTTTTTTTGCCTCAAAGGGGCGGGCATCGCCACGCCACCAGGGGACACCCATCCTATTACCTGTAAGAATTTCAGATTGCCGGGCCAGCCAGCCGTTTTTAACAGATATCGGAACTGAAGGTGCTCTTGGATATTTCCTTATTACCGGCACATCGGCAGCCGAAACGGCATTTCCTTCTTCGACACATACCGGATTTCGTAATGCAGAACCAGCAATAAAATCTTTTAAAAGGAGAGGTGGTTTAATAGATTTCTCAGAAAGTTCAACAGCCTGTTTAATGGTTGGGCTACTGGTCGATTCACCTTCAAAAGGCAAGTACTCATCTTCATATTCTGAAATTTTATTCTCTTTTCGTTGAGCCAATTGTGCATAAAATAAACTTCGCGGATTGATGTGGCTGTTAGCTTCGTGCCAAAGCCCGTTGCCTGCAAACTGCGCCCAGGCACCATAAGCATAATTCTGTGCTGTTGGCGGGCTGAAACATTCGATACGAGAAGCCGAACATTGCCAGAACATCGAATTGGCGGCTGTCCATCCTGCTCCCTGCCCATCCTGTCCACGATTTGAGAATTTTATGGCATTGCCATCAACATTCACAATATCAAACAAAACACCGTTTGCCCAACTGTCAATTGCTCCACTGAAGTTATTTGGCAAAACTGATTCGCACTGAACAAAAGCATTAGGCCCTGTAGCCATAAACCCGGTTGCAAAATCGTGATATCCGTTTTCGGCATAACACCGCTGAAACAATGTTTGCTGCCCCATGGTAAAAAAAGTGTAGCGCCGCTGCCCCCCAATCTCAGAAACCGGCTCAAGTGAAATACAATCTTCAACGGTTACCTTACAGGCAGTTTCATACAATGCTACTGCCGAACCTGCAAAATGCCTGAATTCAACCTGCCTTACCCATGCATCGGAAATGTTTTCCATGGTTATCCCGAACCAGCAATGGTTTTCATCTTTCAGATTGGATAAATCAAAATCTGATTCCATAATCAGGTTTTCAATTCCTATATTTGAAATCCTCCCCTCCCATGTATACGGAATTACATAACCACCGCCATAGGCTGAGTCAATGGAATTTGTTACCGGCACATCGAGGAATAATTTACTGCCTTCAATTTTTTTAATTTTACGGTCCCAGTAAATATCCCGTTCTCCGGGTTTCCAACCCAGCCAACTTGTTTCGCCGCCAAATTCTTCCATCTTTAACTCCTGAATCCACTTTTCGATTGAAGGCCTGTGGATAAAAATCCTGTCGCCTTTTTTTAATAAAGTTGCTTTTTTAAGAGTGATTTGTTTTGAATTGACTGGAACATAAGCATCAGCAATCCGGATGGGATCAGCTAATTCACGGCCGTCTTTGCCTTTAACTGTGATTAAAGTCTCACGGCTTATCCCGCCAGCTTTAAGAATGGTGCCATCCTCCCCTGCCCCGCTGCCGCGGATTACAATGCCATCCGAGGAGATAGTTAACCTGCCAGATAAAGTATATGTGCCTTTTTTCAGAAGGATAGCCCCCCTGAATCCGTTTTCATTTAAAGGAAGTGAAGCCAGATAATCGATGGCATTCCGGATCAGGCTGGTGGCATCCCCGTCGATTAAAGGGACAACTACTTTTACAGGGACAAAAGGTATTGGTTCGTCTGATGACTTATACCCGCAACAGGAATAATCAGGGATCTCATTCCCGAGGCTGTCGGGATAGCTAACCAATTTTCCATTTTCAAAGGATAGAAAGGGTAACTCTCTTTTCTGGCTAAATCCGTTTTCAGAAAAAATAATAATACCAATTAATAAAAACACCTTTATAAAATGTGTTATCACCGCTTTGGCTTTTTGGTATAATCTTAATTTCATTCCTGATTATTTATTACCCACTGCTTTTTCTTCTTTCAGCCCATTTCCGTTCCTCTTCCTTCAGGTCGTAACCTTCTTTCGACAGGAAGTTATTAATTTTTCCTTTATATTTTCCAAACCACCAGTGTTTTTCTTCGGAAGAGCCTCCAACCATTGCCGAATCGCGTGCCTCGACCAACCATTCCCAAATCTGTGCCTTTTGTTTTTCAGTCAGCGAAGGAATCATATCGCAATACACTTTGTATGTATTTGGGGCAACGTTGTAAGTAAGCCCGTCTTTTACCCGATCGATTTGTCCGGCGTTAATTAAATAATCGAGTTTAGAAATAAATCCTTCGCGAAGTGAAGCCACCTTGCGATTTGCTTCATTTTTCAAAGCATTTATTTCACGGGTATTATCGCCGTCCGATTTTTTCAATTCCTCAACTTTGGCATCGCGGGTATCATGGATGGCGCTTAGGCTTCTGTAAAAATCAACTATTTCATCGCGCACCTGAATTTTAGTTTCAGAATCGGAAAACTCCATCCCATTTACAATTTTATCAGCTCTCCCGGTAATAACCCGGGTATAAGCTTCTTCAGGCGTTTCCTGTTCCTCCTGGGCACTAACCGTAAAATTAATAATCAGTGATGCGATTAAAATTCCCAGATAAAATAACTCCCTCATTCTAAAACTCCACCTTTTTCAGTTAATGTATCGTAATTATTATCCAGATTTTTCCAATCGACCTTTTTGGTTGGATCAATCCCGTTGATATATTTTTCGATGTTGGTGTAGCCATCTCCGTTACAATCGAGGTTGGCATCGGCTGGGTTAGTCGGATCAAACCCGAGGTTGGCATATTTTTTCTCCCACTCGTCGGGCATTCCGTCCTTATCGGTATCGACATAAGGATTCCCTTTATATTCAGGGTAACCTCCAACCTGGCTGATATCGGTAATAATACCCAGTTTATAAGAATCGGGAGGTAAACGGCGGTGTTTAAACTGTGGGATACCTTCAAGGCTGACAGTATCGGGGTATTCAATTTCCCCTGTTTTAACTACCCTGACAATCCGCTGGTCAACAGCATCGCGGCGAGGGAAAATGGCACCGGCATTTCCTAGCACAAATTCATACGCCTTGCCTGCATCCCTTAACTTAATGTGTGGCATTGGAAACGGTTTTTCACATTTTATACAATTCCTGAATTTACCTGTATTGGGCAAATCTTCAATCTGTACGCCACCATTCCAGTTATCATTTGTGACGCGTTCATTGCCCATCACAATATTTCCATCAACATAACACCTGCCATAAACAGGCTGCCCAAATAGCTCGAACCTGGATTCAGGTTTTAATATCCTGTGGCCGATAGGCCGTTTCAGTTGAGTAACGGGACCGGGCTTGAAATAGTTATTAATGATATTATACATGGCTGTATGGTCGCCACCATCAATCGAGCGGTGCATCCAGTTAAAAATCACATTATTTACAAAATTAAAAACACCGTTCCACCCAATGGAAGGATTCCTTCCGGTGTTGTTTGCCCACAGGTTCCTGATAAAAGAACAGTTTTCACCTCCCAGTGTACTCCCGAATGAATGGTTCCAGGTATCAAGTGCTTCAGAAAAAATGGAATTCTGAATGGTAATATTCACGGTTGGAAGTTTTTCCCGTTTTTCCTTGCCTGTCCCGTCATCGTACATATGCCTGTAAATAGACATGTTTTCATCCAGCCCCCAGCTTGCAGAAACATGGTCAATCATTATATTTCCTATGGCATTTCCCCCAATGGCATCATCACGCCTTCCAACATTTGTTTCCCCTCTGCGGAAACGCATGTGCCGGATGATCACATCATGTGTATCGATCCAGACACTTTCACCGGCAATGCAAACTCCGTCTCCAGGAGCTGTCTGGCCTGCAATTGTAATATACGGGGCTCTGATCATTAAAGGTGATTTGAGCCTGATTATTCCTGAAACATTAAAAACCACATTCCTTGCACCACCTGTTTCACATGCCTCGCGTAAAGTCCCGGGGCCGCTATCGGCAAGGCTGGTTACGGTAATTACTTTACCTCCGCGCCCTCCAAAGGTGAACATCCCTCCACCTTCTGCTCCTGGGAACGCAGGTATCTCTGCCTGTGGCAAATCGTAAGGACGTTTCGCCCAGGGAATGTAAGGGCGACCTTCCCTGGCTTCTTTCTCAATGATTGGCAATGCCGCTTCCCATGCTGAGTCAGAGTGTGCCCGGGCTCTTCGCATCATAATATTGGTTTGTAACTGCACATCCCGGGGCACATCAGGATATTGCCCGAAACCATTGTAAACTGTTGTTATTATAACTAAAGCGATTATTAAGATTCCTTTTTTCAACATAATTCCTGTTTCTGATTATATAACTATTATTTGAGTTTTTTTAATCCCTATATTATTGATAATTTTTACTATATACATTCCTTTTATAAATCCTGATACATTTACTTCGGAACCATTTCCCTGATAAATCAGGTTGCCGGCTAACGAATAAATCCCAAACGAAACCTTTTCTGAAAAACTGATTTTCCCATTGGCAATAACCATTCCGATTTCTGTTTCTTCCCTGATTACCGGTCCCGAAACTACAATACTGCTGACACCCATGCTCAGCGCCCCGTTTGCCGTTACTGATTTTACAGTAATTTCTCCCTCCCCGCCTGAAACCGAAGGACCGGAAAAAGAATTCTGCATAGAAAAACCGATAACTGAACTATTTTTACTGATGACGTAACCGATGGCATTTTCCACCGGATCCCAGGAAACTGCTTCGCCCTGAACGTGTATATTCTGTGGCTTTGGTAATTCCCGGGTCACCGGAAGCGGATCCCATTCAACAAAATCTTTCCGTAAAAAGAAGCTGAGTTTATAAAAATTATTTGCAGCAAATTCGCTAACCTGATAACTCCACTCCACTCGTGCTGTTGTATCCACAAGTGTACCATCCGGGTTTTTACTTTTATACTCGGCAAAATAAGAGCTTTCGTGGTTATTGCCACCCCAGGTTGACCATCCTTCCGGTTTAATATGGTTACCCAAAGTACAATTTAAGAAAACCGAAGATGCATTGGGTTGCCAGGGACGCCCTAAATAATAACTATTTGCAGCAACATTTTCATCAGCAGTTATATTGGAATAACGAAATAATAAGCCATGTAAAAAAGGACCCGTACTAAAATTTGTGATTAGTTTTGTATCCGCAGGTGCGGTTATATAACTCCCTCCATTTAAACAATTTATGGTGCAACTATCGAAGACAGTTGTAGCATCGCCATAAATAAAATCAGTTGCACCCTCAACATAACATTTAAGGTTATACTGGCGTCGTTTATGGGCATAGTAAGTATCCTGAAAACCCAACATCCTGCAGTTTTTAAATACCATCCTGTCACCGGTAGTCCTTATAGCCAGAGCCTGCCCCACATTCCCGGATGTATTCTGAAAGGTGACATTCTCAGCGTATAAATCATCGGCACCGGCATAAAACGTATAAGTATCGGCAGCAGGTACTTTTGATGGATTGTCATCATACGATATGATCACACCCTCAACGCTTTCGCCAACCAAGCTGACATTGATTTTGGAAGACGGCACAATTACTTTTTCGTAATATTCGCCGTTTTTTATAAAAATAAGTGTCCTTTCGGAGCTGTTATCAGGAACTGCATCTATGGCTTCCCCAACAGACGTATAGTTTCCGGTTCCGTTTTTATCAACCACCATATCGAAAACCTGCGATTGTACACAGAAGGAGAAGAAAAACAATAAACCGGTAATAAAGTATTTCTTAATAAAATGCATAAGGTTTATTGTTTAATAATTTTTCGTGTAAATAAATTATTATATTCTGAGTATGCCCGGACCAGGTATAAACCCGAATTAATCTTTTCTGTTGAAATCTGGTTTATCCCGTTTTCATTTTGAACGGTTGAAACCAATTTTCCAAAAACATTAAATAATTCAATCCTGCATATTTTTTCTGATGATTTGATCTGAATGCTTTTATCGAAGGGATTCGGATAAACATCAAAGATATCAGCTTTCCGGAATTGGGTTACTTTGGTAACAACATCAAGGGAATTGAGGTAACTTTCAAGGTTTGAATATCCGTTTTCAGCAATTAATTTTCCATCATTTAAATCTCCGGGATTTAAACCATGTTCATTTTCCCATTCATCAGGGATCCCATCATGATCGGAATCGGCTGGCGCATCATACGAAGTTTCATAAACATCCCAGGCTGTGGCACCCTCTGGTGCATCATGAGGAACAAGGTTTTTCTGTGTATCGATAATTCCTGAGGTTATACCTTTTACTGGAGTATTCTGGCCATCAATTTCATACCCATATCGCAATATTTCAACTTCGCCAAGAACTTCCTTAATAATTCGTTTATCGATTGTATCACGTTTGGGCAAAACCGCACCGACATTATCAATTACTGAAACAAAGGCATCTTCAGCACCCTGCGTATAACTATCATAATCCTCTACAACACCATCAGATTTAACATGCTCAACATCTGCCCTGATACTGTCTAATTTATGATAGTCTATTCCCAACCAATTATCGGCAGTTTTATCCGGATGGCCTACCATATAATTACCATATACATACCATTTCGCATAGCCGCAAAAAGTTACACCTCCCCTGTTGGTAGATGGCGCTGCAAACAGAGAACCTTCAGTAGCCGGGCCAGGATTAAAATAATTGTTTACCACGTTTATGTGGCTAAAACCAGTGCACCAGGGTGTCCCTTCAAACTCACCGCCATAAAAAGCTCCCGATGAACCCCAATTGTAATTGACGTTATTCCTGTAATCAACCAGTGCTTCCACGTCGTTTTCATTGGAACCGTTAATACGTGGCATCCTCGACCGGTTATGGGCAAGCAGGTTATGATGGTAGGATGCATATTCCCCGCCCCATTGTGCAGCATAACCCCGAGCACCTTTTTTATGAATATTGCTGTATAGCGATTCGCTTAATATACACCATTGAACCGTCGTGTTATCGTTGCTTGAAAAGTGGGTTGTTTCCTCAATCCCCCAACTCATTGAACAATGGTCGATGATAAAATTGCCTCCGTTTTCAATTCGTAAAGCTGAAGTTTCTTCTCCCAGTTCATCCCCGGGCCTAAACCGTATGTAACGTATAATCAAATTCTGGGAACCACCTAAATTTACCGTAGCACCCCGAATACAGATACCATCGCCCGGTGCAGTCTGACCGGCAATAGTAAGATTGCTTCTTTTAGCCCTTAATTCGCCTTTCAGGTTTATCACACCTCCAATCCTGAATACCACAGTTAAAGGCCTTTGGACAGTATACGGCCCAATAATCGGATCAATAATTTCTTCCAGGCCCTGTTTTAGTGCCCAGCGCAGACTGCCTTCCGGAGGATTAATTATGTCATCGTCAAGGTTAGTGACTTCCACAACACGCCCTGTTTCTCCATTTCCTCTGCCACCGGTGGCATATTTTCCATATCCTTCAGCTCCAGGGAATGCAGTTTGTTGCCCCCTTAAGTTACTGTTTCCTAAAGCTATAATAAATATAACAATTAGTATTACCGAAAATCCTTTGCGCATATTAACCTAATATTTTATCGTCTTACAACTCTTGTATACAGTTCACTACCTCTATCATTAAATGCTTTTAAAAGATACCAACCTTTACTCAACAAATCTACCGGAACCGATTCAATCCCTGTATTTTCTGAAATATCTATCATTTTTCTGCCCGACAAATCATACATCTCTATTTTAATTATTTTTTGATCCGACCCAATATATAATTCATTAGTACATGGATTGGGATAAACTTCAAACAAAGGCTTTGGTAAATTAAAATCCTCAGCTTTTACAGAAATCTTATCGCCAACCAAATCTGCTAGGTAAACTTCAAGGTTACTGTATCCACTTTCTGTAATATGCCTGAAATCGGTACTGTCGTTCGGGTTTAAACCATGCTCCATTTCCCAGTCATCGGGCATGCCATCGTCATCGCTATCAAGAGGTGCTTCATCAACTGTTGTAGTTTTATAAACATCCCAGGTTGTTTTACCTGCAGCCCTGTCTTCAGGCGAAACAAGGTTATGCTGTGTATCGATTATGCCTGTGTGAACTCCTTTTACCGGAGATTCCTTACCTGCAGTATCGGTATAGGCATAACGTAAAATTTCGATTTCACCTGTCATTTCCTTAATCAGCCGGATATCATGCGCATCGCGTTTGGGGAAAGTGGCACCTACATCTTCAATAATCGAATGGTAAGCATCACCGGCGCTTTCAGTATAGTTGTCAAAATCTTCAATTGCTCCATCTGATTTTATAAAAACAGATTCAGACCGGATACTGTCTTTTTGACTGTAATTAACGCCCAACCAATTATCGGCTGTTTTTTCATCTTCGCCAACCATCACATTTCCGTTGATATACCATTTTGCATAACCGTTATCGCCGGTTCCGGGGCTAACAAAGTACAGAGTTCCGTAATTTCCCGGACCCGGGATGTAATAATTATTTAACATATTGGTATGGGCAAAACCCAGGCCGTTGGTTTTCATCCATTCACCGCCATAAACAGAACCACTTCTTCCCCAATTGTAATTTACATTGTTCCGGTAGTCGATTAATGCTTCCACATCGTTTTCGTTTGAACCGTTAAAACGGGGTGTCCTTGAGTTATGGTGCGCCATTAAATTGTGATGGTAAGAGGCATACATCCCGCCGTGTTGTGAACCATAACCCCTGTCACCTTTTGCATGGAATGAATGATAGAATGATTCGCTGATAATACACCATTGCACTGTAAAATCAGGGCTGCTTGAAAAATGGGTTGTTTCTTCAATTGCCCAGCTGAAGGAACAATGATCAATTATGAAGTTGCAGCCATTTTCAATCCGAAAAGCCGAAGTTTGTTGGCCAAGTTCATCGCCTGGGCGCGAACGCAAATAGCGGACAATTAAATTATTACACCCACCGAGGTTAACTGTTCCTCCCCTCAGGCAAATTCCATCGCCCGGAGCGGTATGCCCTGCAATGGTTAAATTATTTCTTTTCGCCCTTAATTCTCCCTTCAGGTTGATTACTCCCCCAACCCTGAAAACAATTGTCAAGGGCCTTTCTACGGTATATTCTCCAATTATAGGGTCGTTCAATACATCTTTCCCTTGTTTAAGCGCCCAGCGGAAACTACCCTCAGGTGGATTATCAACATCGTCTTCAAGGTTAGTAACAATAGCAATCCTTCCGGTTGATCCATTTCCTCTGCCACCGGTGGCATATTTTCCATATCCTTCAGCTCCGGGGAAAGCCAGTTGCTGGGCATTTAAACCCATACCTGCAAATACAAAAACTATTGTAAAATATATCCTTGTTTTTACCATTACAGTAATCCTTAATTACACTTTATTCCAAAACCATTTATTTTAAGTAATGAACGGTTCTGTTACTATTCTCTTTCCATTCATTTCACTCCGCCAACGGGTCAAAAGTCCCGTTTATCCATCCCAAAGTTTGTTCCACTGCCGGGCTTTTATTAAGCATTGAAGAAGGTACCGCAAAAAAATCGTACAATTCGCGATAATCAATCAATGTGCTTTGCCCTTGATAGGTATCAAGATTCCTTAACGAGTAAGTAAAATATTTATTAAAACTATCAGGATCATTTAAATCAAGCGACCCATTAATCAGGGCGGTATCAATCCTCAAATAACCATAGTACTGAGATGAGGCATCGGTAATCTCCAGGTGGTATCCGCTTAACGCCCGGTACAATAATCCATGGCGTTGTTTCCCATTCAGTTTTTTAACATATTCACCTAAATCCTCCCTGAACATAAGCCGGCGGCGCATATCCCAGTATCGTTTGTTTTCGAATGCAAACTCCACCTGACGCTCCACCATAATAATCTGCCTTAACATTTCTTTGGAAACAGAATTTGAAATTCCATAATCGCCATCACCCGGTTCTATTCCTGCACGTTCGCGGATAGCCCTTACATATTGCAAGGCTTCCGCAATATTCCCCAGTTCATTTGCACACTCGGCCAAATTTAACAATACTTCGGCGTAACGTAATTCAATCCAGGCTGTGCCCGAAAGAGAAATATTCTCTCTTGAAATAGTTGGATCGGTAGCCTTTTTATTATAAAATCCGGTTGCCGGTGTACGATTCCCCTCTTTGGTATTTCTGAAAGTCCAGATATTGGTTCTATCCCTTCCACTCATAGCCCATTCGGAGCCGTTATATGCAACAGTGGCATAAAACCTGGGATCACGGTTTAACCAGAACCGGGCAGAATCGTACCCTGAACCAGGTTCATTTATTAATTTTCCGTTAGCCATGGGGAAAGCCTTTACCAGTTCCCATGTCGGGGTGAATCCGGAACCTCCGCCACCGGAATACGGGCGTACATCGTCTTCCCAATCATGGGTATAATCAGTTCCTGCAGCTAAACTGTATCTTCTGAAAATTATTGCCTCCGGATTTTCGAGCACATTTGTTGTAAATATTTCACTAAATTCGGGATATAAAGCACGAGGCTGCGACATTTGAGCCAATAATTCCATTGCCTCTTTATTAGCATCGTATGCCCTTTGCCAGCGATCCTGGTCATTATTCGGGTTAAACATCGGGCTGGCCCAGGCTAATAGCACTCGCCCCTTAAAGGCGGCGGCAGCCCCGCTGGTTATACGCCCTTTATCTTCTTCCAATGGCCATTCAACAGGAAGCCCAGCGATTGCCAAATCCAGGTCGGCAACGATTTCATCAATAGCTTCCGATGTCTTGCTCCTTGGGACATCAAGGGCTTCAGAACCTTCGTATGGATCCTGTACTTCCTTTACAATTGGCACACCGCCATAAAGCTTAACCATTTCCCAGAAACGGAACGCCCTGAAGAACAGCGCCTGCCCTGCCAAAACAGCTTTTATACTGTCATCGATTGAAGAAACCTCAATGCCTTCCAGCCCTATATTTATCCTTCTGATCAACTGATACTTTTCTTTATGGAAAACAGTAACAGCATTTATATCACTTTCTGTAACAAAACCATACATAAAGTCATTAAATTGTTCAGATGAAGAATATGATTCATCGCATAATTGGCTGTTCCCTCCAAAAGAAACACCAGGCATATTTGTCTGATACAAATTGTTTATATAAAATTCGATCTGGTTGGCATCCTCCCATATACGGTCATCCAGTTTTGTAAGGTCATGCTTATCCAAAACATCCTCACATGCAACTGTTAACAATACTAATAGCACAACGATTATTTTATATGGATGTGATTTCATAATTCCTGTATTTATGTTCTTTAAATTCATACTATTTTCAATTCATTTAAACTTATACCGAATTAAATCTTAAAGTTAATCCCGAAGCTAAAAGTCCGTAAAAGGGGATACGTATTATACCTTGCAATAGCATCCTCCTTATAATTGAATGTTTGAACAGGCGACCATAAATTAGTCCCGGCAAAATAGAGCCTCAGTTCAGGTATTTTCCACTTATCTGAAAGTTCCTTAGGAATATTGTATGAAATATTCAGGTTTTTCAACCTTAGCTGGTATACGTCTTTCATCCAGAAGGTTGATACCCATTGGTTTGAAGTAGCATAATAAGGGCTGGGATATTTTGCATCAGGATTTTCAGTCGTCCAGAAATCACTCCAGAATGCAGGAGAGTTTGCTGTTGTTGTTGGTACTGTCCTTGCCAATTTATCCACAACCTGATTGGTAATTCCATAAGCCATACTGAACAGCATGCTTACCTTCAGGTCTTTCCATCCGCCTCCGATTGAAATATTGGTAGGTAACAGGTGCTTCCAGTTAAACACATCGCCAACCCGTTCCACATATTTTTTATCGAACTCATCGATATTCCCATCTGGTTCGAAAACTGTCCTTGGTTCGCCAATGCTTGTGTTGCCCGGGCGGCCGATGTCTTCAAAGTGAAAACTCCCCAAGCTTGCAGGGCGTCCTTCAATTAAATAGCCGTGCCCCCATAATTCCATCCATTGAGCATTTATTGCATCCAGTTGTTCCTGTGTTCTGATTATGCCATGGCATATAAATCCTTCCTCCCTGCCAGCGCCATAGGTGCTTTGCCCGATCGGATATCTGAAATCATTCTCAGGATATTCGGTTGGCCTTTCCAATATCCGGTTGGTGGCAAATCCGAAATTTCCGCTGATATTCCAGTAAATATCGTCTGTAATGTTTCCCCTGTAGCCAATTGACATATCGTAACCCCATGCTTTCAGCCTGCCGAGGTTTTCTCCGGGCATCTGACCCAAACCGGCCGTTTCAGCAAATTCGACTGTCCTTTTATCGAGGATATCATACTGATAAGTATAATAAGCATCTGCTGAAACACTTAATCGGTTATTAAGAAATTTTAAATCGACACCGAGGTTTTGCATTAACGATTTTTCCCAGGTAACACCTGAGCTCACCACATCGGTTTTACCGCCAATGCCAATACCGGTTGAAGGTATATCCGTCCCAAAAAGATATTCCGATTCAGATAAAGTAAACTTCCTGACATATTCATAAGGTGATACTGAACTGTATCCTGTTAATCCAATAGAATAACGTATTTTCAGATAATCAATAAAAGAAAGGCTGTTTTTAATAAAATCTTCTTCAGTGGCCACCCAGCCAACTGATGCAGAAGGGAATATACCTGCTCTTTCACCGGGTGCAAACAAGGTTGTGGTCTCAAAACGCATTGCCGATTCGAACAAGTATTTGCCGGCATATCCGTAATTTAAGCGAAATACAGCCCCAAGATCTCCGCTTTCGCTCATACTTCCATCGGTATAGGGAGTCAAAAAAGCGTCCTGCAATTCCAAACCATAAGTCTGGATTCCTTCTGTCCTGGCTGAAAAAGAATACCCCGTACCTTCCGATTGTTCATAGGTAAAGAATGATGATACACTGTGTTTACCGAATTCCCTGCTATAATTTATGCTAAGATTCAACTGATAATTCTCGCCATGTGAATATGATTCAGATATCCTGTTCTTATTTTCAATTGTTTCAATACTTTCAATTTCCTCACCCAACACATAATTATATTCATCTGATGGATGTTTAAACAAATATAACTCATACGGAATCAGGTAGTCTTTGCTGTAACTGTGCGATTCCCTCCGGCTATACGATGCAGAAACTGTCAGCCCTTTAATTTTTTTTAAATCATAAGCTACACGAAGGTTCAGAGTATTACCTTTATTCACACTACGCCTGTAACTTTTTGTTTCAAATAAGTAAAGTGGATTAAATGACAAATTGTTACCTACCGGGTAACCATTAATATATGCAGGAGTCCACTTTGGCGCCTGTAATAATTCCTGAAACAGGTCCTCCATAGTATTTGACCCAACTCCCGAAATATAGGGCCTTTTAAAATCCCGGTTATCCAAAGCTATAGTAGCTGAGACCTGCAACTCATCGGTTATATTGGCATCAAGCCCTAAGCGGTAAGTATATTTCCCTACTCCCATATCGGGAAAATTTCCTTCGGTATAAACGTATGTGCCTCCGGCATAATATTTAACCCTCTGTGAACCTCCTGAGAAATTTATTGTGTGCCTAGTTACTGAAGAAGTCTGCCATGCTTCATCCAACCAGTTAAAATTTATGTTCCTCATGGCTTCCAAATCTTTTTCGGTAGCCCAGTTGTTAGAGTCAGACGGTTCTATATACCTGGCGTTAATTGCCCTTGCATGGTCGTAGGCACTTAACATTTCTGTCTGTGTGGTTGCATCCATTATGCCGACACTACCAGAATAACTGATCCTCAACCTGCCTTCACGACCGCGTTTTGTTTTCACAAGGATAACACCATTGGCTCCCTTGCTTCCATAAACAGCTGCAGAAGCATCTTTTAACACTGAAAAGCTTTCAATATCAGAAGGGTCAATCATATCGTAGGTACTTTGGGAAACCGGGAACCCATCTACAATATATAACGGAGCCGGGTCTTTTGCCCCTTCACCGGAACTCCCAAAAGTAGTTTCTGCCCGTATTCGTACCCTGGTAGCAGCCCCCGGATTTCCTGTTGGCTGTGCCGGAGAAACCGAAACGCCAGGCATTCTTCCATCTAATAGGTTTGTCAGGTTTGTCACGGGAAAATCTTCAATTTCCTTGGCATCCAAACTGGCAACTGAACCAACCAGGTTGGCTCGCTTCACTTCACCGTATCCGATAACTACCACTTCATCGAGATCAGTAATATTCTCTTTCAGTATAATGTTTATAATCGCTCTTCCGTTTATTGGTACAATTTGAACGGAAAAACCAATAAATGATACTGTCAGGCTATCGTTGGCTCCGGCAGTTATTGCGAAATTGCCATCTATATCTGTAACAGTGCCGTTTAAAGTGCCTGTTACAACTACGTTTACACCAACCAGCGGCTCTCCAGATTCATCGGCAACATTCCCGGCTACTGTGATCTGATTTTCCTGGGAAAACAACGGGGAAGTAATTAATATCTGGCATAGCAACAATAAAATGAATTTCAGTTTCAATACTGAAAACATTAATCCTTGCCTATTTTTATTTCTTATAAAACTCTCTTTTTCCATATAGAATAGTTTATTTAGTTAGATGATTCCCGAATTGATCTTGAAATGATATCTAAAATTATTTCCCCGGAAAGTTACTATCACAACTTAATCAAAGGGGATAAAGAATCCCCCATGTTAATTATTTAATAAGTACTTTCGATGTTTTAATTTTTAAATCAGCCTTTACTTTCACAATGTAAATGCCCTGCGGCAAATCATCCATTGCCACATAGTTTACCTGCTGAGCCATTTTTACTAGCTTCCCTGTAATGTTAAATACCTCAACATCGGAATACTCTGAAATCCTGATTATTTTGTTATAACTATAAATTTTCAGGTCGTCGCTGTTTAGCTGTTTAGCTGATGTAGAGGTATAGGTCCCATAGACTTTCAGGTCGTGAATTCTGGGCACCTGGCCGCCAGCTTCGCCAAAACGGAGCATAATATTCTCGCTGTATATGGCATCTTCCCATAACATCCCGTATGCCGACGGGTCGCACCGGTATCCGTTGCCGGTTTTTTCCCCGGAAAATACATCTTTGGTAAAACTGCCGGTATATGCTGCCCCCGCCGGCTGATAGCGGAGGGTATCCCATGTTTCACCATCGTCGACACTAAACTCAAGCATTACACCACGCTTATTCCCACCACAACTTGAATGCGACCACTGGATTATTTCCACATAGTCAATAGCCCGTAAATCAACAATAAAATGACCGTGAACGGTAGGTGGGCTTGATCCATAAGTACGGCTTACTTCAACAAATCCATTAGAAACATTGGGAGTATTTTCACCTTCCTCTTTAAAAGCATAAGCTGTCTGCCATTCAGGCGCAAATGCACACTGATAAAAATCGTAAATAATAGCACTATCAGAAGTACCTATAACAGGAACTTTTGAGGTAAAAGTTGTATAACCATAAATAACTTCCTGGGTAACAGGGTCAAGTGTATTATTACTGTTACCCATATCTGCTGTTGAATCGGAATGGAAAAATTCAAATCCCTGGAAGTTATCATTCAGGATCAGTGGTTCTACCGGGAAAAGGTCAACGCCCCATCCGGTGCCGGTACCTGTATTTAACTGGGCAGATGCTGAACCAATACCCAGTAACACACAAAAACATAAAGTAAAAATCTTTTCTTTCATAATTTCATATAATAATCAATTTAAACCTTCTATCTCAAAAAAACTTTTGATGTCTTAGTACTATTTCCTGCCTGTGTTTTAACGATATATATACCTCCTGGCAAATCAGATACAAATACTTTATTGGTATTATCCTTATACCTAACCATTTTCCCAGTGATATTAAAAACTTCAACTTTTGCGATTTCAGATATCCGGATTATCCTGTCGTATGTAAACACTTTCAATCCAGGCTGACCGATTTTCTTTGAGGCTGTTGCTCCAATTGTCCCATAAACTTTAAGGTCGTGAATCCTAGGCACCTGAGGATAACCACATGCAGTAAACCGTAGCAGGATACCTTGATCTGACCAAACACCATCTTCCCAAACCATTCCGTAGGCTGAAGGATCGCAACGGTAACCATTCGGAGTTTTTTCACCTGTATAAACATCCTTTGTAAAACTCTCATTCCATGGATTACCGGGCTGATATCGAAGTGTATCCCAAACAATTGTATCAGCACTTGGAATACCCCACTCAATCATTACTCCCCTTTTGTTACCTCCACAGCTTGAATGCGTCCATTGTATAACTTCAACATAGGAAAGCTCTCGTAAATCGACAATAAAATGGCCGGCGATGGTTCCGGGATTAGACCCGTATTCCCTGCTCACTTCAATAAAACCATCGGAAACATTTGCAGTATTATCTGTTCCATCCCTAAAAGCCCAGGCTGTTTTCCATTCGGGAGCGAAGGCAACCTGTTTGCAATCATAAACTGCATTCACAGTTGAACCTATAAAAGGGAAATTAAAGACTGTATCCATATATCCGTAAATAATTTCCTGAGTAACCGGGTCAAATGTATTATTACTGTTACCCATATCAGTCGTTGAATCTGAATGGAAAAACGTATATCCCGAAAAGTCATCATCGAGGACAAGTGGCTCGGTAGGGAACAAGCTTCCCCATCCCGGACCTGTACCCATGTTTAACTGAGCCTGTAGTGTTACAGAAAATCCAAAAACGGATACAAAAATTAAGGTAAAAATTCTTTTCATAGTTTAGTGTTTTAGATATTCCTAACTGTTTTACTTTTTAATTCTTTCCACCCATAATAGGTTAACGACAAATCAACCCGTTTATCTTTAAAAAATAAACTCGCCATATAAGCAACTATCATCAGCACTATATGGCTGTATACGCCAATCATGTATTTATGATGCATAAAATTCGCTGATCCCAGGTCAAGCAGCAGAATGTTTTCTCCGCCGACCTCAATGGGTGTTGATGTAAGAACAGCGTATAGAGTGAATAATATGCTTCCCATAATTCCAAAATACATTCCTTTTTTGTTGGTTCTCCTGCTAAAAATCCCAAGCAGGAACATCCCGGCAATTCCGCCGGAAAATATGGCATACAGGGTAAAAATAGTCCCCAGGACACCTTCCCCCCCGGCATACACATAAAACAGGGCAACGCTGATTGCCCCCAGCCCGGCAAGCACTATAAACAGTTTGCTCATAACCAATTTATGTTTATCTGTGCTGTCAGGTTTCCATCTGAGATAGTAATCTTCGAGGCAAATGGCCGACAGGCAGTTCAGGTCGGAATCGAGGCTTGAAAATGCGGCGGCAATCAAGGCTGATAAGATTAACCCGACAACTCCAACCGGAAGCTTCGTCATGATAAAAAACGGGAATACCGCATCGGGTTTTATGTCAGGAGGCAATACATCGCCCGATATCATGTAATAGGAAAAAAGCGCCGTGCCGATGAACATAAATAACGCCCACACCGGGACACTCAATAACACACCGATTAAGGAGGCTTTTACAGCTTCTTTATCGGATTTGGCTGTTAAATAGCGCTGGACGATTGTTTGGTCGGTGCCATATTTCTGGATGGCATAAAAAATCCCGTTCAGCGCCATTACAATAAAGGTAAGGTTTACAAATTCAAGGTCGAATGGCCCAAAGCCAATCCTTCCGTTTTCCATAGCAACACTCCAAATCTGCCCTGGCCCTCCATCTACCGAAAACATAATTATTGCCAGCGACAGGATGCCTCCGACAATAAGCAGGAATCCCTGTACCACATCAAGCCAGATTACGGCTTCAATGCCACCTATCATTGTAATCATGACAACAAGAATACCGATGACCAAAATAATGTAAACCGTATCGATGCCCAACATGCCTGATAATGCCAGCGCTATCAGGTAGAATACCGTCCCCATTTTTGCAAAATGGTTTAATATAAATCCGAGCGACGTGTACAGCCGGGCAATAAAACCAAACCTCCTCTCAAAATACTCATAAGCACTTAAACGGATTACCTTCCTGAAAAGAGGCACAATAACGCCAAGGATAAATATCAGTACGAGGGGAACCATTAATCCCTGGACCAGCCTGATCCAGTTTGAAGAATAGCCTTCGCCGGGATAGGCTAAAAATGTGACACTGCTGAT
>Ga0272442_10004218_pt1 | contig 19773 bp, 26 predicted proteins | sample SSMForm2O_FD_200262 | JGI IMG/M metagenome (GOLD analysis project Ga0272442, IMG submission 200262) | Marine sediment archaeal communities from Little Sippewissett salt marsh, Falmouth, MA, United States - SSM-Form-2O | ecosystem: Environmental > Aquatic > Marine > Wetlands > Sediment ... | reverse complement strand
ACGGCACGGGAGAACTGGCCGTAAAGGGCCAGATTCAACCCAACGAATACATGAAGTTTGAAGGCGGCAGCACCGTGAACGTTTATGACGAGAACTGGAACCTGCTCCGCACACTGCCTGCGACGGCCAAAGCGTTTACAGTCAATAAGGGCAGCAATACCATCACAACGGCGGCCGGCAGCGGCTCAGACACAGCCGATCTCAGAGTGCAGTTCATCACACGCGGGCCGGTTTATGTGCTGGAATCCAACAAGCACCTGGGAGAGAGCCGATAAAGCCGCTTAGAAAGATAAATCCCTGAAAAGACATCCGCCGTTTCGTTTTAGAGTAATCGCGATTAATAATTCCCGTTTCTTCGCGGCGGAGTTTATCCCGGACCTGCTTGCCTTTCCATTACGGTAAGAACAACGCAACGCTTTCAATAAAGGAGCTTCCAGCCAAATTGAGCATCCATCAAAAAAGTGGTTAACGCTTGCAGAATCAGGAGAGTAAAGAAAAAGGTCAGAGGTGCTCTGTCGAAAAAATTTCTACCTGGAAATGTCTCTGTCCCGATAAAAACAAACCCTTGTACCGCCGCTGTTGGGTATTATCAGACACTCCGTTCATTCTGTGATTTGCCCGCATTTTTATTGATTTTTTCGCGTCATTCTGTTATAGTAAGATCATCAAACATGGCTTTGGGGGTCGTGATAAACGCGGCAACAATAACGTGATGAAAAGCAAGCGGTTCTGTTCTTTGAAATGAAATTTGAAAATCGGCCGGTGGCCGGTTTGAAATACAATATCTTTCCTCCTCCTCCAGATGTCGGGCCTTGAAGCCAATCTCCGGTTGAAGGTCCGACTCACAAACAACCTCGCTCGGTGCGAGTGACAAATACCGAAGGGTCCGTGTGCCGCCAACACGCACGGGCCTTTTTTTTGCGCGCACATCTCTAATACCCAATGCCGACTGTCCAGCGCCTGATTCAAAAAATTATCTTGAAAATCCCGCCTGTCCCGTCTAAAAGATTTTTTATATATTAGTGGTTATTCGTGTTAATTCGTGGCTAATTTTAACTCTGAAGACTGAGAAACGACGATACTTTCAGGGAAAGAGAAGTTGAAAATGATAAATAAACAAAATGCTATGGAAATCATTTGTTATTTGCCTTCACACGGTAAATACTGCTTTGCATGTCTGCTGTGTATGTCCATTATGGGCTGCTCTACGCCACCTGAAGCTCAGTCGTCGACGGAATCTCCACCGCAACTGACAGAAGGCCAAAATTTCTGGAACGAGTTGATAAAGCAGGATGAATATCTTCGAAGCCAATTTAAAAAGATCCATACAGGCATGAGCGAAACGCAGGTTCGCGATCTCATGGGGAAAGAGCCCAGGATTTTACGCGAGAACCTTTGGGGATTTGAGCTCAGCCGCGCTTCGGATACGGCTGCTGAAATACACAATATCTTGCTTGTGGCTTTCGAAGATGGCATCGTGGTTAGCACAGATGTCACATATACCTGTATCGAGACCAGGCTAAAAGAATAATTAAAAGACTGAGGACTGAACTATGAATTATGGATGCCTAAATAAAATTAAAACAATAGCTGTCGTTTTTTGCCTGTCCGTTTTTAGTCTGAACTTTTCAGGCTGCTCAAAGAACACTGTTTCAGTCCAGGAAATTCGAGAACCTGAGAACATGTTGAGACAACTTTGCACGGAGGGCAAATACCATTCGGCAATGAAGGAACTCGTCAAAAGTCAGGCAGAATGGCAAGCTTATACAGAAAAAACAGGCAAAACACACGAAGGAGCCGCCGGTTTTGAATATATGTATACAATGATGCATATTGTTTCAGAGGGTGATGCTCATTGGGGTAAGATACTCGACGACCCGGCTATTCCATACGTATATAAAACCGAAATGATATTTGAGATATTAGAAGAACGTCTTGGCAAAGGGGCGGTTTATATGGACAGCGAACGGAATTTTATTGTGCCCCGCTTTGGACTGGCTGATATTGGCGCTGTGATAGAAGAAAGAAAATCAGAATAAAGGACTTCATCCAGTCTCCATAGTAAATTTTATCTTGTAAATACCGCCTATCCGCAGTAGCTTTAGCGAAGACGGGTCTAAAAGATTTTTTATAAATTAGTGGTTATTCGTGTTAATTCGTGGCTAATTTTAACTCTAAAGACTGAGGACTGAAAACTGAAGACTTTCTTAGAACAAATCATCAAAAAAGCCGGCGAGATTTCGCTTCAATACCGTGCCCGGCTCAGTGAGGTACAAATCAACAGCAAAGGCACCGTCAAAGATCTGGTCTCCGAGGCGGATATCGCCGTTGAGAATTTTCTCATCGAGCAGATCAAAAATCGCTACTCCGACCACGCCATCTGCTGCGAAGAGTCCGGCACGCATACCGGCGGTGAATACCGCTGGATTATCGATCCCATCGACGGCACCACCTCGTTCGTCCACGGCCTGCCGTTCTACAGCATCTCGATCGCCGTCGAACATAAGGGCCAAACCATTCTCGGCGCCGTCTTCGCACCCGTCCTGAACGAATTGTTCCAGGCCGAACTCGGCAAAGGCGCCACGCTCAATGATGAACCTATTCGCGTCTCAAACCGTACCGAGCTTTCCGATTGCCTTTGCACAACCGGTTTCGCCTGCCTGCGATCCAACATGGAACGCAACAACCTGCCGTTGATGGCACGCATTGCTCCCAAACTGCGCGGCGTGCGGATTCTTGGATCAGTCGCACTGGATTTGTGCTATGTCGCCTGCGGCCGGCTCGACGGACAATGGGAACTGAACCTGAACATCTACGACCTCACCGCCGGAATGCTCATCGTCAGAGAAGCCGGCGGAATCGCCTCCGATTTTGCCGGCGGCACCGACAACCTCCCCGGCGAGATCCTCGCCACCAACGGTAAAATCCACACCCAACTTTCCGAACTGTTAATCCAGCAGTCATAAGGAGTCATTATGAACAAACATCTTAAACGAGGACTTATTTGCGGACTTATAATTACCGTTCTTCTTCCCATACCATTTGTCATTGCAGAACACACCAACAACCAATTGCTTCAAAGCATTTGTAATATACTATGGTACATTGCGGCACCGGTTTTCTTCATCTGGGATGCCTGCGGAGCCCATGGATGCCAGGGAATGGGTTTAATTCCATTTATCATACTCACCTGCCTGATATACATCTTTTGCGTTATTACAGGTCTGACCACACTGATATCTTTCATAATTGAACGTAAACGAGTCAATCATTAAAAAAAGGAAATCCTTATTAGAACCGAAGGTTCGCCAGAGAATTAGCCGGGGTGCGTACTTGTCCCGCCGTAGCTCATAGAGCGAAGGGGGAAGCCCCCGGAAAGCGTTACCCTAAACACATAGCCCCAACGGGGCGAAAGAAACGGGGTCGAAAAATCTCTTCTTTACACTCCCTTTCAACTCTGATACAATCCTGAACATTAATAATCAAATATATTGAAGGATTCAGGATGGTAGAAATTATAAATAATGAAAAACTACCGTGGCCAAGTCGATTGGGTGACATCTCTTTTTATTGTATGATAGGAGCAATAATACTTGGTACAGTGGTAATATCAATTGGCACGGCGTTGACGACAGAAAGTCCAAACATCGGAAAACATGTTGAAATTATTCTTGGGATTAGTTTTTTATTCGCTCTAATATTATTTGTTATCAGTTTTCTCTTATCAACTACTGCATTATTGGGTATGTTTTTCCATCGTATAAGTATCACTTGTAGAGGTGGGAAAGCATTAGGAACTTTTATTTTCACTTTTCTCATCCTTTTTTTGGGCACAACGATTATTGCTCCAGCTTTTCTGGAAGCTAGAAAAGCAGCGTATAGGATAAATTGTGGATACAGCATCCGTATACTAGGCAGTTCTTGGCAAATGTATGCATTAGATTACGATTCTTACCCTAAGAAGGCAAATTGGTGTGATTTGACAAAACCATATCTTGAAGAAAATGATAATCTCGAATATTTTATATGTCCTAATGATAAAACAGGCCCCTGCAGTTATGCTATGAATGAAAACATCCCGGACGATGCTAATGAATTACCGGATGATTTAGTACTGTTATTCGAAAGCACTCCCGGCTGGAATCAAATCGGCGGACCCGACGATGTCGTAACCGACCGTCATAAAAGACCCGGTGCGAGCGTTACTTTTGCTGGCGGCAGAGTGGAATTCGTAAAACCTGAAGACATCCCCAACCTGCGCTGGACGGTAGAGGAATAAATGAAAAATGAAATCGTTTATGTTGAGCTTAAAACCGGTCATGGCGACAGAGGGCCCGCTTGGATTGGTAAAGCACGATACTCCAAATCAGGCCGTACCATTTATTTCAATGGACAGGCTTTTCAGTCTTGCGGTGGACAAGGCATTGGGGCAAACTACTTCGACATAGAAACTCGTGATGAATACTGGATTTCCGGAGTCAAAAAGAATCAACAGGACAGGCACTGGGCCGGGGGTGGCGTAGTCATGATCGATAAAACTGTCGTCAGTGAATATTTAAGTTTAATTGGCAAATCAAAATTGAACCCAAGTCATTTCGAAGTCGTCGAATTAAATAACTCTGATATCCGAGATCGAATTCACGAAATTGAAAACCAAAAGTTGAATCCGAAAGATTAACATGTTCATTGAACTCGAAAAAATTAATACCCGGCCCAAGCCGTTTGAGTTTTATACGGCCGCTGAGCTTTGGACGGATGAATACACTTCAGAGCAGATGCTGCAGTTTCATCTGAACGAATCGATTGATCTGTCGTCCCGTAACCATGCGTTTATTGATCGCTCGGTTGATTGGATTATCTCACACTTCAACGTCAATGCCGACACCGCCGTCGCCGATTTCGGCTGCGGGCCGGGACTGTACACAACACGCCTGGCCAAAACCGGCGCCGCTGTCACCGGCATCGATTTCTCACAGCGTTCCATCGACTACGCCAAAGGCATCGCCGCGGATAAAAATCTCGACATCACCTATCATTGCCAAAACTACCTCGAGTTCAACACTGACAAACGCTTCGACCTGATCATCATGATCTTTTGTGATTTTTGCGCCCTGAGCGGCGCCCAGCGTAAAATGCTGCTGGAAAAATACCACACATTCCTCAAGCCCGGCGGCTCGCTTCTGATGGATGTTCATTCGCTGAATATCTTCAACCAAAAGCAGGAAACCGCAACCTATGAACTCAATCAGCTCAACGGCTTTTGGTCACCAAACACGTACTACGGCTTTGTTAATTCCTTCAAATACGAAGACGAAAAAGTGTCGCTGGATAAATACACAATCATCGAAAAAGACCGCACTCGCACCGTTTATAACTGGCTGCAGTATTTCACCCGAGAATCACTAACCGAAGAACTGACCGAAAACGGTTTCACTGTGCAGGATTTTTTCTCCGATGTCGCAGGGCTTCCTTTTACGCCGGAATCGGCTGACATAGCCGTCGTCGCAACAAAATTATAAAACGCAAAACCTATGCAATAACAAACCCCAAATGGGTCAGACCGCCCTGCCAACGCCGATCGACAAAGGCCTGCGCAATGCTCGGCAATGATCGCCGGGCCTTACTCGATCTTTTCAACGTTGACTACCTCGCTGCTGCACCCGATGGCATAGTGATCCGAGTCCCTTTTGACCATGAAAACGATAACGGTTTCTTCCGCTTCAAACACGCTTTCACACTGTTCCTGCTGGGCGTCTTCAAAGAACTCCTTTTCAACGCCGACATCAAAACAATACGTCCTGTCCAGCAGCGTGGAGGGGTATTCCCGGACCAGTTCCTGAAGCTTTTCTTTGGAAATATGAAGCCCTTCGGCCAGTGGATGAATCTGTCCGTCTTTGTCCTCTTTGACCCAAAAGTTCCGCTCGCCCTCAATCGTATGGGTGTAAATGCTTCCTTTGCTTGTATGATATTTCATTCGCATGATCAACTCGCCCTGTCCGGTACCGGTTTTAAGTTATTGTACCGCGAGTCTGTTTTTCTTCAAGCGCAAAATCCGCGCGGGCGAACTCTTTGTCCTATGTCAGGATTGGAGCGTCGTCCTCTATCGTTTATCTGCCGTTGAGTTATTTCCCAATTGTTACACTTACCCATCGTCCGCGTGAATACGCAAAACCGTCGCCTTCCGGTATTTTCTTATTGGAAGCCGTGTTGAAATGGATCTGAATCTTATCACCTTTGGCCAGAGCCACATTTTCCCATACATGGGGTGCCGGTTGGTAGTCGTCTGCGCTCGCCAGATTTTGGGCCGAACCGATTTGCCTGCCGTTAACAAACAGCTTATAGGTCGATTCGCCGTCCGTTTCGGTCATCGCGGTTAAGACCAGGGTGTACGTTCCGTTATTGCCGTTGTAAACTGCTTCGGCGGCGGCGAATTTGTCCTTGTACTGGGCCGCATTAATGGCCAGGGCTTTTCTGCGAGTATCCTTATAGGCCGGGACCAGTCCGTCGCCTTCGATAACGTTGAAGTCATCTAAAGCTGACAACACCAATCCGCCTTCCGTCTCGCCGTCAACCTTTGTCGTAGAGGCACACCCTGAGAAAACCAACGGTACCAATACTACAAGCATCAATACAGATTTTTTGCCCATTTTCGATCCTTTCAAACACTTAATATATCAATTCTGATTTTCTTTCAAGGGTGGGTCTTTGAAGACTTTATGCCCCAACGTTTGGCCAGAATGGACATCTTTGGACTCAAAATACCTGCCCCGAGCTTCATAACCGAAGATTGTGACAACATCATAGTTGGCATCGAGATTAAGCCAGTTAAAATAAGCAGAGTGCTCAATTGGCCCCAAGGCCTTGAGTGGAGATTTCCAAAGTTCCTTTCCGGACTTGAGATCAAAAGCAACGATACTGCCGCCGGAACTGCCCGAATAAAAATCGGCATAGTACAATCTGTCATCAAGAATGCGAAACACTGATCTTTTATGTCCCAACCAACTATGGATAACGTCCTTATCATCCATAATACGAATTGTTAACATCGAGCGATTATCGTGTTGGCTGATAAGATGGATGTCGTACTTGTTCCCGGCCTGTCCAATGCAGTAAAATGGCGATGCCATCTCATCGGACCATGCCCAATCCACCCTGTCGGCCGATTTTTGATAGTCAATCTTAGGCGACTTCTTAACAATATCAGTATTCACTTCCGCAGAAACTAACTCTGTTCTGGACTGACAACCAATAACCAAACACAAGGATATACACAGCGTTACATAAATATTCAAACGAATCTGCCCCAACGTTTTCATAGCATCTCCTTATCAATTTGAAAGCCCTCCTGCAGCCGGATTGTCTTATCCAGCGACGCCGCCAGCCAGTGTTTCACATCGGTCTTGTCCCCAAGCAGAGTCAGCATGTCATGATCAATATCATCACCTTCGGCTTTTCCCTCACAATAAGCCCTCAGCGTATTCGATAACGTTTTCAATCGTCCCCGCAGCGGCGTTAATTCTTTATTAAAACAGCACGGAGCAAACACCCGATCCGCTTTTAGTTTGCCGTTGATCGCATTCAGCATCACAATCAGGTTATTGCCGTAGTTCCAGTTGCACGGCGAGCACAAATCGATCGCCAGCCCAATCGACATCTGGTCCGGCTCGCCGTTAAATTCATAATCGATCATCGTCGCGTTGGTTTGCTCTAAAAAGTCCACGTGATCGGCATAATGCTCCTCGGGATGATGCTCGATCGGATTTCCGTATCCATCAATATTCAAAACGAGGTTATAGTAACATTCGCCCCCTTCCAGCGACTGACGCAACTTGTCGACCAGCCGCTGAACTTGCCACACCTTAACGGGGCTTGTATCACCGAGACACTCACACAGTTCATCCGCTGATACTCCATCCACCTCAAGACCGACACACGTCGACGTATCCCCTTGGCACCACCCCGAAAGAATCGTTAGCGTATTCTCTAAATCGCGCTGTCGCTGGGGTGGACGTTCGCCAGACTCGACCGGCGGCTTTCCCGCCGCAATCGCACCGATAATCATCTCCGCTTCCTTGTCCGCTTCATGATAACAATACTCAAACCGCGTAATTAATGCCCGTAAAGCCGTGGTATCTTCATCCAATGGTGAAAGCGAATCCTCCAAAGCATCAATCGCCGCAATCTCCGCATCTTTCAGCAGATTCTCATCATCCAGCGCCCCGCAATTGCCCCAACAGGCTTTTATTTCTTTCTTCATCGCCAAGCCCTTTCAATTTAAATAACAGCCGCGTCATCGGGACGGGCGAATTCTTTGTCCCGGGTCAGGATTGGAGCGTCGTCATAGAGTTTATCTGCCGTTGAGTTATTTCCCAATTGTTACACTTACCCATCGTCCGCGCGAATAAGCAAACCCGTCGCCTTCCGGTATTTTCTTATTGGAAGCCGTGTTGAAATGGATCTGAATCTTATCACCTTTGGCCAGAGCCACATTTTCCCATACATGGAGTGCCGGTTGGTAGTCGTCTGCGGTGGCCGGATTTTGGGCCGAACCGATTTGCCTGCCGTTTACAAACAGCTTATAGGTCGATTCGCCGTCCGTTTCGGTCATCGCGGTTAAGACCAGGGTGTACGTTCCGTTATTGCCGTTGTAAACTGCTTCGGCGGCGGCGAATTGATCTTTATACTGTGCCGCATTGATGGCCAGCGCTTTTCTGCGAGTATCCTTGTAAGCCGGGACCAATCCGTCGCCTTCGATAACGTTGAAGTCGTCCAAAGCTGACAACACCAATCCGCCTTTAACATCGGCGGGTTTGGGCTGCGGTTTGGGTTTTTCCGACTGAGTTACTTTTCCGCCGTTTGACGTTCGAATCACCAGCAACCAATCTTTGTCGTCAGGAGCTTTGAACGTGTGGGGATAGGTCTTGTTTTCTATCCCCAGTTTCATAAATTGCTTGTCCAGTAAATCATCCAAACCTTCTCCGGTACGCGGATTATAATATCCTGACTTGTATGTTGCTCCGCCTTGAAGATCAAGATTCAGCGGTCCGCCTTGCTTCTGATAGATGAGATAAATTTGCCCGTCTTTGATAAAACAGTAATCATTTTCCTGCCGGGTTAAATCGTCTTTGCTTTTCATCTCCCAGAAGGGGATGTCTTGTTTGTCGAAGAACTGCAGGGCATAGCGGCACTGATCCCAGAAATCGTCGCGGCTGCGGAAGTCCTGACATGTCAAGTCGCTGTGGTCGTGTTTGTAGCCAAAGTACCATTCGCATCCCCAACCGCCGGCCATCAAAGTGCCCCACAAGCCGTTCATACGTGCATTATCGTGCGTGGGATCGTCTTTATCCGGCACCAGCGAATGCGTGGCATCCCCCGGTTCGTCACAGGCAACGGCCCATGGCTTGCCAGCCGCGACCGAACGCGTGATATAATCCAGCGTTCGCTTGTGGACGTTAGAGAAGTCTGGTTTATTTGTTTGCAAAGAGAAGCCTGTCAGCTTTGATCCCGGACCTAGGAGGTCGTAGTGCGGCTCGCCGTTATGGATGACGATATGATGGTGATAGGGATCATTGTCATAGAAATATTGTGCCCAGCTTTTTTTCTGAGCCGTGCTTGCGTTGTTGATCTCTTCGCCCAGATTCCAGTTCAGGGCCAGGTGGTGACCAAAGCGGGCAATCAGTTCCCGGTAGTACAATTTACGCTGAGGACCAAGATCGCCGCCATCGAGGAGCATTTCATTTTCAGTTTCCATCGTCTTAAAATGTAGAAACATACCAAGATTGGTACCGTGTTCGAAGATGATTTCCCATTGATCAAGGCGAGAGACATCCATACGCAACCGCTCGTCGTACGTTGTATAGGGGAATACATTGCGGTCATCGCCATTGATATTCATTGGGAGAAAAGAAAATACATTCATGCCTTCTGAAGCCAGGTAATTAACGGCACCGATAAGACCCTTGCCCTTGCCGCTTTGCCAGGTCGGATCGCCCGGTTTCCAATCCTTGACATGGGGCTCCCATGTCTTGATGAGGTCGTCTTTGTGACCGTCTGTTTTGAAGTCCCCGTCGAAATCAGCATAGGCCAGCAGATTCTCCGGGGCGTCTGCACCCTGCTTAAGAAAATATTCTTTAGTTCCGGCAAATTGCAGATAATGGCCGCCGACGTAATCCAGCCGGCCTTTGCCGCGGAAATCGCGTCCGGTCTTATCGCTGGCCTTAATGTTGAAAGAACCTTGTTTGCCGTCGATGTATCCGCCGGATGCCGGCTTCTGATACCATTGATCCATCATCGCGACATTGTCGCCTTTGTAAAATGCTACTGAATATTTCCATGTGCCCGCCTCGTCCGGAGCCAGATGCGCCCGCCACTGATTGCCGGAATCGGCGCTGGTATTGGCGGCATCTCCATCGGCAGCGTAGTACCCGGGCACAACGTATGTTTGTCCCGAAGGCCCGGTGAACGCCACATCCAGCCGGTAATCCGTGAACGGATTCGGCGCGGCTGTTTCGCTGGTTTCAGGCCCGTCAAAGGTCAGTGTTACCTTGTGCCAGCATTTCAATTCGCCGTCAACCTTTGCCGCAGAGGCACACCCTGAGAAAACCAACGGCAGCAATACTACAAGCATCAATACAGATTTTTTGTCCATTTTCGATCCTTTCAAACTAAAAGTTAATACACGCTATGCTTATTTATTATCAGGCATCCACTATTCTTTTTCAACAACACGTTTCATTTTAAATGTTCCATCAACCGGGCCTTTGTAGTATCCCTCAAATGTATCGCCATCCAGTGTGCCGCCGCCGGTATAAGTCCCCTCGTCCGCGGTATAGGGAAATCGGTTCCCTTTCAACACACCATCCATCACGTGCATCGGTTCATTTTCTGTATCCAGAGAATCCAATACCAGCATCCGGTATTGATGATTGCCCTGCTCAATCACCTTTGCGGCGAACGTAAATTCATTGCCTTTCGAGTCAATACCGCTGCCCTGCCAGTCTCCTGCAAATGGATCCGCACACCCTCCCAAAAACAAACACGTACACAGCAGCATCAACAAAACATTAAATCTATTCACTTTCATACTCCTTTACTTAGCACCCAAGTTTGACCGCCGTGCCGTAAACCAGCAGTTCAGCGGCGCTGCCGATGACGCTGGTGGTCATATAGCGGACATTGATGATCGCGTCGGCGCCCATCTGTGCGGCTTGCACCTTCATCCGGGCGAGCGCGGTGCTGCGGGCCTTGCCCATCATCTCGGTGTACTCGGTCAGCTCCCCACCCAGTATCAGCCGCACGATCGCCGACAGGTCATTGCCCAGCCAGATCGCATACACCGTATGCCCCTGCGCCACACCCAGCACCTCCGTCACCGGCCTGTTGGGTACGGTATCCGAGTTCAGTGTCAGGATCGAATCGCTCGGTGCTTTCGGCTCCAATTCCGGCGTGGGTTCAACAATCGGCCAGCGGGCCAGTTGTTCACACGCCAGCGTAATCAGCACAACCAAAAACCCGCCGAGAAAACAAAAAATTGAAATCCGCAGCCATATCGGAACTACCGGATCATCCTGAACGATGACATGCCACGGCACCCCACCAAACAGCGACACAAATAACCCCGCCACAAACACAATCGAACCAATCTGACGTACTGCTTTCATAACATCCCCTTTCTTTGGAATGCCCAAAACAACTTTGTTTCAGATTTATGGTTTAGTGCTTCGTATTTCTGTTTATTTTCCATCCAACCGTTTTTTATATTTATTCGATCCCGGGATTACATTCGCGGTCTGTTCGGTTGCAAGTTCGGTCAAACGCTTCACCACGTCCGGATGCTCTGCAGCAATGTCATACTGCTCGCCCGGGTCCTGCTCTAAGTGATACAACTGCGGCGGGTCATGCTTTGTTTTTTTTTCGCCCTGTCCAAAAGCCCCCTGCGTGATGAAGTGGGCCTTCCACGGCCCTTCACGGACGGCATAAATCTCCGTGCCTCGATAAAAATACATTACCTCGCGCGGGCTTTTCTGCTTACCCATCAATACCGGCGACAGGTCATAGGAATCGATCGGCCCATTCGCAGGCGCCTTGGCACCGGCCAGCGTGCAAAATGTCTTATAGATATCCAGTATCGATCCGGTTTCGCGCACCACGGCGCCCTGTTCAATCCGCCCCGGCCACCAGAAAATGGCCGGCTCGCGCACGCCGCCATCCCAAGTCGTGCCCTTGCCGCCGCGAAGCAGGCCGGCCGAGCCACCGTTTTCTTTTTTACTCAGCCACGGTCCGTTATCCGATGTGAACACTACCAGCGTATTTTCGGCCAGGTCCAGGTCGCGCAGCGTCTGCAGGATCGTCCCGACCGACGCATCCAGTTCTTCAACCACGTCACCGTATAGCCCGCGTTTGCTTGTATCCAGAAAATCATCCGAGGCGAACAGCGGAATATGCGGAAACGTGTGCGCCATGTACAGGAAAAACGGCTCGTCACGGTGATCTTGAATGAACGACACGCAGCGGTCTGTATATCGCCCGGTCAGCGTTGCCTGGTCCGCCGGATACTCAATGACTACATCGTTCTCTAACAGCGGCACCCAGTTCTTTTTCTTGTTCGCGGGGTCGCGCATCTTTTCCAGCGTCATGCCCTCGCGGAACTTGACATTATCAGCAACCGGCATCTCCGGATCGACCCGCATATCGTTGGAATACGGAATACCAAGGTATTCGTCAAAGCCCTGATTACCCGGCAGGTAGTCCGGCCGATGCCCCAAGTGCCACTTACCCACACACGCGGTTGCATAGCCGTTGTCCTTCAAGGTCTCGGCCAGCGTCACTTCTTTGGGGTCCAGTCCCTCGGCTGACCATTCAAAGAACACACCCGTACTGGTCCCGGTCCGTATCGGGTACTTGCCGGTCATCAGCGCCGATCGGCTCGGCGAACAGACCACCGCGGCCGAATAAAATTGTGTCCACTGCTGACCCTCTTGCGCCATTTTATCCAGGTTTGGCGTGGCAATTGTCGGATGCCCGTAACAGCCCAGGTCCCCGTAGCCCAGATCGTCGGCAAAAATTACAATAAAATTAGGCCGCTCTTTCCTGGCCGCGGGCGTCCATGCGCCCCAGCTCAACAGCATCAGTACGGAAAAAACAACTATTCTTACTCTCTTTTTTTCATCCATTTTCTTGTCACCTGCTTAATTGTTTGTCATCATGTATCCGTACTATAGTGTGTCCCCGCCACAGCCAGGCATCCTTCTTCGCTCTCCGAGCTGCGAAGGACGGGAAGCTTGACCGTGCCGCCGGCCGGAACAACCGCTGTCAATCATTCGATCCCTGTTAACCGCTCACAATGCATAATGCAATCCAGGGGATGATGTTGAACATGTAAACCAGAAGCTTATAGACGCCAAGGAAGGAATAGATCGCCACATTGAACTGCAACTCGGTAATGGGAAACATCCGGCTGTGCATTTTATACACCCACGACCGCCCCTGCCACAGGATTAAAAACATAACGACCATTAGGGCCACATTGATCAGCGAGCACCAGCCCAGCACTTCACGAATTTCATAAATTGTCATATTGCACCTCTCTTTTTGGACACGGATTCACACAGTTTTTCATTGATTTATACCCTTCAGAACAGTGCCGTTTTATATTTGCGCTAATCAGTGTTCATCTGTGCCGGAAATTTCAAGCGGTGTCAATTCGAGCAGTCCGCGGTTTCATTCCTCTGTTCACAATAAAAACAGCGGTGCCGAACCTTGCTGCCGGCGCCGCTGCTGCTGAAATAACCAACCTCTTTACACCACTGCGTTTTTACACTGTCTTAGTCCGCCATGTCCTCGGCCATGTCATCAGCCATGTCTTTGGCGTCATCGGCCATATCTTCAGCAACTTCCTTCATCTCATCCATGACATCATTTAGTTCCGGCTCTTCTTTCTTGCAGCCGCCCAAACTCAGTCCGGCTACCGCAACCAGTACCAGTAACATACGTAAGATCATCATACATCTCCTTAAATTGATTTCCGTCATTTCATTTAAAAGCGGCGTTATTGTTCCGCCGCGATATCCGCTTCGATTTCCGCTTCCATTTTGTCCAGTTCGGCGTCAAGATTTTCCTCGGTAATCGTCACCTCGGCGGGTTCGGTCGGCGGAGTTGGATTTTTGTCCTTGCAGCCGCCCAGCGTCAATGCCGCCGCCGCAATTGCTATCAGTAACATTCTTGACATCATAAGAACCTCCATTTCTAAACAATTGTTATTCTTCTTCACCGGACTGGCCGTCAATGTTCGATTCGTCTTTGGCTTCAATTTTCTCGGTCTTGCCCTCGGAACCGCGCCCGGTCATCTTCGCATGTTTTTTATCATAGCGGCTGTTTTCTTTGTCCATCAATGTCTGAATCCGCCCAATGGCTTTGTCGTCTCCCTTGTTCTGAGCCACCTTGAGCATTTCGGCCAGACGTGCCTGACGTGCGGCATGTTTTTGGTCCTCGTGCTGCATCTGCTTGGCCAGTGCCGCGGCCTTTTGATCTTTGCCAAGGCCTGTGCCTTCCGGCTTGCCCTTGGCCTGGGCGGATTTTTCTTTGCCTTTGGCCTGGCCCGCGGCTTTTTCGGCATCATCGCCGGCTTCGTCTTCGGTTTTCTCTTTGGCCGCTTTGGCTTCCTTGCCTGCTTTTTCCTTGGCCGCCTTGGTTTTTTCTTCTAACTCAGCCGCTTGCTCTTCGGTTACAGGAATCTGCCTTGTTATCGTCTGTCCGGTCCTGGGATCGCGGGTTGTAACGGAACGGGTCGGGCGGTCTTTCGCGTTTTGGGACCCTTCTATGGGAACCTCTCTCGTTACAGTCTCTCCCGTTCTGGGGTCACGGGTTGTTACGGTGCGCGTTTGTCTTTCCGTTTTCGATGTTTCGGTTTTTTCTTCGGCGGTATCTTTTGCGGCGGCTTTTTGACCGCCGGGGGTATCGGGCTTTCCTTTGCCCGCGTTGGAAGCCGCCCATGCGGCCGATCCGCTGAGAATGAACACCATAGTAACAGTAAGAAGTAGAAATATACGTTTCATGGCTTGATCTCCGGAACTGATTTTGCTTTCCATTTCAAAACTCCGATAAAAAGTTCCCTGCCGCGGCTTAAATTCCAATTATACCCCCTCTGGAAAGGATGTAAACGGAATTTTAGAAAATTTCCGGATTTCCTGAAACGCCTTCTTTACGCTTGCATCTATATATAAGAGCCGTTAAAGTTGTCCGAAATCGACGCTGAAAGGAGAAAAGCACATGAACCTCAAAAACGCATGTTTCATCACATTGGTCATAGCACTTACGAGCATCCTGCTGACAATCGGAGGCTATGTCATCTTCTATGCAACACTGTTTATAGAGCACTTTAATATACCCAACCTCATTAATGCCGTCGTTGCAATCCTGGTGCTTCTGTTAGAGTCCGGCGGATTTATCATTTTTCTTATGGCGATGATGAATCGACTCAGAAATCCCGACGCCAATACAGGGACTCTCTTCGTTCTGGCCGCGATTCTTATTCTGCTTGGAGCATTGATCGGAATAGGGACGAGCTTAATACACGCGGTTGGCATATACAGGTACTTTGCAATACTTCGATTTATGTTCTATATGGGATTGTATCTTTTTGGTTTTCTCGCCCATCTGTGCCTGGGCATTCTTGCTTTGACACAATCTTCCGCTGCCTCCTCCGGCAAATCGCCGGCCGCACTCGCACTCGCTTGTTTTCTCGTCCTGTTTAGTTTGTCCATTGTCAATCATGCGATATGTTTTCAGCAATCCTTTCAAGACGAAAACCTGATCCGCACGGTTGGCTTCATATTGATGTCTTTGGGAGGTATCACCAATCGCGTCGCGGTAATCTTCTTCCTGCTAATGTTCCTCAAGCACCGCCCCTGGCCGCCAATGGCAACCGTCGAGGACCTGCCACCTGAACCGCTGCCGACGCTCAGTGCTGAAGTTGATCTGCCGGAATAGGAATAAACAAAAGCGCGGGAGCGCACCTGCCGCGACGGGCGCGAGCACGGCGGGAGCTCCCCGATTATAACACTTACATTTAATGAAACGCAATCGGGCGGCTCGCGCCGCCGCGCTGTTGTCAAAATCAACCCGCCTTTAATTGGGTCACGAGTTGTTTTGTTTCCGGTGATTGTTTCTGCTGGGCGTCTTTGAAGCGGTCGGCTTGTTCGGGGTAGAGCTGCTTGAACAGTTCGTTGCCTGCGACGATTTCTTTGAGGGCCCGGGATTTGTCGCGGGCGGTTCTGATGGCTCCCGCGATGCGGATGCCGTACGCACCGCCGAGCAATCCGGCCAGTGCAATGCCCAACTCCATCGCACTGTCGGCCAGCGCCCACGCATCCGGTTTTCGCAGTGAATCGGCTTTGGCCTGCGACAAGGCATCTTCAAGGGTGGCACGGTCAAGCTCTCTGTCCTTCGTAGCTCCGGGAGCGAAGAAGGATGCTTGGCCGTGGGGATACCCTGTGGCGAACGTGTCCGGCAATCCATAATCGACTACAAACGCCGTACTCTGCTCATGCGCGAGTGTTGTCAGGCCGCACAAGTCCGGCGAGGCGTTTTCGTCCACTGCTGTCTCCGCCGCCGCGGCACAGACTTCGCGATGCAGCCAGGCATTTTGCTTCTGCGCCTCGGTCGCGGCGTAGCGAAATCCTTCGCAACCGCACAGGCACAGAACCGGGAATAGAATGATTGTTAACTGTTTCATGATTTGCTCCTTTCTTTGAATTGTAAATTGTAGATTGTAGATTATTCTTTCGCCCCTGCGGGGCTTGAGGTTTTTCAGTGATTCATCAACCAGGGACTCACGTCCCCGGCTAACTTACTTTCGCCCTGCGGGCTTGGACAAATTGCCCTTGCTCTGTCGATATGCTGCGGTTATAATCTTAGCCAATAATAACAAAACAGGAGAGCTGATATGAAAACACAATGCCCCGGTTGTAAACAGTTGTGGAACATTCAAGAGCATGAACAAGGCGCATCAATGAAGTGTTTTAATTGCACAACAGAATTCACCGCCGCTGTCTATACCGGCCCGATCCCGGAAGTGCCTCCCCCGAAACGGTCTCTACCATCAGGCCCCCGAGAATCCACCGGCCCGCTCTGCTATTACGGCTTTTTCTGGTATTTGCTCAGCGGAGCAGTGCTCTTCTTTGGAATTGTCGGCGGCGCTGAAGCGAAATCTATGATTCAGGAAAGATCTGGGCTGGTCCTCGGTGTTATTACAGTTCTGTTCTTCCTGATAGCTTTTGCTATTGGCAGCATCCTTTACCACATCGACCGTATCGAATGCCACATCGAAAAACTCCGAGAAGAGGTCAAAGGCAAGGAGTAATCGCATGAAAACACAATGCCCCAATTGTAAAGAGTTGTGGGATATCGAAGAGCGAGAACAAGGCGCTTTAATGAAATGTTTTAATTGCACAGCAGAATTCACTGCCGCTGTCTATACCGGCCCGATCCCGGAAGAACCGCCTCTGCCAAAACGCTCAAGACCACTCCCGCCAATGTCATCAGAATCCCAACAATCCGATTATGTTTCAAAAAAATACCCCGGCGGTCTGTGTCAGGTGATCGCGGTTTTGACGGCCATCGCCGGGGGCTTCTCTGTCCTTGTCTTTCTTATAATGAACCATCTTGGAGCAGCATTGGTCACATTTATCAGCGCTTTTTTATCCTTCTATGCCTGGAATTCTCTCGGCAAAACCATGAACGGTCTTCAACAAGTCCAAGAACAGGTCGAAGAACTGCAACGAGAACTAAAACAACAAAAAGATATAAACTCCTGACTCCCGTTAATCCTGCCTGTCCGGCGAAGCTCATAGAGCGAAGACGGATCTAAAAAAATCTGCGATAATCCACGTGATCCGTGGTTACACAATTCGTGGTCATTCGTGTCTGCTCGTGGTTCTATTCCTGGTCGCTTATCGTGTTCCCGATTTATTGAGATTCGTGATGCATTTACCTCACTATCAATTTTGCGGCAGGAACGGTCCGTCATCGGGGGGTTGATATTGAACCGCCTGCTTTGGAGGCAATTGATTCAGTGCTTTCAAACCACCGAAGATGCAAAACAACGCAAATCCATGAAACGCAATACTGAGAATATCACCCCACAACAAGAAGAGCAATCCGTCGAGCACATAGAAAACCATACCTACAATAATGGCCGACTTAATTCGCTTGAGTCCCAGAAAGCCAATCAACACATAGATGCCCGCAATGAGCAAGTCGATCCCGAACGCCGCATATTTGATTGTATTGCCAAGCTGCATTTCTTCAGAAATCGCCAGAACAATCCCATCGACCATCTGTGTCGCACCCAGACCAATCACAAAACTCCACTCCGCCCCCGTCAACCATAGAACTGAATTGACCAGTGACAAACCCGCAATCCAGTAAAACCAACTGATGCCACGATTAAATTGTCGTTCCAGTTCCATCAGTTGAATCTGCAGATTCTGCTCCGACGACAAAACGGGTTGTTTGGAATTTGACGATTCCTGTACGGTTTCTTGAGTTTCCAACATATCTTCCATAAATGCCTCCTTTGTATAGATGTTTTATGTCTCCTGTTAGGACCCATCATAACGCAATGCATATTTTTATGCTATAAAAAAACCGGTAAAAATCACTAAATCCTGTTTATCCCGTTAATCCTGCCTGTCCGGCGAAGCTCGTAGAGCGAAGACGGATCTGAAAAATAATTCGCGTTGATTCGCGTGTATTCGCGGTTCATTTTTGTTCGAGGGTTTGCAGGCGGTACTCGTGGGCGAGGGTGCGTTCCTGTAATGTTTCGAGTTTATCGCAGAGTTTTTCCTGGGCGGCGAGCAGTTGTTTGACGTCGTGGCTGACGATGTCGAGTTGTCTTTGCAGGTTTACCCAGCTTCCCAGGATTAACCCTGCCAGCGTGATTAACTGCACCAGAACGGACACGCTGACCTGCCGCTGGATGCGCCATTTGTTGTTTTTTTCCATAATAAACTCCTTCCAGAACTGATAACTGGTTACTGTTGACTGATTACTGATAACTGAAATTATTGTTTTGACACCTTTCGCCGAGCGTTTATAATGCTAATGAACTCATGAGGTTGTAAATCCGATGCAATGGGAGAGAGCATGAAGCGTTTTTGGGAAGGATTAACTGTTTGTGTCATTTTCGCGGTGGCCGCGGCGACGGCTACGCTGCTGTTCCACGCCACCGGCGATTACACCACCTATTACGCCGCGGTGAAGGTCTATTCGATTGGCTGGTTTGCGGCGTGTGTGCTGTCGTTTTACTGCGGGCTGCTCGTTGTGCCGCGGTCGATGGGGATCATCTTTTCGTTTACAGGGCTGGTGGCGTTTGCCATCCTGTGCGCACTGGATGCCGGGCTCCTGTCGGCGTATCCATATCTCGGGCGCATCGTTCAAATCCTGCCGGCTATGCTGTTTTTGTTCGCGTGGGCGTTTATTGCCATTACTTCATGCCGGAGCGACAATAAAAAGGTGCGCCTCAGCAGTTGGCTGTGGCTGGCGGTGTTCCTGACGCTGCTGTTCAACTGGGGGGCGTTTCATTTCGCACAGGGCAAACTGCACAAACAGCGCAACATCCACATCGCAGAGGCCCGCGAAAAAACATTGCAACTGGTGGAAAAACTTGACGCCTACAAGCAAACCAACAACGTCTATCCGGACACACTGGCGGAGGCGGGATTGACCGAGGAAATGTCAGCGTTGTCCTATCGCGGCAAGCGCATCAAGTACTTC
>Ga0272442_10004217_pt1 | contig 19773 bp, 16 predicted proteins | sample SSMForm2O_FD_200262 | JGI IMG/M metagenome (GOLD analysis project Ga0272442, IMG submission 200262) | Marine sediment archaeal communities from Little Sippewissett salt marsh, Falmouth, MA, United States - SSM-Form-2O | ecosystem: Environmental > Aquatic > Marine > Wetlands > Sediment ... | reverse complement strand
CCTGCCAACGCCGAACAGGGGATGATCCGCGATCATCCGCCCCGCAGTCCGCCAGATTGCCTGACGGGATCCGATATATTCACCCTTAAGCTCGGTTTGCAATTCATTGACATGGCGAAAAAGAATATCCGGAGCCGCCCAATAAACCAATGCCGCCAAAATTACCGGGAAAATGGCCGCATACTTTAAAAATCTGCGCGGGATGAAAAAAAGACAGGTGAGCAGGCCAATAACAATCGCACCCATGGGACCCCGCCCATATGATAACAAAGCCGCCAGGGCCGCAAGAATAAAACCCCCATAATAAAAAAAACGCCGCTTGACAGTTTCCATATGAAGAGCACATCCCAGCAAAAATAGCGTCGATATCGCAAAAAAGTTGCCATACGTCATGACATTGGGGAAAAAGCCCTGGGCACGAAAACCCGCCGAGGGCGCGCTTACCAGCGAAGTTGAAATATACCAGTCAACCCCTATAAAATGCTGGGCAATGCCGTAGAGAGACATAAGCGACGCCGATAGCAGGAATGTCTCAAGCAGAATGAAAAGACGTCTTTCGCTCGTAATCATGACCGCTATCACCGGAATACCGATAAAAAGCCAGTCTTCAAGCAAATACGCCAGTGATTGCCTGGCGTCCGTGCCGAAAAAGGATGACACAAACGACCATACCACATACATCAGAATTATCCAGAAAACACTATCCCTCGAAAATGATCGGCGGTATTTTCCGTCTTGTATAAATATTACAATTGCCGCAAGTAACCCCAACCCCAGGAACATCTGCGACAAAGCCTTAGAAAACGTGATGGATATAAGGAAACCGGCAATACAGAAAAAACCGGCGTTTTCCCAGATAGTGTATTTTCGTGACATTATCCGAAAAGATCGCTTTCAATCAACTCAACCAGGGTGTGAATTATGAAAATGTGTTCTTCCTGAATCCGCTGAACCGATTGATGTGGCACGATTAACTTTTTATCGACGATTGCGGCCAACCGCCCACCATCCTTGCCGAGCAGGGCCGAAGTTATCATCTTTTTTTCTCGCGCGGTCTCAGCCGCACGGATCAGATTGGCCGAGTTGCCCGACGTCGAAATCATCAGTAACATATCTCCGACCGCACCCAACCCCTCAACCTGGCGGGAAAAAATCATGTCATACCCGTAATCGTTACCAGCCGCCGTCAAGACCGATGTGTCCGCGTTAAGAGCCAGCGCTGGAAGCGACTGGCGATTTTTCTCTGATGTCAGGCGAACAATCATCTCCGCCGCCATATGCGATGCGTCAGCCGCCGAACCACCGTTGCCGCAAATCAGCAATTTGCCGCCCGCACCAATAACCCCCGCGCAAACATTGGCCAGATCAACCAGCGGTTTCGCCAGCGCCTCCGATGCCGTCCGCCTCAGCAGGCTGGATTCCTCCCCCGCCCGTAAAATCAGTTGTATGCGTTCCTCGTCGGTCATACCGGAATCCTTTCTGATGGATGAGCCGCCGCGGTGAACTCCCGTAGCTTTTCAATATCCCCGCCGTTTTTTTCGAAATGGTCGCCGACAACTACCAATGCCGCGCCCGCCGCAATTTTCGAGTTAACTTCTTCCGAGGTGCGAATCCCCCCACCGATAATGAGCGGAAGATCAACATAGCCCGCCACCGCGTCTATCATTTCTTCCGGAACCGAATACTCAGCACCCGAACCCGCCTCGAGAAACACCACCTGCATTCCCAGGTATTGCGCCGCCAGGGCATGGGCACAGGCGATATCAGGCTTGTCGGCCGGAATCGGAAGAGTGTTGGACATGTACTGAACCGACGTGTACCGCCCCGATGCGATCAGCAAATACCCGGTCGCAATCGGTTCGATACCGTATTCTCTTATCATCGGGGCACCACGGACCTGTTCATCAATCAGAAACTGAGGATTACGCCCCGACAACAGCGACGTGAACAAAATTGCATCGGCCTCCGCCGTAATCTGGCTGTGCGTCCCCGGGAAAATTATCACCGGCAGGTCGGTATGCGTTTTTATCTGCCGAACCACCCGGTGGAAATTGCCGTGCGTGGCCAGACTGGTACCCACCAGAATTGCATCAACTCCGCAATCACAGGCGGCTTCGGTCAGCGACAAAAGAGCGGACTCGCCGGAGCGATCAGGATCAATCAGCAATAAAAAACCGCCGCCCCGGTCGGCCCTGACCTGCATTAAAGATTGAAAAACCGACATCATCCGTCCCCCTGGTTAATTGGACTGCTGAAGTTTCCCCTCGAACTCCGCTACGATCGCATCAATACCGACCGAATCCGGAACACTGCCGCGCGCGAAATTGGGACGGCCGCCTCCGCGCCCGCCCAGCGCCTGCAATACCGCGCGGGAAATATTCCCGACATGCGCCGTTACCGATGAACTCCCCGCCGACATAAACGTCGCCTTGCCGTTCACTTTGCCCAGCGCCAGCGCAATCAGTGGCTGTGCCTCTCCCTTGACACTGTCAACCCAACCGCTCATTTCATCCGTCTCGACCGCGCCGAAATCATGATACCTCAGCGTTACCGATCCGACCGACATTTCACTTCCCACCGAAACCGCCCCGCCGGAAAACCGTTCGCTCTTGAGCTTTTTTACTTCCTTCTGCAATTCCAGCGCTTTCCTGCCTGACTCCTCGACCGCCTCGACCAGCTCCGGCTCCGGACGGTTCAGCAGACCACCAATCCGCTCCACCGCCTGCTTCTGGCTGAGCATCTTCTCAATTGCCTTATGGCCGGTGATCGCCTCAATCCGCCGCACCCCGGCGGCAATCCCGGTCTCCAGCGTGATCAAAAACGGCCCGATCTGCGCGACATTGTCCACATGCGTCCCACCGCACAACTCTTTCGAAAAATCATCAACCGTTACCACTCGCACCGTACTGTCATACTTCTCGCCGAAAATCGCCATCGCCCCTTCTTTTTTGGCCGTCTCAATATCCTTTTCTACCGTATCAACCGCTTTTCCCTTGAGTATCTGCTTGTTGACAATCTCTTCCACCCGCGTCACTTCTTCCGGCGTCATCGGTTTGAAATGCGAAAAATCAAAACGTAATTTGTCATCTCCCACATACGACCCCGATTGATACACATGCTCCCCGAGCACCGTCCTCAGCGCCGCATGAAGCAAATGCGTGGCGGTATGATTTCGCATGATATCCCACCGCCGCTCACTGTCAATTGACAGCACCGCCGCTTTGCCTTTGATATCCTCAGGCCTTATACTCGTGGGACTATCACAAACATGCACAACCGTGTTATCCTGCTTGAGTAACATCCTGATATTGTAAGTATCTTTATCTATTTGAATCGTGCCCCAGTCGCTGATCTGCCCGCCAGCCTCAACATAAAACGGCGTCTCATTCGTGATAATGCCAAGCTCGTTACGGCCTTGGTAATTTAACTGAATCGCCTTCACCACCTCGGACTCAATCTCGAATCGCTCCCGCACAAATTTGGTCTCAACTGCCGCCTGTTTGTCATTTGCAAGCGATGAGTGTATCGCATCCTGGTACCACACCCGGTCACCCTCATCAAAATTCGCCGCCGCCCTCGATTGATCCTTCTGCCACGCCATCGCCTTCTCAAACCCCGCCATATCCAGCGTCAATCCCGCTTCATCCGCCATAATCTGCGTCAGGTCGGCCGGGAACCCGTACGTATCGTACAACCGGAACACATCCTCACCGGCAATAATCTTCTTACCGCTTTTACTTACCATCTTGACAATGTCATCGAAATGCATCAATCCGCTGTCCAGCGTCCGCCCGAACGATTCCTCCTCGGACTTGATCACGTTCTCCACGTGCTCCTGCCGCGTCTTGATCTCCGGATACACCGCCCCCATCAAATCCACCAGCGTCGGCACCAGCTTGTAAATAAACGGCCCCTCGATCTCCAGCAGGCGGCCGTGACGGGCCGCACGGCGCAATATCCGCCGCAACACATACCCCTGCTTCTCGTTCGAAAGCCCGCCCCCGTCCGCGATACAAAACGTCAACGCCCGAACGTGGTCCGCGATCACTCGATGCGATACCCCGCGCTCATCGACAAAATATTTCTTCCCGCTGATCTCCGCGATATGGTTGATAATATCCCGAAACAGATCCGTCTCATAATTGCTGTTGACTTGCTGAATCACACTGGTCAGGCGTTCCAGACCCGCGCCGGTATCGACCGACGGCTTTGGAAGCGGCACCACCGTCCCGTCAGGCTTCTGGTCATACTGCATAAACACCAGATTCCAGATTTCCGTGAAACGGTCGGACTCACCGTTAACCACCGCATCCGGCCCGGTCCCATACTCCTCGCCACGATCGTAATGAATCTCCGAACACGGCCCGCACGGTCCCACCTCACCCATCGACCAGTAATTTTCCTTCTTGTCGAAGCGCATAATCCGGCCGTTTTTCAACTCCGGTGCAATCTTCTCCCAGAGCGCAAAAGCCTCGTCATCCTCAAGATACACCGATGTATACAACCGGTCCTTGGGAAGCTTCATCTCTTTGGTGATCCAGTCCCAGCAGTACTTGATCGCTTCTTCCTTGAAATAATCACCGAACGAAAAATTCCCCAGCATCTCGAAAAACGTCTGGTGCCGCCCGGTCCGCCCCACGTTCTCCAGGTCGTTGTGCTTGCCGCCCGCCCGCATGCACTTCTGCGATGACACCGCCCGCGGATGCTCGGGCTTTTTCTTGCCCGTGAAGATATCCTTGAACTGATTCATCCCGGCATTGGTAAACATAATCGTCGGGTCGTCAAACGGGATGACCGGCGACGACGGAAACACTTTGTGGTCGTTATGCTTGAAAAAATCTATGAACGATTGCCTGATTTCAACTGCGTTAATGACTCGGTTCCTCCTCCGCTAATTTCTCAAAGGCCTCTTTCGCCGCCCGATACCCTATCGCCCGGCGGGACAGATAATTATACGCTTTCCTCCGGGCCGTTTCAAGGTCAAATTTGGATAAATACCGCCACCGCAGGCGAAGTAGCCGCTCCGCCAGCTCGGTCTCGTCGGTGTCGGCCAAATACTCGTCCACCACGCTTTCCGCGATCTTGAGAGAAACCAGGCTCGACCGCAACTTCGCAATCAAATACCGCCGCCCGGCCGGCTTCCGCGCCAGCATCGACTCCACCATCGACCGCGCGAATCGCAAATCGTCCAGCATCCCCATCGCCAGAAAATCCCCGACAATCTGCTTGATAATCCGCTCCGCATATTCTTTCTGCTTCAACTTCCGCATCATCTGCCCGACCGAGTAATTGCGCCGCGAGAGAAGATATGTCGCGTAATTCTCCGCCCGCTTCTGATCCGAAACCGTAACCACCTGCTCCAACTGGTCCAGCGTCAGCGATGTGCCCTCTGTGATCCCGAACTGCGCGATAACCGACGCCAGCACGACCACGTCCTCGTGGTCCTTGACCCCCAGGTAACACAGACTGCCCTTGCGGCGAATATGCTCGATCGTAATGGTCATAACTCAGCCGAAAATCTACATAATATCGGGCAAATGGGAAACAAAAAACCTCCTCTTGCCATTATTACGGTAAGCATATACATTGGAATCATCATGATTTGAAAGGAGACTGATATGCCGGTTCGCAAATATAACGAAGTCGATGAGATACAGGTCAAAATGGAGGGCGTCGCGGGCGAGGTCACCAAACGCGTCCCGATTGGCAAAGACGAGGGGTGGGACGGCTACACCATGCGCGTCTTCAAAATCGCCCCCGGTGGCAATACCCCCAAACACAGCCACGACTGGGAGCATGTCAACTACATCATGGCGGGAAAGGGACAATTATTGATTGACGGTAAGATTTCTGAAGTCAGCGAGAAGGATTTCGCCTTGGTTCCGCCGAACGCCGAACACCAGTTCCTCAACCCCTACGACCAGCCGTTCGAATTCATCTGCATCGTCCCCAACCGCGGCGAATATTAATGTGAGTTAGTTACTTCTGTATTACTGTAATAAAATTAGTACATTACATTGAATAATAGAAATGGAGAGGCCATATACAATGCAAAAATATAGTGGAATCCAACTCAATGCCAATAGCAAGACCAACATCGCAAATGCGGCAGTGCCAATATAAAAAACAATACTATCCAGACGTCGTGATTTTTCTTGGTTTTTTTGTACGACAAATCTTTTTGCTAACAGACTGCCCTTTAAGATGGCGACCAAATAAGGAATTATAGGATGGTCCATTTGACATTAGTCTAATAATTTTTTTCTGTTCAGTTGTTCTTTTGCTTGATGGGCATTCTTCTGCAACTTTGAGTTGGGCCATATAGTAATCAAAGCTCTTTTTTGGCATCTTAATTCTCACCCAAATTATACAAGTTCCAAAAACTATTAGTTAGCATTTCATCCCTTGTGACTACTCTAAAGGAACACTTCGTCTTGCTTTCAATTAGTCTATAATTTAAGTCATCAATTTCATCTGTCAAATCACTTTTTTGCTCTGGTTCAATAATATCAAAATCAAGATTATTAGTTAAAATCCCTAATATTAGTTCAGAACATATTTTAGCACTTCTGGCTACCAAAACGCCATTTGCGACTCCAGTCTTCAAATCTATTTGAAAACGCAACGGGTGTTTCTTCATTAGCACAGATGCTCTGTTGTTAAAAAACCTTTTTTCATAGCCGGCTAACATTTCAATTAGCCTTTTAAAGTCCTCTTTATGTTGTTTTAATATTTCTTTCTGCTCTTGTTGTGAGCTAGCCGCGATTGTTTTGACGCCTATTAATTCTATAAGATCTTTAAACTCTTCTCCTTCCTCGCCATTACTCAATTCTTGTTTTAGAAAGTTCGCACGTTTAAGTATTTCATCAATACTTGCATCTTGTAATCGTTTAACTCTCATTGAAACATCAACATCTGGTACATATGCTATTACTGGTTTACCTTGTGCCAAGGTTGATGCCATTTCGGAATCTTTACCCATTGTATCTCTTTCTTGCACAAGGTAAAGAGTGCACTTCGCTCTTTTCAACATAAGGCCTTCTATGAGGCTTTTGGCTATTGAATTGCTGTGGTAGTTTTGAGTGGGATTAAAGTACCTAACATTGTAGTTTTTCAATTTGGTTTTGGTGAATATTTCATTGCAAAGCTTATTTACTTCAACATACTCCCATTTCTCTCGCATTGAAGTTGCTACGTAAACATCCAAATAATCATATGTTAAGTATACTTTAAAGTTCTGCTCCGCAGTTTGTTTTGCCTTTTTTTCTCTTGCAGATTCCTTTGCACCGCCGCTAACATAACCCAAAAGATGTAACTCATTTTCATCTATATCTGTGATCTCCAAAATTGAGTCTGGACGATCCTTTAAATTTCTTTCCATTATTCTATGATCCCTCGTCCACACTCCAAAATCCATATCGGTGTCAATGTCCTTTCTTCGGCACAAATAATTGAATGCATACCTGAATGATCCAAAATGCAACATTGCCAATTTCCGAAACTCATTCACTCGATGTTTAAAATCATTGAAGCTAATCCGTGAGACTTTTTTGGATGGCTTTGATTTTAGACTTTTCAAGTTTGCCAGGAATGCAAAAAACTCTTTGGTTACAATTCTCTCATTGCATAATAACAGAATTTCATTCAATTGCCTGTATGTAAATGTTTCAATATTTTCTTTGTCGCCAAATATCGGCCTGAGCTTATTAATTACATCGGTCTTTCTCCTGTTGTCAAATTGCCGCCCACAAAGCAAAGCAACCTGATCAACCAAATTTTCTACAATATCATACAAATTTCTATCCTCCTGATAAAATGACTTCTTATGGATAATTTTATTGAATAAGTATGTCTTTACTCCTACAAGATTTAGCCCTTTTTTATTTAACGTATTCCTTCAAGCCCCTAAATGGGACTTGCAATATTTATATTTGATTATATTATCAATGACACGCCCCAATTTACTATAACAATACCAACTTGTCAATAAATTAACCCCCTACAATTTCACTACCAAATCAATGGTAAAATCAAAGCCGGCCCTTATATAGAAACAATAAGTTGGGAGACAAACATGGCAAAGATGCGAAATAGGGAACAGGTCTTGGTGCCCCGCAAATTCAATGTGGGCTCGCAACGATCGTGCGCGCCCAAAATTCACAATTTCACTACCAAATCACTACCACCAAACTTAAAAATGAGCAATCGAACCCAAATTTGTGATGCGAATGTGATCCGCCCCGCAGTTTCACTACCAAATCAATATCACAAAACTAAAAAATGGGGAATCGAACCCAAATCCAATCTCCACCGACCACCCCGAATATTTTTTCGAAAACGCAAAGCAGACCCATTTTCAAATCGCCCCAACCAATCGTTATGCAATACTTTACTCCGAATCCCTGCCCGCCCGAACTCGGCTTTTGTGGTGGCCCAATCCTTCCGGGTTGGGATCTCACTTCGTATCCGCCACCACGAAAAGCCAATGCAACAATACAATCTCCCATACCTGTCATTGCGAGGAGCGCCGGCGACGAAGCAATCTCCACCGACCACCCCCGGATTTTTTTCCAAAACGCAAAGCAGACCCATTTTCACAGACTGCCTGTCGCGGACTATCTTATTGTGGTAGAGGTGATTACGATGCACCGAATGGCGCAAACGACAATTGCGAACTCACTCTTTGCGCCCGGAGGATCATCCGATCCCCCGGACCAAACCTGTTCACACCTGCTAAATCTTCCCCGCCGTCGCAAGGACATAATTCTCGGTATCAAAATGCTTCTGCGCCGCCTCGGAAACCATCACCGGGGTCACCTCGCGGATCGCGTCGATATATGCATCCGCATAGTTGTACCCCAGCCCGAGATATTCATACACCCCCATGTAATACGCCTGGTTGATCCGCGCCAGGTTGGCCGACAAAAACGATCCCCAGATCCCGTTGACCGCCTCGTCCAGCTCGTCCTCCGATGGCGGCTCGGTCTTGAGCCGCTCGATCTCCGCCAGCATCCCGTCGCGCGCCCGTTCGTAATTGTCTGCCCCGGTACCCATCCCGCAGGTCAGCCAGCCGAAATGCTTGTCGAGCTTTGCCGATGCCCCCACCGAATAGGCCAGCCCCTGCTTCTCCCGCAGGTTCGCCGCCAGCCGGTTCGACAAAACCGCCCCCGCCACCTTCAGCGCCGCCGCATCGGGCGCATTACACCCCGGCAACAGCGTCCCGAGATAAATCTGAACCTGCTCCTTGTCCATCTGCTCGTGCGCCGTCTTGATCCCCCTCAGATCCGCGGGCACCGATGGTTCCACCGGCGTGAATCCGGTCGCCGGCATCGTGCCCAGCGTCTCCTTGAGCATGCGCAAAATACAACTGGCGTCATGATTGGTACACACCGAAACAATCATGTTCTCCGGGGAGTACATCCGCTGGTGATGATCTTTCACATCATCGAGCGTGATCGCGTTGAGCGAGCGGTACGTTCCCTCGATCGTTTTGGCATACGCCGTCCCGGCAAACAGCGTCTCGTAAAATTTCTTGCGCGCGGCCTTGTACGGCGAGGCCCCCCGCCGGCCGATCAGCCCGAACATCTGCGCGTGCACTTCGTCAAAAGCCGCCGAGTCGAACGCCGGGTTGGCAATCATGTCGGCAAACAGCGCCAGGCCCGGTTCCGTGAATTCGTCGATGGTCTCGAACTTCATAAACGAGAACTGCCGCGTGGTGTACCGGTCATCATGCGACATCCAGGCGTTGTCGGTCAAAGTCAGCTTCGCGCCGATCGCCGCCAGCTCGGTGCTCAACTGCTCGGCCGAACGCGTCGTGGTTCCCTTGGTGATCATGCGGTTGACAAAATCCGTAAGACCGTCCCGGCCGTCCGGCTCGGTCGCGGAGCGGTTTTTGCCAAGAACGTTCAGCGCCAGTACCCGGCTGTCCGGGTTGGACTTGATTATGACCGTCAACCCGTTGTCCAGCACCTCCCGCAAATAGGTGGCACCGCGCGATTCGGACGCGGTCGTCGTGGTGTGCGATACGTCCGGAAGCACAAAATTACGACCAACCGTGAGGTCATGATGAGGGATTTCGGCTTGTTGGTAGTGCGCCAGGACATTCTCCGATGATGGCCCCGCCAGTGCCACGCCGATTCTCTTGCGTCCTCCCGGCGATACCACCGTCGCGGTATAGGCCGGATTGTCGAGATAGCGACGTGATACATCGGCGATATCCGCGACCGTTACCGAGTCGACGCGCTCGGGAAATGTCGAGAAATAATCCCAGCCGGTCACCGCCAATAGCGGCGCGATGATAAAGCCGTAATAGTGTAGCCGCTCGGACCAGTAAATATCATGACAGCGACGGCTGACCTTGTACCCGTGAACCAGGTCCTCCGATGGAACATCCGAGGACAATCGCTTCAGGACATCGTCGCACACCGCCAGGATCGAATCGGTCTTGTCGCCCCGGTCCGAGACAATCTCGATATTCAGCCGCGTGAATTCCTCGGTGGTCTGAAGGTACGCCGAAACCTCGGTCGCCAGCGGCCGACTCCCCACCGTCAGCGGGTGCGTCAACGGCGAATGCTCGCGGTCATTGAGATAGTCCTCCAGCAGGACAAACGCGGGATAGCCCGAGTCGGAGAAATGCGGTGCTTCGATGGAAAGACTGACATAGGTCGATTTCACCTGCGCCGTGGTCGTGTACACCGTAATCGAGTCCAGCGGCTGATAGGCAATCTCCGGGGCGGGCGGCAATGGCACCGACGGGTAATCTCCAAACACCCGCTCCACCGTTTCGGCCATTGCGTCCGGCTCGAAATCGCCGATGATCAGCGCCGTCATGTTGTTGGGCGCATAGAATCGCTTGTAATAGTCGATGATTGCCTCACGCGGGATATTGGCGATGATTGATTCGTATCCGATAATGGGACGAGCATATGGTGTCCCGGCCAGCGCCTGTTGTTCGAAAAAACTCTCGGCCGCGGCCCCCTCGGCGTCATCGCCCATCTTGATCTCCTCGATGACAATGCCTCGCTCCTTGGGGAAGCGCTCCTCGGGGAAGACCGAGTTAAACAACATGTCCGCCTGGGTCGCCATCCCGTACTCGATATACGCTTTCGGCAACAGCACCAGATACGCCGTGAATTCCTTACGGGTAAAGGCATTGAGATACCCGCCCAGCCGCTCGATTCCGGTTTGCAGTTCCTCCTGCGTTTGCGTTGCCGTCCCGTTAAAGAGCAGGTGCTCCAGAAAATGCGTCGCTCCGTTGTTGAATTCATTCTCGTACTTACTACCGGCCTTGACGAATATCATGCAGGTGATCATGGGAGAAGCGTGGTTTGCCTTCAGGACCACGTCCATGCCGTTATCGAGTGTAAGTTTGGTAATTTCAGTAACGGCTTCATCCTGCCCACCGCCACACCCGGTGAGTATTATTATCGCCACCAGCATCAGTAGCGACAAATGTGAAAGTATAAGAGTAATCCTATTCATATGTGCTCCCTGGCGTTTTGAGATTTGTTGTGCAAAAAAAATACATTATTACGCGCATGCCGGCAAATTTGAATGTGATAACCGCCCATACCGTAGTATGTTAAGCTATAAGACTGTAATGCCTGTGTCAAGGACAAACAACAGAATTGCGTTGACAACTAGCCGATTACAAATATATTGAGAAGACTTTATGATATCATATATATACCATAAGCTGGAAACATCAGCTAGGGCGTTGATGATTGCCGCCAGTCTGCTGGCGGTTCTGCTATTTGGCTCGGCTCTGGATATCGTGGTTCTGGTCACCGCCGATCAGACAACCGATGAGCCGACTCACAGCTATCAGGTTTTGGCCGAGATCAGGATTCCCACCGATCATGGCGAAATGGCCGATCGCTCTCCGGAATCGGCCGACAAAGCCTTTTATATCACCATTCCCGCCATGCCGGGAAGTGGCGGGCTGGATAATCATAAGCCGATTCTGAAAGCTATTCCACATCGTATTACCAGCCAAGTCGCTAACCGGCCAATGGTAATGCTGATGACTGCCGCGAATATTTCCTCGCACAAAGCAAGAGAATTTACCTTGGTGGGTGCCAAGCCCTCAGGCACCAGCTAACACCTGGTCCTTCCTCGTTTTTTATTGGCGATACTCTTAAAAATAGTGAAGACTATAATTATCTCTATAAGAAGGAGTTTGTAGATGAAAAATCAAACCTGGCGATTCATTATCACCGCCGCTCTCATTGTCCTGGCATTCGTCGGCTTTTGGAACACGCTTAAGCTCTGGACGCTTTCCGATGATGACCGCGCCACAATGGAAGAGCGCAAGCCGGGGTCGATTAATGAACTCGAACGAAAAGCCATGCGACTGGGCCTGGATCTGCAGGGTGGGATTCATGTCGTACTTCGTGTGAAAAAGGAAGAAATTGAGCCATCAGCGCGCGAAGATGCTGTCGAAAGAGCCATTCAAGTCATCCGCAACCGTGTTGATTTCACCGGAGTTACCGAGCCGATTATCCAGAAACAGGGTGATGATCGTATTATTGTTGACCTGCCGGGGTACACTGATGCCGAACGAGCCGAGGACATTATCGGCCAAACGGCCCAGCTGGAATTTAAATTGATGGAGACATATGAAAATGCCTCAATCATCCTAGACAAAATTGACTCGGTAGTTGCCGATATTCGCAGTGCCGAGAAGGAAAGCTCCGACGAAAGCCTTGATGAACTGGCATCAACTGCCAACGAAACCGAGATTGATGCACCCAAAACGGGCGATGTTTCGCCAGTATCGGTGGATTCCTCAGCCGATGATCCCTTTTCCGATTTTTTGGGTGAGGACTCCAGTGAGAGTTTTGACGACATGTTGTTTGACAGTGAAGAACAACCATTTACCCAATATCTGGAGCCGGCACTTTCAAATCGTAACGGAGTGCCATGGCCGGGTTACATTGTTCCCGCCAAGGATCGCAAATTGCTCGAGAAATGGCTGGCGCGGCCGGAAGTTCAACGGGTAATCCCTTCAGACGTACAATTGGCGTTCTCAACTCGCTCAACCGTGAAATCCGCACAGGAAGTGTATACGTTATACGTCCTGAAGCGCAAAACCCAGTTTTTGGGTAAATATCTCGAGCGTATAAGTCTCGGTCGCGGACAATTCCAGGAACACACGGTTGATTTCCGTCTATCCGGACAGGCCGCGGCGACGTTTGCACGACTGACCGGCGCAAACGTTGACAAACCATTGGCTATTGTAATTGATGATAAAGTTGAATCATCACCGTTCATCAGTTCCAAGATTCGCAATAATGGTCAGATTCAAATGGGAAGCGGAGCATCGGTAAAAGATGCTCAGAATATGGAAATCGTACTCAAGGCCGGTGCCTTGCCCGCCCCCGTTGAAATCATTGAAAAGAATGTGGTTGGCCCGTCACTTGGTTCTGATTCCATTCGCAAGGGACTGATTTCCTGCCTGGTCGGCTTGCTCTTAGTTATAGTGTTGCTTGCCATCTATTATCGCGTGTCCGGCATAATTGCCGATCTGGCGGTATTGTTCAACATCTTCTTTTTGTTGGCTATCATGGCTGGCTTGAAGGCAACCCTGACGATGCCTGGTATAGCCGGAATTATTTTAACCGTAGGTATCTCTGTCGATGCGAACGTGCTGATCTTTGAACGCATTCGTGAGGAATTGCGTACGGGAAAAACTGTTCGAGCATCAATCGACGCAGGGTATAATAGGGCCCTGTTGACCATTATCGATAGCCACGTAACCACGTTGATTACAGCTGGGGCGCTGTTTTTATTCGGTTCCGGGCCAATCAAGGGATTTGCGGTATCGTTGTTCTGGGGTGTTTTGATCTCGCTATATACGGCGGTTGTGATCACCAAGACCATTTTTGATATTCGCAAAAGCTACAAAACGCTCAGCATATAAAGGAGATACTACATGTTAAGGATAATAAAAGAGACCAATATCGACTTCATCGGTCAACGGAAAAAAGCATTCTTTATTTCCGGATTGTTGATCGCATTGGGGTTGGTGGCGTTTGCAATGGTCTTACTCAACAAGGCCAATATGGGTATCGACTTTGCGGGCGGCACCATGCTTCAGGGAAATTTCAACCAGGCCGTCAATGTCAGCGATTTGCGCGACGCGGTGACGACGGGAGGATTCCCGGAAGCTTATATTCAGGAACTGCATCGTCATGATGTTGAAAACTCCTATATTGTCAGGGTGAAGGAAACCGTAATTGGTGATGAAAAGGCGGTTGACCGGTTGCAACAGGTCATTGCCGAGGCCTTTCCCGGTAATACTTTTCAGAAGGACTCCGAACATACTATCGGCCCCGCCGTCGGAGAATCATTGAAGAACAGTGCCCGTTGGGCGGTTTTGATTTCGATTCTTGGAATGATAATCTATATTGGTCTGCGCTTCGATTTTCGATCAGGTGTGGCCGCCACCATTGCCACTTTCCATGACGTACTGGCCGTGTTGGGGATTTTCTTTCTCATGGACAAGGAAATTACCTTGCTGGTCGTGACCGCGTTGCTGACACTGGCGGGGTACTCACTGACGGATACCGTAGTGGTCTATGACCGTATCCGGGAGAACGTCAAGAAATTTCGCAAAAAAGGCGAATTCGTTGCAACCGTCAACGGCTCTATCAACGATGTTTTGTCCCGAACCATCATGACCTCGTTAACTTCTTTGCTGGTAGTGGTGACTCTGTTTTTCTTCGGTGGCGAAGTGGTTCATGATTTTGCCTTGGCCATGATTATTGGGATCCTGATTGGAACGTATTCTTCTGTGTTTGTCGCAAGCCCGATTGTTGTGGAATGGGAAGCCCGCTCTCCGAAGCGATTTAAATAAATAAAATAAACTAAAAAAGCCGTTCCTGTTGGGAGCGGCTTTTTTATATTTTGTCATACTATATGGGCAACGAAGAAATAGAAATCAAACTTGACCTTGTCAATGAGGGAAATTACCGGTGCCTGATTGACCACTTCGGCGTAGGGGAAAAAACGCGGTTGCAGGAGAATTATTTTTATGATTCCCCCGACCGGGTTCTGGCCGCATGCGGCTGGGCTCTGCGTGTGAGAATAGAGGAAAATACCGCATATCTCACAATTAAGGGACACGCCTCCGGAACCAATGATGGCGTTACCACCCGGCTTGAGATTGAGGAGACCGTTTTATATTCGCTGGCAGAGGAATTTGTTAGCAAGGGAATTATCATATCGCAACTACCGGATAAGATTCGCGCAACATTAGCTGACCTGCCGGATAATTTGTGTTTGACACAACTGGTTTTTTTCCGTAATTACCGAACCACAATTCCCTTCACTGATTGTGGATTGTCGCTGGAGATCGAAATTGATCGAACCGAGTTTGCTGATGGAACGGTAGATTATGAAATTGAAGTTGAATTACCGCATCAGGATGTCGCCAAAGGGATTTTATCGGGCATTCACCGCCTCATGAAAACGCTCGATATTCCGATTATTCCTCAGAAGGAGGGGAAATTGTCTCGAGCCTTAAAACGGAAACCAAACACCTGATCGTGCATAAAATAGATATATGGAATCAATTGCGATAATTTGAATGAGAGGTGCTCGATGAAAAAGTCAGTGCTGGTGATTGTAATCGGAATTTTAGTGATAGTGGGGAACCTTTTCGGACAAAAAAGCACCCCTCTTCTGTATCCTTTTTCATTTGAATATAATCCTCAACGAACCCTGCTTTTAACTTATTCCGAACCAGAGGGATATGTCAGAGTTCCTCTTTCCGATTTAAGTGATTACCAGGTCTGGTTGACCAATATTTCACTTCGACAACAAAAGTCCAATGTTCATAACTGGGAAGGGCAGATTCTGATAGATGATAGCCTGGTACATGGCGTGTTGGATATAAGTATCGGATCGCCTCAGCAGAAAGATCCCGATTTGCCGGTGTATTTGCGTTGGATATACTATCGGGTCAAGGATCATCGCGATTCCATGTCGATTGTAATTTCATCAGCCGATACAATTAACTATACCCGCTGGCTAGAGGGTAGATACAGCCTGCGTCCGGGCGGTAAAGGATTAAATTATAGGCCCGAAGAAAAACGACCGCACAATCAGACAGAGTTTTACCGGTGTCTGGAATTGGCGATGGGCCAGATCAACAATAAGAATCTCCTTCTCAATGTAATGCCAGTTGCTGACAAGGATATTATGCCGGGCGACCTGTTTATTCAATTCGATTCCGATGATTCAGACTCTAGCGGCCATACCGCCATGATCTTTGACGTTTGCCGCGGCAAGACCATCAATGACATTCTGGTGCTAGCGGCCTGGAGCGGCGATCCGCCTCATTCAGTTTACCTGCCGCGCGATAATCGCGCCGAGCATAGCCCCTGGTTGACTGTTGCCGAATTAAGACAGCACCTGGCGGAATTTGGCGAGGGCCGATTTTACCGTTTCAATCCTTAGAATTTCCATTGCATCCGATCGCCGTCCATCGTATTATTCGATGGAATGGATATTCTTTTAATGTTAAAACATATCCGGGGACCGTTTCTTCTATTGCCACTGTTTCTGGCGTCACTTGCAATTGGTCGCACCCTTACCATTGAACGCGGCTCCAATCTGCAAGCGGTAATTGACTATGCCGCCGATGGCGATACCATTTTAATTGGTGCCAAGGCTTTTACGGTTTCCCCTACCGCGTTTGTTGATTCCCTGTGCGGGAATTGCACCGATCATCGAACCCCGGTGGTGGCCAGCCACGGTTTTGTGATACGTGGTAAATCTCTGCATCTGGTCGGTGTCGACCGGGCGCGCTCGGTTCTCAAGACCGGTGCAGGGTACGGTGTTTATTTTGAAAATTCTCCTCATTCTTCAGTACGCAACCTGACTATCACCGGAGGTCTGCGCGATCCCGATGGCAATGCCACGGATGCCGGTATTGTGGTTCGTAATTCGAGAGTATGCATAATCGAAGTCGATATAATCAATAATGTCCATCGTCTTGACTCGGTGGCGGTTGGTATCGGTGGTATCATTGGACGGGAGGGGGCGGAGCTTGCCATTGATCATTGCATGATAGCCAACAATGGTTGGGATGGGATTGCTCTCTACCGTGGCGCTTCGGCCGTGATCACCGACTGTACAATCAGAAACGGACGTGGAGCAGGGATCGGTGTGACCTGGGATGCAACCTGTATCGCCTATCGCAACAAAATTGCCGGTTATTGGAAAGGGATTGGGGCATTCGGAACTTCCTGGATGGTGGCACATAACAATATCGTGCGCGATAACCTGGGTTGGGGGATGATCGCAACTGGATCGTCGTTTATGGACATGGCCAATAACCTGATATACCACAATGGCAATTGTGGGGTGGCGCCATGGTCGACTGAGAGCCGGGGCCGCATTATCAATAATATTATTATCGACAACGGCTGGCGCAAGGAATGGGTTTGCCCATGTGTGGGAGTTTGGAATTATGGAGACTGGGCCAAATGGGAATTCTCTCATAATATCGTCTGGAATAATGCCGAGGGCAATTACCGAGATATCTGGGATCAGACCGATATCAAGGGTAACCTTTCGACCGATCCGCTGTTTTCCTCCGATTCGTCTTTCATTCCGCAAGATGGCTCGCCAACGATTGATGCCGGGCATCCCGAATTGTCCGATCCGGACGGAACCCGGTCGGACATCGGCCCATATGGCGGGCCACAGGGTCGGCAGCCATAAGCTGTGCAGATTTTTATCAGTATCAATCATAATAAATCAGTATAAGTCAATATTTGTCTTATTTATACGTACTCCCGCTCCGATAACACCACTAAAGCTTAGGTAAAACTGCAATCACCAACCCCGGGAGGTTACGTGAAAAAACTACTGTTTCTTTTGGCGTTTGGCGCTTTGGTCGCGGCGGGAATCGCGCTTTTGGCCGGTTGTGACAACGATTCAACATCGCCGAGCCTGGAGCCGGGCGATCCGAATGATGCCGATTTTGAATTTGTCAGCGAGATATTTGATGATGGCTTCGCCGACTTCAGTTACGGCATAATGGAAATCGCCTTTGAGCTGATAGATTCCATCCCCGGCATGGAAGGACCTGCTCGTATCGCTCCGTCGGTAACGCTGAGCGACAGAGATTTTGATGCGATTGAATATGAGTACACCTACAGCAACTCCTGGCATATCTTTGAGGTGGCCGCGACAGTTTATGAATATTATTCGGAACAGGAAGCTGACACCCTTTATTACAGCGGAATCGACTCGATCCAATTTTGCAATGCCGAGGGGCCGATGCAATTTCCGGATACCACCACCATGTCGGCGACCATTATCTGGCACTATGACACCCAGGTACTCTCGCTCGGGGACGAGATCCAGATGAACAATGATGCGGCAATCGAATTGACCGGTGAATTAGCAAGTGACATGACCATCAACGGAAATTCCAATGACGCCGCATACATGTCCGTGGTCGATGACTCGTGCACCTGTACGCTTGAAATCATAATCGTTCAAGACTTCAATAACATCTTCATTGAAGATGACTCACAGTACGATTGTCCATCCAGTGGCAGTCTGGACGTGGCCGCAACTTTTGACTTCGGATGCGAGGGAATCGGCGCGAGCCCGCTTGATTCTCTCACGCTCAACGGGACCTGGAATATCGAGTATGCCTTCAGTGGCGATCACGTGACGATTTCATACAGTGACGGTATCTCGCAGTGGACGATTACCGAAGATTGCGGATCATCCGGTGGTCCGACCGCAATTAGCCGTGTCATAAGAGACCTCAAAGATTAATCACCATCAAATTAATGGCGATTTTGCGGGCGCTCATTCGGGCGCCCGTTTTTTTGATGACATCATTCGGGGCTTGACAGACGGGCTATCGGCACCTTTATTAGAATGATTGTAGCCGGAGGAGTGGCTGAGTGGTCGAAAGCGGCGGTCTTGAAAACCGTTGTACCGCAAGGTACCGTGGGTTCGAATCCTACCTCCTCCGCCATTTTATAACTCATTGCACTACATATAGTTATGACAATATGGGTTCGAGTCTTTAATACTCCGGTGATGTTGGCGTAAGTCTAATACAGACAAGGAATTGAAAATCATATTATCTGAGATGTGTCTAAATTGTGCCAATAAAATTTACGATTATTTAGATAATTATTGTCTCCAATCCCCGATTGCAATAAAGGCGGCCCAGTTGTATGGGTGATCAGAAAAGCCTTCTTCTCGGAGATTCTTAATACGAGATAATTGCATTTCGCGGATACGTTCGTAAATGGGCCGGTCTGGTTCTTGATATAGCTGGCTCATCATTTCAGCCGTAGTTTTGTCAGGAACTTGCCACAAGGAGCTGACAACCGTTCTGGCGCCTGCCAACTGAAAAGCACGGCGAAGTCCATAAACGCCCTCACCTTGCTTGACTTCACCTAAGCCGGTTTCGCAGGCAGAAAGTACTACCATATCTGTACCGGATAAATCCATTGCTGAGACTTCGTAAGCTGAAAGATATCCATCCTCCAAGCCGGCACTATCAGCACCTTCGCCATGAAGATCAGAGCCAGCAAACAATAATCCTGATAACAGTAAAGGATTTTCCCCAACGAATCCTTTATCTTTGCTGAAATCATAATAGTCTTGAAATTGGTTACATAATCCCTCAAGATAGTACCCATGCGTGGCCAAATGAATCACTCTTTTTCCCGCCGCATGATTTTTGAAATTATCTTCGCTGGCCTGACTGCCAAAAAAAACAATTGATGAGCC
>Ga0272442_10004216_pt1 | contig 19775 bp, 18 predicted proteins | sample SSMForm2O_FD_200262 | JGI IMG/M metagenome (GOLD analysis project Ga0272442, IMG submission 200262) | Marine sediment archaeal communities from Little Sippewissett salt marsh, Falmouth, MA, United States - SSM-Form-2O | ecosystem: Environmental > Aquatic > Marine > Wetlands > Sediment ... | reverse complement strand
CAAGTGCACCTGCCCTAAAACCCTGACAAAACAACTACTTGAGCCCTCAAGCAGGCCTCTTACCGCCGGTAAGGGGGTCACTTGAGCCCTCAACCAGGCATCTTACCGCCTCAGGGTGCCGGACACCGTTTTTCAGGGTGCCGGACACCGTTTTCAGGGTGGTGTCGTGGTGTCTGACACCCTTTTTCAAGGTAGGCTCGCGGTGCCGGGCACCGTTTTCAGGGTGGTGTCGTGGTGTCTGACACCCTTTTTCCGGAACCTCACCCCGCCCCCGATTGCCCGCAGGCCGGATTTGAAGTATCTTTTATTGAGACGGGGGAATCATGAACAGTCCCGGAAAAAAGGCATCATGGAAAAGAATCCTGAAGATAACGGGAATTGCCATTGGTGCGCTGTTGCTAATCGCAGTCCTGGCATTTCATATCCTTGTGGTATGGACATTTAAAGGCTCAAGAGACTCAGAGACAGACAAGAATTTATTTGCGGTACTTGAGAATCTCACCGTTTTGCCTTCTCCATCTGCAGAATGGGAAAGAATCGATCTTGGCATTATTTCCATGAGACTGCCCATTAGATATCTTGTTTCCTTCGACCAGTTTGCAGATGCTTCCATGCTTTCAATAAAATTCCGTGATTTTTCGATATTTATTTCAGGTATTGTGCAAACGGGATTCTCTAAAAAAATGCAGGAAAGGGCGAAGCATTTAAGGCCACCCGGTTCATTTGACTACTGGGTAGAAGCTGCGAGCTCGACTCCTGATGATATTTCTTATTTTCAATGGCCATGGGCCAATCTGGATAAGATAGCATTTTTTGTCTGGAAGGCCGGTGCAAGAGATATCACTGTTTTTAGACATAATACCAAAGGCCTTTTACATAGATACGGGACACGGGAGAACCTGAATCATTATTCTTGCAAAATATTTTCGTTAAGCGAGCATGTTAATATGGAGTTGATGATAACCGTGAAAGACAAGGTTGATAAAAAAGCTGTGCTCAGGGTTCTTGGTGGAATTGAGATTAGTGAGAAAGCATTTAATAAGTCCGATTATATTGCCGATGTAAAGAAGCTTGAGGAAAAGTACGGGAAAAAGCGTGAGAAGGAAGAAGAGAAAACCGATTCAGTGCTCTTCAGCATCCGCCAGAAGAATTCAACCATAAGCATTAAAAAAACCGCTGACGGGCCGCGGTACACGGTCACGCGGCACGACGGCGGCGTGATTATGGAAAACGCGGCAAAGGAAGAATTCAAGGCGAGGTTTCCGCAGGAATACAACGATGTGTTTGATCCCCTCGGCAGCATTGATTTGTAAAAGAACTCCGTTTATCCGCCCTGCCCGCCGCCGGGTGATTGCCCGGCGCTTATTGAAGATCCTCAATCAATACGTTGACCTCCATACCGGCTGAAGTGTAAAAAATAGATACATGGCATCGAAGCAACAGTCTCAGCGGGCGGTATGGGTGTGGCCGCTCATAATCAGCTGCATTGCGGCCGTGGCCGTGATTTTCATACTCCTCGCGATTGGCGGAAACATCACGAGGGCGGGCGCGATTATATCATCCGTCGGAGGCGGCGGCTCGCTCGGAAACCTTCCCGAGGTGGTGGCCGCCGTACTCGGCATAGCAATCACCGTGGTTGCCATTATCGTTGAACTCGCGGCAAACAGGTACACGCCCAGGATCGCGGACCTGTTCTTCAGGGAGCCCGCGAACTCCCTCGTGCTCGGATTCTTCGTCCTCGTGTGCATCGAGTGCATATGGGCGGCCACTCTGCAGGCGTCCGGGGCCGATTCCGGTGCCTGCGGCATGCTCACGCTTGTTCTCACTACAATGAGCTTTGTTATTCTTCTGCCATATTTCGCGTACGTTTTCGCATTTCTGGATCCTGTCGACGTCGTAAGGCGCATAAGCGACAAGGTGCTCAAGTCAATAAGGCGCATCGGAGACGGGCAGAGCGGAAAGGTCGAGAGATCAAAGGTCGAGGCCATAAACGGCATAGAGCAGATCGCGGACGTGGCGCTTAATGCAATCGACAAGAAGGACAAGGGAATCTCCATAAGCTGCATCACGGCCCTCGGCAGGATGACGCGCGCCTACGACAGGCTCAAGGACAGCCTGCCCGCGGACTGGTTCGGCGTGAATAAAAGCGTTCTGCACAATGCCGATTTCGTGTCCCTGCAGGAAAACGTGGCGTCCGAGATCGAAGCGCGCAGAACCTGGTTCGAGATGAAGGTGTTCAGGCAGTTCCAGATGATTTACAACGATTCGCTCAACAGGCTCAGGGACCTGGCTTACGTGGTCGCCATCGAGACCAGGCTGGTGGGCGAAAAGGCCATGATGCGTAAAGACACCGAGGTCCTGAAGCTCGCTGTAAAGTACTTCAACACCTTCATGCGGGCGACGATCAATTCGGGCGACGTGCGCACAGCGTACAATCTCCTGAACCAGTACAGGCTCCTTATCGAGTGCACGCTGAAAGCGGGGGAAATGGACATTGCCACGGACTGCGCGGTCCGTTTCAGGGATTACGGCCAGCTCGCTTTCAACGCCGGCCTGCCCTTTATACTGGAGACGGCCGCGTATGACCTGTGCACGGTCAACGAGCTTGCATACGACCTGGATGCAGATGCAAGGGACCGCCTGCTGGAGATTTTTCTCACTGTGGACAAGGAGGCCGAGGCAGGGCACGAGCACGAGGAGTCGCTCAGGGGAGTGCGAAAGGCGCAGGTCAAGCTTGCGACATATTACCTCAAGCACGGCGAAAAGGAGCTCGCCCGCAATATCTTCGAGGACATGAAGGCCGAAATTCCGGAAAGGCTCGCATCCATCCGGGACGAGCTGATGAGCATCAGCGAAAAGGATTTCTGGGAGATCACGGACCGCGGTATCAATTTCGATTACCTGGAGCCTGCGCGCAAGGAGACGCTCAATGAGTTCTTCGGATGGTTCGGGGATGCCCTTCCGCCCGTAAAAACCGGGGTAAAAAAGGGAGCTGCCGACAGGCCGACGGGTCTGTAAGGAGGGTTGATAATGTTTACGGTTGTGTATTCGGAAAAGGGAGGCTCCAGCAAGAAGCTGGAATTCGATACAGGAAGCATCACTGTAGGACGCGTACAGGGCAACGACATCGTGCTTCCCAAGGGTAATGTGTCCAAGAGACACGCGCGTATTGAATTCAAGGCAGGTTCTTTCAGTGTCTGTGATCTGAAGAGCACGAACGGCACGTACATCAACGGCAGGAAGATTACGGAACCTTCGGAGCTTAACCCCGGAGACAAGGTATACATCGGTGATTTTATTCTCACCATAGAGGTGCCGGAAAAATTCGAAGCCAAGAGGACGAAAACCAGGGGAAGCCTTCCCGTGCCCGCGGTAAAGAGCGGCGGCGCGGATGATGCCGGCCCGGTGTCCTCTCTTCCAAGACCGTCCGCTAAAGCGGATGATGAAGGCGAATCCGCATCAGGAGCGATTATTTCCTCGGCCCCGATATACAATGCGGACGAAGCGTCGGCTGCGGACAGGCTGAGCGACCTGCCCAGACCTTCAGGGCTCAAGCCGGCAGCGGAAATCAAGGCACCTGCTCCTGCACGCCGTCGCAGCAGCATTCCAGCTCCTGCTGCTCCAAAGAAGAAAAAGGAATCGGCGCATGTTGCGGCGCCTGTTGCGGATCTGGGTGATCCCGACCTCGATGAAGTTGTGGACAGGCTGTTCGATCTGATCACGCTGAGGGTCAAGAGGCTGGCAAGGGCCGATGTGCTGCCCGCGCCCCTGGACGAGGGCTCAGCCGGACAGGTCAGGCTGGCACTGAAAGAGATCATAGAATCCGCCAGGGCCGACGACAGTCTTCCCCATGATCTGGACATGGATGTCGTGGCCGCCAGGGTCTTCAAGAAAGCGGTCGAGCTCGGGCCCCTGGCCGCATGGATAGACGACGACAAGATCGAGCAGATCCGTGTTCACGGGGCGGATGATATCTATCTGTTTTCTTCGGGAAAATGGGAAAGGGCCGAACTGAGATTTGATGACGATGACGAGGTTGCCGAGGTTATCCGCAGGCTGTTCGCCGGTCTGGAAGAGAGACAGGAGGTGTTTGGAGACCTCAGAAGATGCTGCCTGGAGAGGGGACACCTGGCGCTGGCGGGTTTCAGCCCGGTTTCCGGGACCAGGCCTTTTCTGCTTATAAGGAAACGTACTTTTGTGCCGGATGCCGGAAATCTCGTGGACAGGGGCGTAATGTCTACGGAGATGGCCGATTTTCTCGGCGGATGTGTGGTTTCGCACGAGAGCATAGGCGTTACCGGCAAGGCAGGCAGCTATGTGAACATGATGGTGGAATATCTCAGGTCCCTGGCGGCCGGAAATGAGCTGGTCGTGACCGTGGAGGACCTGCCCATGCTCGGGGATTTCAGGTCTCCATCTCTCAGGCTGCACTGCGCAATCGGGAATTCCGGAACATTGAGACCGTCGGATCTGCTCGAAAGAGCTGAGGAATTCGCTCCTGACTGGCTCGTCGTCAATGGTCTTCAGAGTAGTGACCTCGATGTGCTGTTCAATCTGGCGGCGGGCAGGGGAGGCATAATCGCGGGCCTGCCGCTTTGTGGGGGCGACAGCCTGTCCATGCAGATTACGACTGCCCTGGCTTTCAATGGAACAACTCCCACGGCCAAGCTTGTGGGACAGGTACTGTCTGCCGCATTTGACACTATTATCCAGATGGGGCGGGATTCGTCCGGGAATCTGAGAGTATTAAAGATATCAAGGATTTCTAAGTCGGACGGCAGCGAAAAGGAGATGTTCGGCTTTGATGAGGCCGGGGAAGGCGGCTTCAAGGCCCGTGGGTCCAAATAACATAGCAATTTTCCTTGACTTTTTAACCCCTGCATGATTATTTCCCCGTTCGACGAAAGACTTTAGAATATGGATTATTTTTCCAGGGGCGGCGCGGGATGAAAAAGGGATCCACCCTAATATCAAAAAGAAACCTCGAAGTGCTTGAGAGCCTTCAGTCACAGCTGCATGATGTCAGGCAGAACCTTTCAGATGATTACCTGGAACAGTACTGGCACGAACTCGTGCTGTCGTGGATCTATCATGACAACGCTCTCGAAGGAGTGGTTCTGACGCTTCAGGAGCTGAAGACAAGTCTGGAAGGTGCCGGTAATCTTGACCTTTCAATGATTCCGGAAAGTGAGATTATAATAGCGCACCGGAATACCATCGATTATGTCATTGAACTTTCCCGGAAGAAAAAGCTGCAGATAACGCTTCCCCTGATCAAGGAAATTTACAGGCAGCTTACACCTGATGAAGAGGGAAACAGGCAGATATCGTATCGTCGCGAGACACTGCTGCACAGGCTGTATTTTCATGAGATTTCCCCACCTGAAAAAATTTCGTACAGGATGAGAAAGATGGTGGAATGGGCAGGGAGCGCCCAGGCCAGGAAACTGCATCCCATTCACTATGCCGCAGAAGTGCATTCCAGGATAATCACGATTTATCCTTTCAGTACGAATTCCGGAAAACTTGCAAGGCTGGTTATGAATATGGTCCTTATTCATCACGGGTTTGAGCCGCTGATTATTCATGCCACTGAAAGACAGAGATACTATGAAGTGCTCCAGGAGCCCATAAAGTCTCTCGTGAGGCTGCTCGTGGAATCCATGAAGAATTCGCTTGAATCCACGGTAAAGTACCTGGGCCAGGCACAGAGCAGGGGCACGGGCTGATTTAGTGACGTACGGGCCGCGACAATGGGGCATGTTTTTCCTGATGTTCATGGCGGCGAGGTAAAAAGTGCCGGACTTCAAGTTCCTGAAATACGAAGGACTCGGAAACGATTTCATCCTGATCGATCAGGCACGCGTACCGGTTGAGACAGGGCCCGTGGAAGCGCGCAAACTGTGTGACAGACGACGGGGAATCGGAGCGGATGGAATACTCCTGATCGTTCCGCCCTGGTCCGGTGAGGCTCATGCGGGCATGAGGCCTCATGCGGGAATGAGGCTTCTGAATGCTGACGGTTCGGAGGCGGAAATGTGCGGCAACGGAATCAGGTGCCTTGCAAAGTTTCTGGGTGACAACGACGCTTCGCTGGATGAAGTCCTGATTGATACCGCTGCCGGTTTGAAGATGTGCATGCTGGAGCGTGACGATGAGGGAGTAGTCAGGATGGTTTCCGTTGACATGGGAGCCGCCGGTTTTGACAGAAGCATGGTCGGTATGAAGGGCAGTGGCAGATTCGTAGACCAGACGCTTGAAGGCATTGATGAAGAACTCAGGTTTACGGCCGTGTCCATGGGAAATCCGCATCTGGTAACCTTTGCGCAACTCGACAGGGAGCGTATGACACAACTCGGACCGAAGCTGGAAAATCACCGGGAATTTCCACAGCGCATCAATGCGGGTTTCGCGCAGGCGATGGATGACGGCGTCATTAACCTTACCGTATGGGAGAGAGGGTGCGGTTTTACCGATGCGTGCGGCACTGGCGCCTGCGCGGCCACCGCGGCCGCCTGCATGACGGGAATTGTTGAGTACGATCGTCCGGTTCGCGTAAAACTGCCGGGCGGAGATCTCATTATCACCGTGGTCCGCGATACCGGGAACGTAATCATGAAGGGGCCGGCCACATTCGTTTTTCATGGAGAAGTACACCTGGACGGCTGATAGTGAATGAACAGTAATTGATCATGAATTCTCCTGAAAGCAGTCCGGATAAAGGCCGTTCCTACAGCATCGAAGAGGCCACCGAAGGGATGCTGCCCGGCATCATCGAACTTCTTGAAGGTTTCGAATACCACTTCGGACAGGAGCACTATGTCTGGCGTTATCACGAGGCCGCTTCCGGAAGCCTCGTCGTGGTTGCAAGAAGCAGCGGCGAGACCGTGGCACACTATGGATACATAAAGAGGCCTTTTCATATCGATAATGACCGGACCATGATGGCGCTTGCGGCCGATCTTTACGTGAGGGAGGATTTTCGCGGCCGTGCCGCGTATTTCAGGATGACCACGGCTGCAAGAAAGAAGTTTAAAACAGAGGGAGTCGAATATACCTACGGTTTTCCGAACGCGCTTTCAGGGCCGGTGACAAAGAGGGCAAAGGCCGAGAGCACAAAATTCCTTCCTCTTTATCTGAAGGTCTTCAACATGGAAGCTGTTGTGAAAAACGTAAAGAGATTCAGGATTCCGGGTGCATTGAGCAGTGCAGCCGGGCTTCTGTTCAGGGGCGCCGGTCTTCGCAGGCCGCAGGGCATTTCGGTTGAAGCGGTAAAAACCTGCCCGGACGGGCTCAATGAACTTTTTCAGCGCGTAATGAAAGATCCGACAAGGCGTTTCGTGAACATAGGCGACAGAACCGCGGACTTTATCGACTGGAGGTTCTTTTCGTGTCCTGACAGGGATTACGTTTTTCTTGCAGCCACCGATCGCCGTGGAGTGCTCACGGGATACGCGATACTGCGCATCCTGAATGTTATGGGAATGAGAGAAGGCGTGATAGTGGATGTTTTTCACTCTCCGTACGATGTGGATACCTGTACCGCGCTTGTTAAATCCGCGCTGGATTATTTCGGCAGGGCCAGGGTGGATCTGCTGGCATCAATGATATCGGATACGGCCACCTGCATTCCGGACGTTCTCATAAAGGCCGGGTTCAGGCGGTTCAGGGAGTTTCTGAACCCGAGGCCATGGGTGCTTGCAATACGAAGAACGGATCTTTCCCCGATAATGCCCGTTGTTCTTGATTCGAAAAAGTGGTTTCTGACCTGGGGCGACTGCGACGTTTTCTAGGGCAGTCGTGTAATGGCTAAGGCAGTCCTGCAATTATAATTTTCAGTCGTAATAGCTGTCAAAAGGGATATTTGAGCAGTAGGTCTCAAGCAGATCTGAAATTTCATGGAGATCATCGTCGTTCAGCTTCTGAGCGGACCTGCTTACAATGTCCAGTCCCCATTCACATACCTCAATGGCCCCCTGATCATCATTGTCGTCCAGCTCGATGGCTACAAGACTCAGTGTCTGTGCATAAACGACGATGGTATCACCTTTCCTCAGTTCATTATACCGGCCGTTTACGAGTTCCTGGAGTGTTGAGGAGGTCGTAACTGTCTCTTCTTTTCCGCTGAGGGCATCAGTGTAAGTGACTTTTAGATCAATCGAATAATTCGCGTAGACTTCTTTTGGCCGGCTGGTCTTTATCAGCTGCTGAAAGATCATTGCATCGTTGGGAGCAAGGTGCTGGGGCTCTACCTCAGAGGGTTCCTGCGAATATTCCTCACCGAAGAATTTATCGATGTAAAAATACGGAGGCAGAGTCATCTCGACCTGCACATCCAGGGCGGTTACCTCCATTGTGGCAAGGAAACGGTCGTTGAACATCTTGAATGCTTCTTCCCTTGAGTCCACGAACAGGGACGCCCCCTTTCCACTGTCGGTTACTGTATCCATGAGTTCATCGTTGTAGCCTGAGGCTACTCCGGTTCCTACGCCTACGAGATAGATTCCTTCCCCTTCAGAGCCTTTTGCCGCATCAGCAATGATATCGAGGTCAGTTACTCCCGCGTTTGCCATGCCGTCGCTTATGAGGACCACGCGATTCAGGCCGCCATGCATGTAATTTTTTTCGGCAAGACCGTATCCCGTTACCAGGCCTGCGTGCAGATCAGTGCCCCCGCTTGCTTCAAGTCCGCTGATGACTTCAAGAAGATGATTATCATCCGGTCCTTCGACTTCATACGAGTCCAGGATTACATTCTGTGAAGTGTCCCATGAGACCATCGACACTACATCCCCGTTTCGCAGGCTGGCCGCAATAGCCTGACATACATTCCTTAGCAACGCTATCGGCTCTCCGCTCATTGAGCCCGAACTATCAAGAACCAGAGTGATGTTTACGGGGCGGTTTGCATCCATGCTGACATGCCTGCCCTGAACACCGATCTGAAGCGCATACATTCCCCTGTCCACATCGCAGGGCCGCATCTGCTGGCTGACTGAAAGTGCCCCGTTTACCGGAGGATCATATGAGAAGTTGTAATAGTTCAGAAATTCCCAGATTCGTATGGCGGAAGAAGGGACCCTGTTTCCGGACTGTATCATGTGGCGTACCAGAACGGGTGAGGACTGTGAGTTGGAGTCATCGGCTGAAAGATAGAATACCTGGGGCTCAGAGTTCCCATGGTTATCATCATCGTCATCATCTTCTCCATTTTCATCATCATCATCACGTGTTTTAACTCCGGCTTCATCAATATCCCCTGCATCTCCGACACCACCTGAGTCCTCACCTGCATCCAGTGAAGCATCCTCGCCTGCGTCAACATCAGCGTCAGCATCAGTGTCAGTATCAGTGTCAGTGTCAGTGTCAGTATCGGTGTCAGTATCAGCGTCAGTATCCATGTCTGAACCGTTTGCGTCTTCATCACCACCGTTTCCATTATCGTCAATATCACCCTCGGCTCCCCATTTTCCTTCGGGCGACCAGTCCTCATCCCATTCAAGCAAGTCGCCGGATCCGGCATCGTCACCCTGTTGATTTGAATCGTTCGAGCAGCTTTGTATTGAGATCGTTAAAAATACGGATAGCAGAAAAAAAACCTGTCCCATCTTGTTCATGGCAAACCTCCCATGGATTTGTATTGTCCTGCAGGGACTACATGCAAACGTTGATCCAGAAAGGCTTCAGATGTTTAAATCCATGTTTATAGCTTGGATAACAAAGAGTTATGGGAAAACGCACTATATCTGTACTCATGGCGGAAAGGCTGGAAATATGATCTTTTTGTCAGTTAACCGGGGCCGCTAGGCTTATTGAATTCAGACGGATCCCGGACAATGTCGGATATCCTGATTTCGTCTATTATGCCTTTGAAATATGGTACTCTGCCCGTGTAGTCGTCATTCCATGAGCTTCCGATGCCGATCGCAGACCCTCCGCTCATACCAGCATCGAGTGGGCTTTCTCCTTCGTCAACCTTGATTCCGTCCACGTAAATGAAGATTTCACCCGATGCCCGGTCACGGGTGAAAGCAAAATGGTGAAACCGGTTGTCACGTACATCAATATCGGCTGTAACGTAATTGTTTGTGCTTCCTCCAAAATATGTTGCAAAGAAAGGCTGACCGTCAGGGTTAATACCAACCTGCCATAAGCCTGGAGTTTCTCCGATGTCATCCCTGTCAAGAAGCGCGCCTGTTCCATTCTGATCATAAACAAGCGCCCAGCACTCGATGGTAATGGTATCAATTCCGGCATCAGCCAGGTCCTCAATAATGATTCTGTCGTTTTCTCCGTCGAACTGGATTGCGTTTCCGGCCACTCCGGGCACGGACTTGGGGTTGCCTTCAAAAATGCCGTGATATTCGTTACCTGAAGAATCGGCCAGCAGGTCTCCGACGGCATCCATATGCCACAGCATTACGGTATTATCGTCAGGCTCGTACTTGTCCACATCAGGTATCGGAAAACTGCCGTCCACGCCGGCATCCTCTTCATCCCCCGCTGTGCCTCCGCAGTCGCAGGGTGTCCAGGTGTCACCGTCAATGCATACTCTTATTCCCACTTCCCATGGAGAGCAGTTGCATGGATTGATTTCGCCCGGAATGCATTTTTTCCCGGATCCGTCCCTGTCCTGTCCGTCGTCATCCTCGCAGGCTATAAATACTGCCAGGCACATCCCTAGACATATCGTGAAAATAATAAATTTTTGCTTTTTCATAATCTCCTCCGGGCAGCTATTTCCATGGATATTGTAACTTTATCCAACGAAATGCCAAAAATCTATTTTTTATCTTCCCGTAACAATATATCATACGTCTACGGGAAGTAAATCATGAATTATTCTGGTTATTTAAAAACGAAGCACACAGGAGGACACAGATGATTACAGCCATAGCCCTGCTCAATACGGATCGCAAGACCATAAACGAGACATCACAGGCGCTTGTGGAGATGGATGGTGTAAGTGAAGTCTATTCAGTTGCCGGACAGTGGGATCTCGTCGTCGTCATCAGGGTTCAGAACAATGATCAGGTGGCGGAACTTGTTACAGACAGGCTGCTGAAAATTCCGGGAATCATAAAGTCCACCACTCTTATTGCCTTCAGGGCTTTCAGCAGATACGACCTGGAGCACATGTTCAGCGTGGGCCTGGACGGCAGCTGAGACTTACTTTGATATCACGGTCTGAATTCCATCAGAAGACGGGCCAGCAGTTCCCTGTCTATGTTTGATCCGGTGAGAATCACACAGATTCGTTCTCCTTCAACAAGCCCCTCCATAAGGGCTGCAACGCCTGCTGACCCGGCACCTTCTACAATCATGTTTTCGTTCAGCGCTATTGAAGCAACGGCGGAGCGTATGGTTTTTTCCTTAACAACCACCACGTCATCAATATACTTGTTGCCAAGATCATAGGAGACCACACTGATGCCTCCTTCTATTCCCTCGGCGATAGTGGGCTTTCCCTTAACCTTCGTGTAAACACGCCTGTCACGCCTGGAAAGCCACATGCCGGCGGACGCGTCCGTATTGACGGCAGTTATTTTCGTATCGGGTGATTTTACTTCGGCAACGATACCGGCACCTATGGCGCAGCCCCCGCCTCCGCAGGGTATTACAACGGCATCCACATCTTTCATGTCTTCGAATATTTCAAGGGCTGTGGTACCGCCGTTTCCTGCAATGACACCGGGATGATCAAACGGCGAGATAACCGTGCTGCCGAATTCCTCCCTGTGTTCAAGCATCCACGCTTCGGTTTCGTCGTAACCTTCGAAAGGTGATCTTACCACGCGCGCCCCGTACGACCGTATTGACCGCTCCTTTACTCCGGGCACATTCAGGGGGACGACTATCGTGCATTTTATGCCCGCTGTTGCTGCCGCCCTGGCAAGTCCCTGTCCGTGATTCCCGGCTGTGGCGGCAACGACTGAGTCTGTCTGTTCAATCTCCAGCGCTGCGAATCCTCCGCGGATTTTAAAAGAACCCGTGATCTGCAGATTCTCGCACTTCAGAAAAACCTCGGTGCCTGTCAGACTGCTCAGCCAGTCGCTGCGTAACAGCGGCGTGCGGATTATTCTGCTGTCTACTGCGGATCTGATTCGTTCTACGAGCGGAAAGTCCGGTTCATGTGTCATTGTGTATGAACATTAACCGATATTTGACATGAAATAAATAACCTGCAATCAGGTTTTTATCTGAAAAGAGGAAGAAAAATGCCGGGAAAAAACAATGAGCATGATTATGCGTCGATCCGCAGAATAGCGAACAGGCAGCCAAGCAGGCAGGGAATGATTTTCATGGGAACCGAAAAGTCGTCGGAAATCCAGGAATTCTATACTCAGCGACTCGGCATGTCGCAGTGGCTCAGTCAGGAAGACTGTATCGTGTTCGAAAACGGTAACCTTCTCATCGGCTTCTGCGAACGGGGAAAAGCCGACATTGATCCGATGATTACAATGGTGTTCAGGTCTGAAGCGGAAGTCGACCGGATGTACGAGTCGATAAGCGACATCGCCGTCTCTGAACCGCTTCGCAATGAAAAGTACGGCATCTATCATTTTTTTGCATCGGATCCGGAAGAAAGAAGGCTGGAATTCCAGTCTTTTCTGAATCCCGTAAACCCGGTTGCCGGTTCAAGGGAGCTGCTTGTGCAGAGAAGGAGCATAAGACATTTCCTGGATATTCCCGTTCCCCGGCATGTTCTTGATTCGGTCTTTGAACTGTGCCGGTACAGCCCGAGCTCCAAAAACAGCGGTTCGTACTATTTTATCGTAATCGAAAACCGCGATGTCATTGATTTTATCGCATCCCTCAGGGGGAAGCTCACGGCCCCGGTCGGTAATTCGCCTCTTGCGGTGGCCGTATGCGCTGATCCGTCGAAGTCCAGACGCTTTGAGCAGGACGCATGCATAGCCGCTTATCACCTTCTCCTTGCCGCATGGACATATGATCTCGGAACCTGCTGGATAGCCGACATGAACAGGCGGGAAATAAAAGAAAGGCTCGAAATACCGGAAGATCATTTTGTGGCAACGGTTACGCCGGTTGGTTATCCGTACAGAATTCCCGCTCCGGCCGGGAGAAGAAAAACAGAGGAATTCGTAAAATATCTGGCAGGTTGATTCAGCGGTGTTTTTCAATAATAATCCGGTTTATAGTCATGGATGAGAAGAGACAGTCGTCATACAGCGATCCGGCAACGGTGACGCCGCTTGAGCTTCTGCAGAAAACGGACGTTTTTGCATCAATGCCTGCGGCTCACCTGGAACAGCTAGCATCCCGGCTTGTAAAAAAGGAGTTTGCAAAAGGTGCGCGGATCGTGATTCAGGGTTCGCCCGGAGATTCGCTCTTCATAATCGAGTCCGGCATTGTGGGCGTTTTTACAATCGACGATCAGTTCGGGCTGGAAGTAGAAGTGGCGCAGCTTGGCCCGAACGACTGCTTCGGCGAGCTTTCCATAATTACGGGCGGACAACGTAACGCCACCTGCACCGCACTGTCGAATGCGGTAGCCTACCAGCTTGAGAAATCGATATTCGAGGCGGTTCTTCAGCAGTCTCCGGCCGTGCAGAGGGATCTGTTGAACGTTGTGGCCAGGAGACTTTCCGCCACAAGCATTTCCAAGGGAGTTCCATTCATATCACTGAGCAGGTACGAAGCGGATCCCAGCCTTGCCGCTCTCATCCCGGAAAAACTGGTCAAGCGTTATTCCCTGGTACCGGTTTCACTCGAGGAAGGTACGGCAACGGTTGCGGCAGTCGATCCCTCAAATGCAACCGCTTTCATGGAAATAAAACCTTTCCTTCAGGGAATAAGAATTCGTCCTGTTGCATGCTCGAAGGACGATTTTGATCGTTTCGTGGAAAAGATGGGAGCTGTTGCCGGAAAGGCCACTCCTGCTGAGACAAAGGCCGCGGTAGAGTCGATCCGTTTTCTCGACGAGGCCGAAGTGGTGGAATCAGGTCCGGCTCCCAGCGGGGCCGAAATACTTGATCTGGTGAACCTGATCATAGTTACGGGGATCAAGCTTGGAGCCTCCGATATACATATAGAACCGACAAGGCACAGCACGCAGGTACGCTACAGGATTCACGGAACGCTTGAGAGAAAGATACCCGAGATACCATCAGAGGCGCACAAGACTCTCATATCCAGATTCAAGGTTTTAGCCAGTCTCGACATAACCGAAGTGCGCAAACCCCAGGAAGGGCGGATTTCAATCGAGGTTGCAGGACGCCCTGTGGATCTGAGGCTGAGTCTCATCCCTACAAAACTGGGTCAGAAGCTAGTTATGAGGGTGCTCGATTCCGCGACAACTCTGATGGAGCTTGAAAGGCTTGTGCTGGCCGAGAGGGTCAGGCAGGTGGTTCGCAACATGTTTTACGCTCCGCACGGCGTTATCCTGATCACGGGTCCTACCGGGTCAGGAAAGACAACGACCATGTACTCGGCTCTTCTCGAGCGAAGAAATGCCGGGCTTAACATAGTAACGGTCGAAGATCCTATCGAATTCCACCTGGACGGGCTCAATCAGGTCGAAGTGGGTATGGGAACGGGGCTCGGTTTCGCACATGTACTGCACTCTTTTCTGCGCCAGGATCCCGATATAGTTCTCGTAGGAGAAACCAGGGATGCCGAAACCGCCAGGCTCGCACTGCAGGCGGGCATGACGGGACGCCTCGTACTGACGAGTTTTCATACAAACGACTGCGCAAGCGCAGTCATACGGCTGTTCGAGATGGGCATGGAACCGTTCGCTCTTGCGAACGCGCTCGTGGGTGTGATTCATCAGAGACTCGTAAGGCGGCTGTGTCCGCACTGCAAGGTTCCGTACGAATATTTTCCCCAGGTACTCGAAAACCTGCGCGCCGCCGGCGTTATCGGACAGCAGGTTCCTACGATGTACCGCAGCCAGGGATGCGACAAATGCCAGGGGCAGGGATACCAGGGGCGTGTGTCGGCAATGGAAGTCCTTGTCATGACCGAAAGGGTGCGTGCAGCCATTGCGCGTCAGGCTTCCACGGAAGAGATACTGGGCGCTGCATCGGATGGAGCCTTTGTGTCCCTGGCGCGCTACATGCGTTTTCTGCTCAAGCACGGGCTGACCTCACCCGGTGAAGCACTTGGAGCTCTGCCCAGATCGGCCAGCTAGCAATATGTTTTCTTTCCTGACAGAAGCCAATTCCCATGCGTGAAATCGAGTTCGAATACGACGACTCGGGATCCGGCCAGTTCCGCCCGTCCGGGAATGTAATCCGGACGATTATGACGCATCTTAAAAAGGATGAGATGGATGAAGCCGTATCCCTTCTGGTGTCGGCCGGGGAAGAAGCCTGTGACATGCTCATTAAAGAAGCGGAAGCGGGAGCAAGCAAACCACTGTGGCGCCGTCTGATAAGGCTTTTTGAAGAGGCCCGTGATCCCGGCAGGGCCGCAACGGCAGCTATCAAGGCCGGTGAGGAAGAAAAGGCGGCGGTTCTTCTCGAAGCCGCCTATGACTGGACAGGTGCCGGCAAGGCTTATGAAAAGACCGGAGACAAGAAGAAAGCGGCGCAGATGTTTGAAAGAGGTCTTGCATACAACAGGGCGGCCACTCTTTACGAAGAAGCCGGCGAATACGAGAATTCCGCAAGTTGCCTGGCAAGGGCGGGGGAGTTTTTTCTGGCCGGCCGGAAATTCATGAAGATCGGCAGTTACAAGCATGCCGTGGAGGCACTTCAGCAGATACACAGACGGCAGAAGTACTATATACAGGCATGCGCGCTGCTCGGAAGGTTTTTTGACAGGACGCAGCAGACGGACATGGCAATAGAGCGTTATTCAGAAGTAGTCCGCATGAGGCCCATTGATGACGTAACTGAAAACATACATCATCGTCTGGCCACACTTCTCTCATTCAGGGGGAAAAATGACGCCGCCCGGGCCGTGTGGGAAGGAGTGCTGAGATTCAAACCCGATCATGAAGGGGCATTGAGTGGACTCAAACAGCTGGACAGTCCCGCTCCTTCCGGCATCGAGTCTGACATCCCCCGCCCGGCGCTCTCCAGGCCTCCGTCATTTTCGTCGTTTCCTTCACTTTCCGCCGGTGAGGCACAGGACCCGCCTCCACTCATACTTCCCGGGGACGGGGAGGCAGGTGCGGTGGAATCACCTAAAAACGCCTCGGTTTTTGCTGTAAGACCGGATTTCGATTTTTTAAGGAAGATGCCCGTTTTTTCCAGCCTCACATTCAATGAGATGAATACTATCTATGATATTGGACGCAAAATGATTTTTAACGCGGGAGAAGTTCTGATCGAGCAGGATCAGCCCGGCAGAAATGTGTTTGTCATACTTGAAGGGCAGGTACAGGTTGACGTCAGTGCCCATGGAAAGGATCCCGTGCTTGTCGCTACTCTTGGAAAAGGCGCCACCGTGGGCGAAATGGCCCTGATAGATTCGGCGCCGACTTCGGCGCGTGTGACCGCTGTGGATGATGTTACGGTTTTCTGCTTTGACATGGATCGGCTGGAATCGCAGATGGATGCCGATCCGCGGATCGGATCAAAAATGCTGAAGGTCATGGGGCGCATTCTCTCAACAAGGCTGCGTGAGGCTAACAGGATAATCGCCGGGGGATAGCAAGTGATTAACGTTAGTTATGAATTCCTGCTCATGACAGATGATTCCCGTTTGACATCAGCAGCATAATTATTTAGACCCATTTAAATACTTAAACTTTTATCTATGCCATCTAAAGAACGCGCCGGTCGCCTGATACTGAATTTTTGACAGGAAGCCGGCCTGAAACAGGATTCACTCAAGGGAGGAAAAGCATGAAAGCAACATCCATCATCGCTTGTGCGGGAGTAGTACTCCTGTGCGCAGGGCTGTACGGGTGCAGCGTAAGCGCCAGTGCAAGCTACAACAGTGAAGGAAAGGCAGTACTTACCGGAGACGATTCTGTTCTGGTAAAAGCTGCACAGCCCGAACCACCGCCACCGCCACCGCCGCCCCCGCCGCCCAAGCCGGTTGCAAAAAAGGCAAAGGTAGTAGGCAAGAAAATAGAGATCACAGAGAAAGTCATGTTCGAGTACAACAAGGCAACGATAAAGGAAGAATCTCATGATCTTCTCAATGACGTTGCCAAGGTAATGAAGGCGTACCCCAATATCACGAAGATACACATCGAAGGCCATACGGATTCCGATGGAAGCGCCAGATACAACAAGAAACTTTCCCAGAAGAGGGCGGACTCCGTAATGCAGTTTCTTGTCGACGCCGGTGTGGAAGCGGGTCGCATGGAAGCCATCGGATACGGTGAAGAAAAGCCTGTGGCGGATAACGACTCAAAGGCCGGCAAGGAAAAGAACAGAAGGGTCGAGTTCAACATCACCGAGCAGAAAGAAACTTTAGTTGAAGTTACCGAGGCCGGTGAAACTGAAACCGCTGAGCCGGAAGGCGAATAGGAGGCTCCAGCCATGAAAACAATAAAAATAATGATACTTGCCTGTTTTTCACTCGGCCTGCTTGCAGCGGGTTGTGCGGCTGAGCTGAACGAAAATACCAGCCGCCATATCATGAATGCGCTTAACGCCAGGAAGACCGGTTTCAAGGCGTGCTACGAAAATGCACTGGAAAGGGATCGTACCATACAGGGCAATGTTTCTCTGCTTCTGGACATTCATGAGGAATCAGGAGAAGTCACTTCCTCAACCGTAGAGGATACGAGCATCACTGACGAGCAGATGCCGCAGTGCGTTGCAGGGATTGCTGCGGACATTGTATTGCCCGAGCCTCCAAACGTACCGGTTGAGGGTCATTACGACGTAGACTTCAGCTTTGAAATGGAAGGAATATCTGTCGAAACCTCGGAAGCACCTGCTGAAGCCGAGGCGGTAAAACCTGCCGCAGGATCCGCATCAAAACCTGCTGAACCTGCCGAAGAAAAACCGGCAGAGACTCCGGCGGAAGCACCGGCCCAGTAGAATCAGAATCTGCCACACAAAGATATCTCCATCCAATGAGCGTCCGGCAGTACCCTGACTGGGTGAGGACTGTCTGAGTCGTCACACCATGTTTGAGTTCCGCAGGGACCGAAGGGAGCGAGGACTGTTTGAGTTGTCACACCATGTCCGAGTTCCGCAGTCCGGGAAGGGAGCTGGCTGACGAGAATGCTACCAGGAATGACCACATCTGCTGCAGTGTTTCTGCCTGCGGAAAAAAAGAAGCGGAATGCCCAGCATCAGCACTGACAGCAGGAATTTCGAAAAGGAAAGATTGTAAGCGGATTCGACTCTGTCCGATCCGCATTCAGGGCATTTTTTCTCACGTGCCGAGGATTCAGGAATATGCGGCTGTTCTTCCCGCGCTGCTTCTGGTTCAGCAACAGGTTCAGGTTCATATTCATTCTCGTCAAAAAAATCTTCATCCGCGTCTTCACTTAAAACTTTTATTGCCTCCTGGGCGTCTTCAGCCCTTACCTGCAGACGAACGCTTTCATGACCCATGACAAAGAATGCCTGCATTCCTGCCGTGGTCTGATCCTGTACGAAACTCAATATCCCGGCTGCATCAAGCCTTGTTTTTGCCAGATCCGCCTCAAGTGGTGTTCCGAATGTGGCGATTGTAACCAGTTTATCGGACATTTTATGGTAAATGAATATCAGCGGACGCTTAATTTTTCAGACATTAATATTTCGGCAAACAGATCCCTCTTTGCCTTGCAGATTGGACAGATATTGGGTGGTTCTTCCCGGAATGCCACGTATCCGCACTGTTTACAGAACCACAGCCTGTTTTTGGTTTCAGATGAGGCTTTTTCATTTCCGGAGGACGGTTTGTCCGCTTTCGGTTTTCCGTCGAATGCAGCTTCGAACCTATCAAGATTCCGGCGCTCGGGGATAGGCTGTACTTGATTCAGTCCGTCAATCACGTCTTTTCTTACAAAAAGGGCGCAGTAGCAGTACCCGAATTCCTCGACATCCACGTCTCTGTAATCACAGGGACAGATTATGTCCCTGTCCACATCGAAATTTCCCGAAGAAAGACGGCAGGGGCAGGCGGGGTAGCCGTGACGCTGTTCATTCTCGACGATGCCCTCGAGAAGCATGTCCACGAACTCCGTGTCGAGGTTAAGGAAATACCCGTGACTTTCTGCATCGGAAGCGGCCCTTTTTCTTGCCTTTTCGAGAGCCGTCATAATCCCAGTTCCTCTTCCAGTACCGACTCCTTGAATCCTGAGATAACTTTTTCCCCGTCTACAATGATCGTGGGGAAGCCCGGATTCTGGACCCTGCTTTTTATATCATTCTTTATCGTTTCCCTGTCTTCCGCGCTGCATTTATCAACGTCGATATATTCATATTCCACGTCATGATCATTTAGGAATTTTTTGGTTTTTCTGCACCATCCGCAGGTGCTCAGTGCGTATACCAGTATCTGATGATTCCTGTTGTTTCCTTCCACCTTTATTTTTTCCATTCCGCTTTCCTTTCCGGCTGCTTCGGGCAGGGTCTGAACATGCCTAATCTAACTGCTTTGACCATAAACGCAAGAGGACTTATGTTTGAATGCCTGTGGAAATTGACATGTACTGCAAAGGAGCTGCCGGTAATGAACAGGGATTTTGAACGCTTTCATGGAACTGATAACTATATTACTTCGCCCGAACTGTGCCATTCCGTAAACATCGCGGCCGCACTCGGTCGGCCGCTTCTGGTAAGGGGAGAACCAGGGACCGGAAAAACACTGCTCGCCCACGCCATATCAGAGGACATGGGACTTGAACT
>Ga0272442_10004215_pt1 | contig 19793 bp, 9 predicted proteins | sample SSMForm2O_FD_200262 | JGI IMG/M metagenome (GOLD analysis project Ga0272442, IMG submission 200262) | Marine sediment archaeal communities from Little Sippewissett salt marsh, Falmouth, MA, United States - SSM-Form-2O | ecosystem: Environmental > Aquatic > Marine > Wetlands > Sediment ... | reverse complement strand
CCCAAGCCGCAACCGTTACCAAAGACAATACTCGCGATGACACCGAATCGGTCGTGCGTCGAGTGGTGAAACAGTTGCAGGCGAACCCGCAGCTCACCGACGGTCAGCGCGAACTGCTGGGTATCACCGTGCCGGACACGACACCGACACCGCAGTCGCCGGATTATGTGCTATCGGTGCCATCGCCGCTGCTCTCACTCGATTTCTCACAGCGTCAGCAAATCACGAACCATTTCGGACCGAATCCCGAGAACGAGAGCGAGAACGCCAAGCCGGAAGGTATCGCCGGCGCAAAAATCTGGTTCCGGCTTATCGAACCGCGCGGGATGCAGGGCAGAAATGTCTCGAAATTCCTCGATGAAATGGGGCATGTGGACTGGAACGAATGGCAGTTCCTCGCCGACGACACAAACAGTCCGTATGTGCATGTAATCGAGACGACAATCCCAATCACGCTGGAATACAAGGCGCAGTGGTTCGACAATAGTATGCGCTTGGGACCGCTGGGCGACCCCGTCCGAGCGACTGTTACGCCGTAAAGCAACGCGGGAGTACACGCAAAAAACATGGATTACAATCCAGACATCCATCATCGGCGGTCTGTTCGATTAAAGAATTATGATTTACCCCGTGAGATAGGAGGTTGAAAGTGTATCAATATGTATATGTTTTGCAATCGGAAAGAGATGGAAATTTCTATGTTGGCTATACAAAGAATATACGGAAAAGACTCCGAGAGCATAATGATGGAAATGTGAAATCTACGAAAAATAGATTGCCGATGAAACTCGTATATTGGGAAGGATGCCTGAAGTAGGCAGATGCAACACGAAGAGAAAAATATCTTAAAACAGCATGGGGTAAAAGATATGTTAAAAATAGACTTAAGAATTATCTCACGGGGTGAATTCATCGGTGGGAGCGTATTTTTTTACGATTTGTGTGCAGAATCGGGATTTATTATTAAATCCCACACCTGTTCGAAACATGATTGAGAAATGGTGGCACAAATTGCCTGAAAAATTCCCGACAATCGAAATCGATGAATTCATTGTAATGCCAAACCATTTTCATGGCATTATTGTCATCGTCGGGGCGATCCCGTGTGGTCGCCCAAAAAAAGACCGCCCAATTGTAGGGGCGACCCCGTGTGGTCGCCCAGAAAATGGTCGCCCAAATAAAGGGCATCCACATGGGGATGCCCCTACATTAGGTGACATTATCGATTGGTTCAAAACGATGACAACGAATGAATATATACGAAATGTGAAATCAAATGGTTGGCAACCATTTCCCGGGCGTTTCTGGCAACGCAATTATTTCGAACACATCATCAGAAATAATTTTGAAATGAACCGTATTCGTGAATACATTTATAATAACCTATCGAATTGGACAGATGACGAATATTTTATGGAGGTCCAAACATGAATCATAACCCAAAAGGTTTTTCATTGAACATTGGACATTCTGCATTCTACATTCTTCTGGCATTTTCTATACTCTGTTCGCCCCTGTTCGCACAGGATGTCCTTTTCGACGATGTTAACAACTGCCATTCCCGCGGGATATGGGTTTATCTTCTGGATACGCTCTCGGCACACGGTGCGAATATCCATTATGTCGCCGACGAGGGCTGGGCGAACTTGAATGATATGGACATGGTCTGGCTCGAATGCCCGACTGTATCATACAGCGCGGGAATCAAGACCGCATTGCAGAATTTTGCACGGGACGGCGGGAAAATCGTCATCGGCGAGGTGTTTCATCGCGGGTCGGCGCTCAACGATTTACTCACCGACCCCGGCTGGCAGACGACACTTTCGATTCTCGATGCGACGACATCGTACATCATCGACTACTTCTATCCGTTCTCGCCCTTCACGGACGGCGTAACGCAGCTCGACCTGAGCGGACCCGCGGTGATTTCCTGCGGCGAACATGCGTATCCGTTCGCATTCGGCGATGCGTATTATTCACAACCGGTCGCTGCGATTTCTTATCCTTTCGTCCACGAGGCAAATTGCAGCACTTTCATCGTTCTCGTTACCGGCACGCACTCGTGGGAGACATATTTCTCGATTGTCGCGGATAATTATCGCTTCGCCTCGAATATCCTGCTTTGCGCGGCGGGAATCCCCGGATTTGAAATCGATGGCTGCGAGACACCCGAGGGAATTATCGAGGTTGACAGCGTCTCTATCTGCGTCAATCCGGGAGATGTCGCGACAATCTGGGGAATGAACATCTATCCCGACATTACTGTTTATGTCGGTGGCGTTGCGGTTACAGTAACCGGATATGGACCGGATTCCACATGGCTGACATTCCTCGGTCCCGACCTGCCACAGGGAATTTACACAATCCAGCTTGAACGCGATGGCATCAGATTCTATGGCGGGACAATCCAGATTTATTGCGCATGGGTGGACATCAATGTAGTCGCCAGCGGCTGTTTCATGTTCGATGACACCGTCTATTTCTCCGGCGAGGATTTTGTCATCGGTGGCTCGGTTATCGAGTTCCGCGACCCATCGGGAACTCCTTACACATGCGAATATGATATTGTCAGCGTGGATTCGGGCTGGTGCATCGTGCCGGCGACACTCGACACCGCGGCATATTCATATTTTTACATTGTTGTAACGAATCCTGCGGGCAATTCCGATCGCGCCTTCGTGCAGATTCCATGCCCATGTCCGGGACAAGAGGATTTGTATCGCAGCATATTTGGAATACATCCGGGAGATACACGGAATCCAATCGTCATTATAATTACACCCGATAGCTGCATTTTCGTTGATAACACATTGGATTTAAGCTGGACAACATCGGCGGATTCGTTTATGGCGACTTATGAATGGGCATTACGCGAGCCGATTAATCCAATAATGATATATTATGTTTCCCGGGACACAATCACGACAGCGTGGATAAATGACCGCGACACCACGACTTATCCATATTTCTCCGCCGACAGCGGGCATTGGGATGTCGTAGTGCAGGCGACCGATTGGTTCGGAAATACCGGCTCCGACACAATGGAAATCTGTTTCAAGGACGACACGGTTTGCATGAGCGGTTTCGCCTGGGCGGACACATGCGACCCCGATACCGTCTTCTTCCGCATCCGGCACGAACAACCGGTTGATAACTCGACCATTGTGATGATGTTTGCCGGGGTGCTTTACACAATTGACAGCGCTCAGGTTCAATGGATTAATGACAGCACACTGATTTTCATCATCGACTCGCTCGCTCTCGACACATTGAACGGGCTTTACTCAGTCGGGCTTGCCGATATACTCGAGGACTTAAACGGTCATGGTCTCTGTCCTGATACCACCGAAGGATTTGCCGCCACATTCCGTATACCTTGCTGTTATGGACTGCGGACAGAACTCTGGTGCCCCATTCCCTCGATGGCTTTTGTCGTCTGCGACCCGTTCCCCGTTTCGTTCATTGTCGTAGATACATCTCACATCGACCCACCGGCTATCGGCGAGTTTTATTTCAGCGCGGAGATTAACGGTATGGATATGTTACCATCGCTTGTGATGTCATTCACCGGCACAACCGATTCGGTTTATATAGAAATCGACCCTATCTGGAATGACGGCGACACCGTGATAGTTGTCCTCGATTCGGTCTTCACACATCGAGGATGCAAAACTATTCCATGATTGAGTTCACCTCTCAACTCCCAGTTCGCTTTCAATTTGTTGGATTTTATAAAGCTCGGTGTAGTAGCCATCTTTTTTCAAAAGTTCCTCATGGGCGCCGGTCTCGATAATCCTACCATCATCGAGGACAATAATCCTGTCGGTGTTCTGCAATGCGGAGATTCTATGTGAGATAATTATTGTAGTTCTATTTTTTCGAGCGTTCTGCAGTCTGGATAGAATTGCACTCTCGGTCTCGGTATCGACAGCGGACAGCGCATCATCGAGTATTAGAATCGATGGGTCGATAAGAAGCGCTCGAGCGATTGCCATCCTCTGTTTCTGTCCCCCGGAAAGTGTTACTCCCCTCTCCCCCACTGTTGTTTCATAGCCATCCGGGAAATTCTCGATATCTTTGTCCAATTGAGCTATTTCTGCAGCTTTCATCGCTTCATCATCGGTAGCATCGTAATTGCCGAATTTAATGTTCTCCATAAGTGTCGCTGAGAAAAGAAAGGAATCCTGCGGTACAAAACCGATAGGATTGCGCAGTGATTTAAGCTTAACCTTACGTATATCGACTCCCTCGATGAAAACGGAATTATCGGGGGGGTCGAAAAGGCGCGGTATAAGCGATACAAGCGTGGTCTTGCCGCAGCCGGTTCTACCGGTGATACCCATACATTCCCCCCGCTCAATATTGCAATTTATATCTTTAAGGACAGGCTCGAGCTCCGGGTCGTAAGTAAATGTAAGGTCTTTGAATTCCACATTTCCCTTGATTTTGCCGGTATCATCCTCAGCCAGTTCAACTGCATCATCGCTATCGACAATATCCGCTTTCTGCTCCATGACATCGACGATTCTATCGAGTGAAGCTCTGCCTCTTTGATACAGGTTCAACACCCAGCCAACCGCAATCATGGGCCAGATTAGAAGCCCGAGATAGCTGTTGAATGCCACAAATTCGCCCATACTCATGGATGCAAGTATCACGCTTCTGCCGCCGAGAAGCAGCACCAGCGCAAAAGAGAATCCGATAACAAATCCTATCATCGGCTCAAACATGCCGCCAATCACGACCATCCTTATGCTCTTGCGGATATAGTCTTTACTCATGATTCGGAATCTTCCGGTCTCGAAATCCTCGCGGGCATAGCTTTTGACCACGCGTATCCCGGATATAATCTCGCGTACACGGTCTGTCATCAAGGCGAAAGTCTCCTGAACTTTTTTAAATCTTCGATGCAGGATTCTACCGAAATATCCAACAATTACCGAAAGTACCGGCAATGGAAGTATAACATAAAGCGTCAGCTTCGGATTCAGGTAAATCATCATTCCAAGTGATGCAAGCATAAGAAAACCGGCATCGAAAGTGGCAACCATACCGATACCGACCATCATTCTAACTGCATCGAGGTCGTTAGTCGCCAGCGCCATAAGGTCGCCGACTTTGTGCTTCGAATACCATGACGGAGAAAGCAATAATAGATGCTTGTAATAGTGCATCCGCATTCGTTTTCCATCCGGCGTGAGATTCCGATAATTAGGTATCGCCAGAAAAACCTTGTTACTACAACCCCTACCGCCAGTAACATGATAAATCCAGCGAGTTTCAGCATAAGCGATGCCGTTGCCCTGCCATACGATAGCGCATCGACACCATGCTGGATAATGCGCGGCATCAAAAGCTGGAAACCATCGACAAAAAACAGGCACAGCAAGCCTATAAGCAAAGTCGATAACTCCCCTTTTAGAAACGGTCTTACTGTGCGATATACTCTTCGCATAACCCGTCAAATTATTATTCGATTGTAAAAAGGCAATACTTTTTTTCAGATAGTATGACTTTAATGATTGCCTTACACTCTGATAAATTCTAAGTAAAACTAGCAATTATCAATGCAAAATTAACAATTTCCCCACACACTGAAAGGATAACTCAACGCAGAGTTCGGAGCGTTGACCGACAACAAATTATCGATTACCTTTCTTTCCTCTGTGTCTTCTGTGTTTTTTTTCTTTGCTCTCTGTGTTTAATTCTTTTGTTGACAGAATAATCGAAGGGATATATTTTAAAAAATATTTTACATGATAGCGGAGAACAAATAATGGAGATTTCTAAGAACTACAATCCTCGAGAGCTTGAACCACGCTGGAATAAATTCTGGCTCGACAACGAATTCGGTAAGCCTAAAAAGGACGCACCGAAAGGCGAATCCTTTGTAATCGTGATTCCGCCGCCGAATGTTACCGCGATACTCCATGTCGGTCATGCGCTGAATAATCTGATACAGGATGTTATAATTCGACACAAGCGAATGCTCGGTTACGAGACCTTATGGCTTCCTGGCACCGACCATGCAGGCATCGCAACACAGAACATGGTCGAGAAAGAAATTATGAAACAGGGCACATCCCGCGAGGAGATTGGTCGCGAGAAATTTATCGAGATGCTTTGGGATTGGAAACAAGAGAAGGGCGGACAGATAATCGAGCAACTAAAGGAAATTGGCTGCTCATGCGATTGGTCGCGCACGCGGTTCACTCTTGACCCTGACATGTCGCGCACCGTGCGCGAGGTCTTTGTCAGCCTTTTCGATGAAGGCTTGATATATCGCGGCAAGTATATTATCAACTGGTGTCCGCGATGTAAAACCGCACTTGCCGATGACGAGGTCGAACATCATGATGACAAGGGCAATCTGTGGTATGTGAGATATCCATTTGTCGATAATCCTTCCGATGGAATAATCGTCGCTACGACACGCCCCGAGACCATGCTCGGCGATACCGCCGTCGCGGTGAATCCCGCCGATGAGCGATTCAAACACCTGATTGGCAAAAAAGTCTTACTGCCGCTTGTCGAGCCTATCCGCAAGGGAATTACATCCGAAGGTGAACCGACCGATGTTCCCGCGGAAATACCTATTGTCGGCGATTGGGAGGTTTCCCGTGAATTCGGCACCGGCGCCGTCAAGATAACTCCCGCTCACGACCCGAACGATTACTGGATTGGCAAGCGCCATGAGCTTCCTATTGTCGAGGTTATCGATGAGAAAGCCTCGATGACCGCGCAAGCGGGTGAATATGTCGGACAGGATAGATACGAGGCGCGTGAGAGAATTGTCGAAGACCTTGCAAAAAGAAAGCTCCTGATTAAAACCGAACCGCATATTCATTCCGTCGGTCATTGCTATCGGTGCCACACCGCTATCGAGCCATATCTTTCCGCGCAATGGTTCGTAAAAATGAAACCGCTGGCAAAGGCGGCGATTGAAATCGTTCGTCGCGACGAGGTCAAATTCATCCCCGAACGATGGGAAGGAGTTTATTACAACTGGATGAACAACATCCGCGACTGGTGCATCTCACGACAACTCTGGTGGGGACATCGGATACCTGTCTGGTATGGACCGGACGACAAAATATTTGTCGCCCGTGATGATGCTGAAGCAATAGCCAGCGCCCGCGAATATTATCGCACCGAAAATGTCGAACTCAGGCGCGACCCGGATGTGCTCGATACATGGTTCTCATCATGGTTGTGGCCACTTGCGACAATGGGTTGGCCCGATATGACCGATGATATGAAAAAATACTACCCGACAGATTTGCTTATTACAGCATCGGAGATAATCTTTTTCTGGGTTGCACGAATGATAATGTCCGGAGAGCATTTCTGCGGCGAGAAACCGTTTCATACAGTCTATATTCATGGCACAGTTCGCGATAGTATCGGGCGCAAGATGTCGAAATCTCTCGGCAACGGTATCGACCCGCTCGATGTTGTGGAACAATACGGTCGCGATGCGCTTAGATTCACACTTATTTCGCAAGCAGGCGCCGGGCAGGACTTGTTCCTCGAAATGAAATCTTTCGAGGTCGGACGCAATTTTGCAAACAAGCTATGGAATGCAAGCAGACTTCTTTTTCTTAATGTGCAAGATTCTAAATTCGTTATGGATGAACTTTGCAATGCAAAACCAAAAAAGCTTGCAGGACGATGGATAATGTCCCGTTTCGCAAAGGCGGTAGAAACGGTCAATGAAGCATTCGAGACATTCAACCTCGATGATGCAGTACGCGGTATTCATCAATTTTTCCGGGGTGAATTCTGCGATTGGTATCTTGAAAGCACAAAACTCGATATGCAAAACAACAGAGATGAACAGATACTTGCAATTACCATTTTTGAAGCGCTTCTGAAACTAATGCATCCCATTTTACCATATTTGACGGAGGAATTATGGCATAAACTTGGAGAAATGGTCGATGGTCTGGTTCCACTCGATGATGCGACTATTATGTTTGCATCATATCCTGAAATTGAGAACTATAAGCAATGGTTCGATGAGGATTCCGAAAATCAATTTAACGCTATTCAGGAGGTCATCGATTCGATCCGAAATATAAAAGGGGAAACCGGACTTGGAACAAAGAAAACCGGCACGGTTCATTTCATCCCTTCGAATCTGGAAATGCAAACACTTATCGAGGAACAATTCGAGCTTATTAAATTCCTTGCGAGATTTGACGATTTAGAAATTGTATCAAAAAAACCGTCCAACGCTTGCGGCACTGCAGCAGTCCAAGCGGGACAGGTGTTCCTGCCATTGGATGAACTTATTGATATCGACAAAGAAATTGCAAGACTAAAAAAGGAAATTGAGAAACTCGAGCATAGACTTCAGAATGTTCGCGCAAAGCTATCGAATGATGGCTTCACTACAAAAGCACCAAAAGAGGTAGTTAACGCAGAGCAAGAAAAAGAAAATGATTATTCAAAAAGACTTGAAATACTTGCAAAGCAATTAGCCGATTTTGAAAAATAGAACTGGTTTTTTTCAGAGTTTTAAAACAAATTAAAAAAAAACTATTGTGTTGATTAATAAAAGTTATATTTTCTGGTTTATATTGCTTAAACAAATCAATTCAAGGAGGTCGAAGATGAGACGAGGAATGTTTCTGTTCATCGGGCTAGCGCTTGCGTTTATTGTCTTCTGGGGATGTGCTCCAAGACAGGAGGGCGTTGTCGCCAAAATTGGCAAATTTGATATCACTGCTGAAGAACTAAACAAGAACATGCGGGGAAATTTCCAGACATTCGACGAGGAGCTTTCAACCCGTATCCAAAGAGTTGAAAAGCTGGCTGAGGATAAACTTATTCTTTGCGCCGCTTATGAGGAAGGTCTCGATAAAAATGAGCAGCTTGTTGCTCAACTTGGACTGAACAGTCAGATGCGAATCATCAGCGCATTACAGCAAGTTGTGGTATATGATAAAGTCGGTGAACCGACCGAACAGGATATCCAGAAGGTTTATGACCGACTTAAAAGTAAAATCCATGCTAAGCACATTTTGCTTGAGACTAAAGAGCTTGCCGACTCGCTATATAAAGAGATTAAAGGCGGTGCGGATTTTGATGTTCTCGCTATGGAATTCTCGATAGACCCGTCCACAAAGGACAAGGGCGGAGACCTGCGTTTTTTCAGCGCTATGGAAATGCTGGAACCATTCGAGGATATGGCATATTCTCTTAACGCCGGAGATATTTCCGAACCGGTGGAAACACGCTTCGGATGGCATATTATAAATCTTATCGAGACGGCGCCCAACGAAAAGGTTCGTTCATTGGAAGAGGAAAAGGAAAGAATTCTCGCTCATATCAAGCGTGCCAGAGCCTCCAAACTCGCGATGGATTTCCTCGATGGTATCAAAGAAAAAGCCAATTTCCAGTTCAATAACGATGGTTTGAATATTGTATTCACACGATATCAGGAGATGCTGGCTGATACCGGCAATCCCAAATCGGTTATGGCTTTCACTCCCGAAGAGCGAAGAATGACGCTTCTCACATATAGTTCTGGGAAAATCACTGTCGAGGATTTCGACACAATTTTTGCAAAAGTCCCACCTTTCCGCAGACCTCAATTCAATGATGCTAATGCAGTCAAGGGATTTCTTGAAAACACCCCGATGACAGACCTTCTCGAGAAAGCCGGTATCGATATGGGCGTCGAGACTTCCGAGCATTATACAAAACTCTACAATGACGAACTCGAGCGCGAAATGCTTAAAACCTATCGCAAAGATTATCTCACACAGGATGTCGAGATTACCGATGATGATGCAAAAGCATACTATGACGCCAGTCCCGATTCCTTTATCGACCCGGAGAAAGTAAGCGTAATCGAGATACAGGTTGCAACAGAAAAAGAAGCTCAAGGTTTTATCGAGCAGATAAAGGGAGGCGCAGATATCAAGAAACTTGCCGAGGAACATACTTTGCGCAATTATGTTAAGACCAAAGGCGGTGAGCTTGCTTTCTTCAGCGAAAACCGTTACCCCGACCTATTTAAAGCTGCGAAAACATTAAAGCCCGGAGAACTCTTTCCCACGCCGATTATGATGAATAATAAGTATTCCGTCATACAGCTCATCGATACTCAATCCGAAGGAAGAAAGCCATTCGAGCAAGTTGCAAGACAGATAAAAAACAAGCTCCGTGGAGAAAAGAGAAAAAATGCTTACGAGGAATGGCTCGAGCAGGCAAAGTCCAAATATGGATATACTATCTATGAGGATGAAATCGGTAAAACAATCGATGCATCGAAATATGAAACACCTGCGGAAGAGACAGAATCTTCATAGTGAAGACAAGGCATCAATACTGACAATCAATCGAGCAAGCATATATCTTAATTGCAGGGGGGAAATAAAAATTTCCCCCTTTTCCTGCAAATTTGACCGGAGGAAATTTTGGAACCATCGATTGGATTTTTAGAATATACAAGCATAGCGAAAGGTATCGAATCATCCGATACGATGCTTAAAGCTGCGGAAGTTCAGCTTCTAATGGCTAAATCCGTGTGTTCGGGCAAGTTTATCACACTTGTCTCCGGTCTTGTGCAAGCTGTCGAGGATTCCGTCGCAGCAGGTTTGCAGATAGCGGATCAATCTTGCATCGACCACATAGTGATTCCCAACATTCATTCCGATATCATCCCCGCACTAACTGCTACAACGGGCGCCACACTTGCCGAGGCTCTCGGTATTATCGAGACATTCACTGTTGCAAGCTGCATCATGGCGGCGGATATAGCGGCAAAATCGGGTGATGTCCGCCTGCTCGAAATCCGCCCCGCTGTCGGGATTGGTGGAAAATCTTTTGTTACATTAACAGGAGATGTCGCCTCGGTTGAATCCGCTGTCGAGCTTGGTGCGGAATATCCTAAATCACGCGGCGTTCTGCTCCAGAAAGTCGTTATCCCGCATCCCTTCAGGAAAATAGGCGAAGTTGTGTAGAACAAGATGTCGATTGTCGGTTGCTCCCCCCCCGAATACATTAGCCACAGAGAACACAGAGCGCACAGAGTTTGCTCCCCACCCCGTATCACAAATCTTAAATCACAAATCAGTCCGGTGATTACATTCATTTCTCCCTGCTCTCAGCCGTAAATTCTTCCAACAGTGTGTTACTATGGGCAACTACAGTCAGACCACAAATAACAATCGGGATGCGCCTCGATGAAATCGCAAATATGAGTGCAGGATGCGGAATCGAGATTGTTATATCGCAGCATAATATCATCGAGAGAATCCAAATCCCACAACGGTGTCAGGTCGATAGTCGTGAGGAAATTGAAATCGAGATGAAGCGTCTCCAGATTTATGCACGATTCAAGCGGCGTCAGGTCGATATATTCAAGGAAATTGAAATCGAATTGAAGCGCTTCCAGATTAATGCAGGATGTAAGCGGCGCAAGGTCGATACCCAAAAGGGCGTTGAATTCAAGCTCGAGTCGCTCCAGATTGACGCATGTTGCAAGCGGTGTCAGGTCGATATTGAAAATTGTATTATCGTCGAGGTAAAGCAATTTCAGATTTGTGCATGAAGCAAGCGGCGAAAGGTCTATGTCTGCAAGGTTATTTGCAAAAAGTGAGAGAACCGCCAGTGTCGAGTCGTATAGCTCGATTCCATCGATGCAGTTTGTATCGGTGAGAGACATCCCATTCAGATTGATGATTGTTACACAACCGTCTTCATTGCGGATAATTCTGTCATCCGATATCGTATCGCCGTTAAGAACAACCGGACGCAGAGGGTCGCATATATCGAACCGCACATCCACGCACTCGCACTCGATGGTGATATACGTATCGATAGGCGAAAAAGCCCAGAAAGCGTTATTTGCGGCGGGAACGCTTGAAGGTAAATCATAAGTCTGTATGGCAGGGTCGAAAATGAATGTCGAAACAAGAAAGGGAAATAATTCATCGAGAGTTTCGATATCGGTCGAGCAAGGTACGGCAATCAAATTCCAGCCGCGATAAAGATGGTATTCAACCTCGATAGCTTGCAGCGGAGTGTCGCATAAGCCGAAAACAATTAAAAATAAAGCGATGCTAAAAAGCTTTTTCATACACCCCCCCCCACGAAGAATTTTTACCACATAGACCACAGAGTTTTCGACGCAGAGTTCGCTGAGAACACGGAGTTTTTTACAATCTATTTTCTCTGCTTCTCTGCGTTCTCAGCGTTGGATTTTTCTATAGTCTGGCGGAGCAATTACTCAATGCTATATTTTTCTATCTCATCAACACCACAGTTCCGTTGCAGACGACCTCACCGTCTTTGATAATCATATATATATACAGCCCCGGTGTCTGGAGTTTTCCGCTATCGTCATATCCCTGCCACCAGCGCGTATCGAAATCCTCGTATGAACTTACGGGACCGATTTCCGCATGATATACCTGGATGTTGCGCATATTGAAAATATACAGTTCTGCGGATTCGCTGAACATGTTGGGATAATCGAATATTGCAAAATCGTTTATCGGGTCGTTATTCGGCGTGAACGGGTTCGGGTGCAGATAGCATCCAACATCGGGCTCGACAGTGAACGACCACAGGGCATTGCTGCAATTGGGAGCGCAATAGTCCGGGTTATCACATGCCGTGAGTTCGAGCCAGACAGTATCGCCGGGCGGGAAAACCAATCCCGCAGCCTCGGTGAGGAAATACAGATTACCGACCATATTATCGCTGCTGCTCCAGTCGAGTGCGGCATCGCTGACATTATAATTCATGCCGTTCACTTTCAGGTTCGTTAATGCCGGGGCCACACCTGCGAGATTATCCGAAATCTCGATATGGATATCCGGTGCGGTGGAACGCACCATCAAGCCATCATCGGGGAACATTAGCAACAACTCCGGTGATTCGAGGTCAACCTGGAATGAGTATGATAATGGGTCACGCATCGGGTTGCCGAGTTCATCCAGAACATTCGACAAACCAACGGTTACTGTCTGTTCATTCGAGAAAAATCCAGCGGGTGGTGTGAATATAAGTTCTTCGGCAATAGCATCGTATGAAAGATATGTATGAGTGCAATTGTATGCGATTCCCGCAACATACAGTGTAATACTCGACTCTTCGATACCATCGGGATCCCAGAGATGAATAGTAATTATCTGGTCATCGCAAGCGGTAATTGTGTTCGGGAGCGGGAGCACCGGTTCAGCTTGCGGACCTTCCAGCACAGGAATAGCCCATTCATCATAACCCGGCGTCGGGTCGTCTTCATTACAGAAATCATAATCGCCGTCGTAAGCATAAATCCTTACTGTAACAGTTGTTGTATCCGAATATGGACCGATATATCCATCTGTATAGTATCGGCAACAAGTTGTTTCAAGAAGGGTATCGGTTATGCAAGTATCTAGCCTTAATTGGATAGTATCGCAGGAAATTTCGACCTCACCATCGGTATCATAGAGCAGATACGGCTCGAATCCGGGGATATCGAGAACACTCGAGCTGTCGCAAATCTCGACAGATACACCGAATGCTACCCGCGTTGAGACATAATCGGGGGTGAAATTCCCGAACACCGGCGGGAGCGTATCGTCGTCGGGTATATAGAACCACCAGTCGTAAAAGCTCTCATTCGGGTTGCAGTAATCCGGGATGTTATCCTGCGCCTCAATAGTAACACGGATCGTCTCCATCTCGGGGAAATAGATACCCGCTACAAGCTGGCTATCCTCGCACCATGAATAATCTATGCCAAGCGCCGCTTCATCGGTAAGGTCGGGAGCGACTGTCAATGTCATTCCATCGAATTCGACTCCGTCATCGAAATAATTAAGCGACACCGTTCCAGATGCGCCAAATATTCCATCTAACAGAATAACAAAGCTATCGGGATTAACACCGAGTATAGAATCCCAGACCGAGATACCAATCTGTGCCTGCCAGTTATAAACATCTCCGATTGGATACTCATTGCCGAATAGCGGCGGGTCGAAATCGAGTGTGAATATCCATGAAACAGGCGCGCCCTCAAGTGAGTTGCCGAGCATATCATCGGCAGAAATTAGCGATACGGTAACAACTCCGCTGCTGGGCCAATAAGAATCGCCGGGGTCGAAAGTCAGTGTTGTGCCAACATAAGTCAGTGTATCGCCATCGACAATGTAAGATATACCATCGACCTCGAGCACAATTGTCGAGGAGTTGACTCCTTCGGGATCCGTGATGGTCATAATAATTTGCTGGTCTATACATGTTGAAACAGACGAATCGAACGGTTCGACGATAGCTGCAATCGGTCCACCGGATGCAATCGTGAATGTCCAGCAGAATGTATCCTCATTAGCGGCACAGTAATCAGGCGTATCCCCGGCACCCGCACAGATAGTGATTATATCGCCGCCAGACCAAACATAGCCCGCTCCCGGAGTATCGAACTGAATTGTGTCATCGACAAGAGAAACAAATGGTGATGCAATATCGTAGTAATCGCCGTTTATTTCAATCCATATTGTCGATGGGTCGAGTCCGGAAAGGTCATCTGCAACCCGAACACCGATAACCGGTGAAAGTTCAAAAGCTATACTTGCATCGAGCGGATACTCATCAAAGAAATATGGCGGGTCGAAATCGAGAATGAATGAATAATGGAGCGGCATTTCGAGTTCATTACCGGCTAGGTCGTCGGCGGCAATCAGGTCAACCGTAACCAAGCCGGAACCCGTCGTCCATGTCCCGCCGGTGGGTGTGAATATGAGTAGCGATTCCGCTGCATCGAATTCAAGTTCGATATCCGTACTAGTGAATGCAACACCATTAACCTCGAGAACAATAGTAGATTCATCGACTCCATTTGTATCGATTAGGCTGATAATAATTTGCTGGTCTATACACGCCGAGTATTCATCCGGCAGCGGTTCGACAGGTGTTGCAATCGGTCCACCGCGAGCGATATAGAACTCGATACAAATTGTCGTATCATTCGGGCAGAAATCTCCACAGATATCATCCGGCAAGTCCTGTCCGGACTGGCATAGATTCACAGTATCGCCACCTTCGAAAGTTAAACTCACGCTATCGGAATCGAAAAATAGCGTATCATCCGACCACCACACAGCTGTGGAACTCAAAGGATAATCCGTCCCGTTAACATTAACCGAGAAAGAACTAAAATCGATATCCGCACAGCCCGGGTCGAACCAGAGCATCCACATAAATGGCGATGTATCATCGATAACAGAACCCTCAAGCGGATTTGTTTCGCTAACTTCCGGTGGTGCATAATCCGTTGTGAATGAGAAAATCACAGGTACAGAAAGCTCATTGCCGAGCATATCATTCGCAGCGATTAACTCGACCGTATTAGTTGAACCGTCCGGGAAGAAACCGGTGCCGCCATCGAAAGTCAAAGTAGACTCAACCCATGTCATTTCAGCATCGCTTATATCATACTCGACACCATCGACATCGAGAATGATTGTCGAGCCGACCACGCCGTTAGTATCCTCGATTAAAATCTGGAATGGCTGCGGGTCACAACCGGTGCAGGCATCGATTATATCTGGACAGACAAGCGATGCAACCGGTCCGCCAGCCTCGACAGTGAAACACCACAAGCTATCGAGGACATTCGGCGGGCAATAATCGGGCGAATCGATAGCGTTAAGCGAAACACATATCTCATCGCCGCCCGATGGCGATAAACCCGCTGCACAGACATCTATTGTAACCGTTGAGCCGACAAAATTCACGCCGGTCGAAGGAATTGGCGCGATAACAAGAGCGATAGGTCCGGTGCCATCATCGATAGAAATTTTTGTCGAATCGGCATTTAGCCCCGAACCGAAATCCTCGATATCGAATGTAATTATCGGGCATGTGGTTCCCACAAATGAACCCGGCACCGGTGTTATGCTCGATACAACCGGAGGTGCAAGGTCGATAAAGAAAGTCCATACTCGCGGGGCATCCTCGAGAGTATTACCATATATATCCTCCGCTGTAATAAGCGAACAGACGACGGTCTCGCCATCGAGCCAGAGGATAGTTGGAGTGAATACAAGCGAATCTGATAAAGCAAAGAATTCAAGTTCACCATCGGATGTGGTGAAATGCGTTCCATTCACGGAGAGTAAAATTGTGCTTTCGACCACACCATCGAGGTCGGCAAGACGAATGATAATGCTCTGGTCATCACACGCTGAATATGCGCCTTCGAATGGTTCGAGCAGGTCTGCACGGGGTCCGCCGAGCGGTATCGAAAATGTCCAACAAGTATCCAGAATATTGGGTGGACACAAATCCGGTGTATCGGATGCTGTAACACAGAATTCAATTTCGTCTCCGCCAGCCAGGATTATTCCCATCGTTGCAAAATCGGCATTCCAGAATCCCCCGCTTGTGTCGAATCCGGCATCGCTTATGTCAAAGCAAACAGGCGCACCACCGGAGATTGAAATGCAAATCTCGACAGAGCTTTCATTTACGCCGGCAAGAACATCATCGAGTGTGAATGTAATCACAGGCTCGGTTGTGGCAATTTCGGCACCATCACCGGGCCATGCCCCCGGTGGAACATACGGCGGAGAAAGGTCGATTATATACGACCATGAATAACTTCCACCAATGGGATTGCCGACATTATCCTCGGCGGAAACAATTATTACTTCGACTACTTCGCCATCGGCAAAATCTGTCGATGGGTCGAAACAAACCTGACTGTCGGCAAAAGATAATTCAGTATCGGAGATATCATAATTAGTTCCATTCACCGACACAACAATTGTGGATGGATTAACGTCATGAGAAACTTCGGTGTCTGCGAGAGCGAAGCAGAATCCCTGGTCGCTGCAAGCTGAAATAAGCCCATCGAGTGGTGTCATAGTCGCCGGATCGATGAAATCCCATGCGACCGGACCCACAAGGTCAACCTCGAAAGACCAGCAAAATTCCATACTGTTGGGTGCGCAATATGAGGCATCGACAAGGTCGTATGAGGAAATACAAATCTCAACGGTATCGTTGTGACTGAATGTGCCATCGTAACCGATATTCCAATAATTGATGTCTTCGAAAGTCGAGTCATAAATTGTATATGTTACCGGAGTGCCATCGACTGTCAATGCAATCGAAGATGTATCGACACCTGCGATAGAATCGGCAATAATGACATAAATTCCCGGAACAGCCACAGCAACCGTATCGCCATCTGGGGGATAGAAATCAAATACGACCGGGGGTGTCAGGTCAACGACAAACCAGCCTTCGAGTGGATTTGCAAGTGAATCGCCGAGCCAGTCATCGGCAGCTATCAACGACCATTCGACCGTATCGCCATCAGACCAGTTGGGGAAAGGAATAAAGTACAATGTATCCGGGAGCCAGAAAACACGTGGGTCAGTTACACCCATAGTATCACCTTCGACGGCAAGAGTGATGGTCGATGAATCGACACCTAATTCCGAGAGTATTTCAAAAACTATCTGCTGAGCTTCACATGACAGAATTACACCAATTTCCGGAGTAATCAAAGTTGCTACCGGCGCATCCGAAACTATACTGAATATCCAGCATGTATCGAGGATATTGGGTGGGCAATAGTCGGGATTATCGGTCGCAAAAACACAGACTTCAATCTCCTCCCCCGGTGAGAAAACAATACCGAGGTCTGGCAGCGAAATCGAGAAATCCGGGTCAGCCCATGTGGTGGCAAAATCACCGATATAGAATGAATCCGTGCCGGAGAAATGGCTTACAGTAACCAACAGATTCGACTCGAGTAAGCCGGAAAGCGAATCTGACACCGATATTGATATTATCGGTGAAACCTCCGCAATTACCTCTCCGGATGCAGGCACAAATCCCGAAGCAACCGGTGGTGTAAGGTCAACTCTAAACCATGAACAGAACGCATCCACCGTTATCCCGAATGTATTCGCTGCTGAATCGAGGCAAAACCAGACAGAATCGCCATCCAGCCAAAGCGGGTCGGGAACGAAGTAAAGGGTATCATTAACATACGAAAGATGCAAATCTGTAGTGTCGTATTCATCTCCTAATACACTCAATCTGATTGAATTCCCCTCGATTCCCGCCGGGTCATAGATGTAGATGATAATATTCTGGTCTTCACAGGCAGACCATGCACCCTCAAAAGGCTCGATTAGAACAGCCATTGGAAAACCACAATCCTGTGTCGAGAAAACCCATATTTCCGAAGTATCTTCGCCACAAATATTTTCAACAATAACAAACCATGTGTGTGTTTCACCACATGAAACCATGTAATGATATGTAGTATCGGATAGTCCTGAAGCTTCGAGCATGCCATCGATATAAAGTGAATATGTGAACGGCTCATCACCGCTTTCGGGGGATGACCAGACAAGTTCGAGGTCGCCGGGATATATGCCTGCGGAATCATCCGGCGGATAGATGAGATGTATTCCTTCAGGTGATGTTTGAGTGGTAAATAACCATGTCTCGCTTGTATCATCACCACAGGAATTAGTTGCTACAACAAACCATTCCAGCGTGTCATCACACTCGACAGTAATAGTAAAATTAGTTCCTGAAAGTCCGGTTGCAACAGCGCTGCCATCCACATATACATCGTATTCAAATGGTTCGCTGCCGGATGTAGGTGGATTCCAGATAAGAACTACATCCCCCGCGGGAACACCATCGGTGCTATCCGCAGGCGACTGAAGTGTAATCCCATCCGGTGATGTCTGAGTTGAGAATGACCATGTATCGCTTGTATCCGGTCCGCATATATTTGAAACCACAACGAACCATTCGAGTGTGTCATCGCATCCAACAACAATCGTGTAACTGAGCCCGGTCAATCCTGTTGCGACAGTACTGCCATCGACATAGACATCATAAGTGAATGGACCGAATCCTTCTGTTGGTGTATTCCATGTAAGGTCAACATTGCCTGCAGGAATATCGCTTGTGCCATCGAGAGGAGAGACAAGAGTAATTCCATCCGGCGCGGTTTGAGTATAGAAAATCCATGTATCGCTTGTGTCCGGTCCGCATATATTTGAAACCACAACGAACCATTCGATTGTGTCGTCACATCCAACCACAATCGTGTAACTGAGTCCGGTCAATCCTGTTGCAACAGGACTGCCATCGACATAGACATCATAAGTAAATGGACCGAATCCTTCTGTTGGCGCATTCCATGTGAGGTCCACATTGCCGGCAAGGACATCTTCGGTGCCATCAGGCGGAGAAACAAGAGTTATACCGTTCGGTGATGTTTGAGTATAGAAAGTCCATGTATCGCTTGTATCGGAGCCGCAAATATTTGTAGCCACAACGAACCACTCGAGTGTGTCATCACAACCAACCACAATTGTATATATTGTCGATGAAAGACCGGTTGCTACCGGTACTCCATCGACATAGACATCATACTCGAACGGTTCACTACCCGATGTCGGGGGATTCCATGTCAAATCGACATCGCCGGCAAGAACATCTTCCGTGCCATCCGGCGGTGAAACAAGCGTTATGCCTTCAGGACCGGTCTCACTATAGAAAGTCCATGTATCGCTTGTATCGGAGCCGCAAATGTTTGTAGCCACAACGAACCACTCGAGTGTGTCATCACAACCAACCACAATTGTATAAATTGTCGATGATAGACCGGTTGCTACTGGCACTTCATCGACATAGACATCATACTCGAACGGTTCACTACCCGATGTCGGGGGATTCCATGTCAAATCGACATCGCCGGCAAGAACATCTTCCGTGCCATCCGGCGGTGAAACAAGCGTTATGCCTTCAGG
>Ga0272442_10004214_pt1 | contig 19803 bp, 25 predicted proteins | sample SSMForm2O_FD_200262 | JGI IMG/M metagenome (GOLD analysis project Ga0272442, IMG submission 200262) | Marine sediment archaeal communities from Little Sippewissett salt marsh, Falmouth, MA, United States - SSM-Form-2O | ecosystem: Environmental > Aquatic > Marine > Wetlands > Sediment ... | reverse complement strand
TTGGAACCGCACAAGCTGGACAGCTACAACGATTGGGAATCGCCGGACGAAATCGAGATGGCCGCCCATCAGTACCTTCTTCGCTCCCTCTTCCTGAAGGAGGCCCCGATCGGAGCGGAGCATGCACGGGAGATCGCAGCCGCCCCGGTTGAGAGCTACATCGCCCCGGTCAACTTCTGGTTCGAGGGAACCCCGCACGATGACGAGCACAAGGTCAAGAAGGGGTCGTGGGTGCTTGTCGCAAAGGTGTTCGACGATGAGGAGTGGGAGCGGGTCGAGCGCAACGAGTACACCGGATGGAGTATCCAGGGAACGGCGTACCGAAGACGAGGGGATGCGTTGGGGCAGGAATGACGAGGAAACGCCGAGACGATCCAGACCATATCCGCCCGAAGGCAGCCGCGACGCTGCTCGGCTGCGGGCTTCAAACCGTGTACAACCTCATCCACGCTGGGGAGCTGAGAGGGTACCAGGTCGGAGGAAGATACTGGATCGAGAAAGCGAGTTGCGTCGAGTACAGGGAGCGGCATTCATTCGGGAATGGACGCGGGCCAGAGGGGGCGGCCTAGTGTCAAGGTCTTGACATCTGGTAAGGAAGACGCTATACTTCAAGTATCGAAAGAGGGAGGTAGGAAAAATGGAAGAGAACATCAGGACAGCGACGGACGCGGAACTGACAGAACGCTACTGCATGGCTGAAGAGGGGAGCGAGGAAGAGCGCGCGTTGCTCGCGGAGATCAAGCGGCGTGAGGCAAAGAGCTTGAGGAATCAAGCGAGCTTCGTGGATCACGAAGCAGAGAAAGCAGACTTGGAGTGGAACAGACGGTACGGCAACTCAGCGAAGATGGCGACACGGCAACGACAACAGGCCGCGCGCTGGGGGAGGTAGGGAGGATGAAAGAGCGATACGAGGTTCCGACGTACCGCATCCCCGAACTGGAGGAGCGGATCAAGAAGCTGAACCGGAAGGCCGCCAAGCTCGACTGCGAGCCGATCACCATCACCATCACTGACGAGCGCGTGATGAATCAGCGAACGATCGAATACCACGAAAAAGGCGCGCCGTTCGACACCGACACGGTGGATCACTTCGCTGTCGAGTGCGCAGTCGTTGTGCTCGAAGGCGAGACACCGATGCTGAACGGATGGCTCGTGATGAGCGCGATCGAATACATCGACTCGAAACCCGTCTTCCACAAGATCGAGGAAGACGAGCTGCCCGCACGGATGCGAACGCAGGGCGCGATCTGCGAGCACTGCGGAACGAACCGCCGACGCCGATACCTCTACGCATTGAAAAACGCGGAGACAGATGAGTGGATGCAAGTGGGATCGACGTGCCTGAGAGACTTCACCGGAGCGAACGACCCCCACGCAGTTACGTCCTATCTGGCGTATTTGCATGAGTTCGTTCTCCTCTGCCAGTTCGACGACCCGATTCCGGACGGCGAGCGGTGGATCAACATCGAGCATTTCTTGACGTACGCCTGCGCGGCAGTCCGAGAGGACAACGGCTTCATCGGGCGACGGCGGGCACGCGAGACGAACGGATACGCGACGGCAGATCGGGCGTGGGACACGATCAACGGCCAGCTCAACACAGATACCACGCGGCCCCTTCGAGTCGAGACGACCGAGGAAGACGAAGAGAAGGCAATCGCTGCCCTTGAGTGGGCGCGCGCTCTCTCGAAGCGCGATGACCTGAACGACTTCGAGCACAATCTGTTGACCCTCGCGGAGGCCGGGTTGACGGACTTCCATAACGCCGGGATCGCAGCGGCGATGGTCTTTGCGTATGACCGAGAGAAGACGAACGAATCCGAGGCGACGCCCGGACACATCGGCACGGTCGGCGAGCGTGGCGAGTTCGAGCTGACCGTTCAACACGTCATCCCTAACGTGGGGTTCTACGACGCGACACTGTTCAAGCTCGCAGACGCGGCCGGACATCAGGCAGTGTGGTTCAGCTCAAACGGAACCCGGATGGAGGCAGGACGGACCTACATCGTGAAGGCGACAGTGAAGGCGCACGGCAACTACAAGGGGACAGATCAGACGACCCTCAGTCGGTGCAAGGTCGTCTCCGCAGCCGAGCAGTGGGAGGATGCAAAGGCGGTGGCGGCGTGAACGCGATCGAGCTTGTGGACAACGGGCGGGGACGATTCGAGACGCACCTAGAGCGGATCGCCTCGCTCGTTCGGGGAGAGAAGCCCGCGACGCTTTCCGAGATTGAGGAAGCGGTGATAGAGGCGACCGAGAGCGCGGAACGACACATGGAGGCAATGGCTCTCTTCCGCGCGTGCAAGACCCATTCTCTCTACGACCTCTACCCACGCGAGCACATCTTGGCGATAGCGGAGTTCATCAAGGAACGGTTCCCAGAGGCGCGGATCTTGGAAGTCTGTGCCGGAGACGGGCGGTTGACACGATTCCTTGAGTGGGCAGGGATCGAGATGCTTCCGCCGACAGACGTGAAGGACGAATGGAAATGCGAGTGTGATATAAACGGAAGGCACTATGGCAAAAATGTCGAGAGGCGGGAAGCGGTTGTTGCGGCGATCGAAGCAAAGCCCGACCTCGTTGTCTGCTCATGGCCGCCGTACGATTCAGACGTCGTGGAGAGACTGCTGGCTGTCAAGTTCCCAGTGCTCTACATCGGGGAGGGAGAGTACGGTTGCTGTGGGGGCGAAGAGCAATGGAACTACGTCCACGAAGACATCGGATGCACGCCGTATCAGATATGCAGGACGGACGTGTACTACGGGGAGGGCTTCTACTTCCCGTGGGCGCGATACCACTCACGGACGTTCCTTTTCACCCCAAAAAGGAGGGAGGCAGAATGACCGGATATGTAGCGAACCCGAAGAGAGGGTGCGGATACTTGAAGCCCGGAGCGATGTACCTCCGCTCGATGACGTCACCCGATGGACTTCTCCCGCCGTTCGTTTGGTTTGCCCCGGCGATGCCATACAACGAACCGCACTTCCGAGGATACGTTGCAGTGAACGGATTGCAGTGGGAGAGCGCATTGCAGCCGAAGACCGTCTACCCGGAAGGCGTCGAGCAGATCGCGCGGGACGAAGGGTATGAGAGCTACGATCATCTCTACGCGGCGCGGTGGGAGAAGTACAGCGGAGGGCAGCCCGCCCCGGCGACGGAGCTACAGCGGCATCTTGGAAGGCTCCGCGTTTCAGCCCACGGCCTCAACGGGATCCTGTCTCCTGATCTTGGGCATCAGGAAGAGATGTGGACGCGGGATCTGCTGATGTGGGTTGGCGAAACGTATTACGAGACGCCGGAGGCGTTCGTTGCCGAGGGGTTGAAGCACGGATTCAACAAACGCATTCGAGCGAACGCATCGCCGCCTGGGATTCTGCCCGGCCGGACGAAGCTCTACCTTGCCCACATGAAAACGCTTCTGGAAGACGGGACACGCGGCCCCGGACTCTTTGGGTGCGCTTATCTGTCCGAAATCATCTACACCATGAAGCCCGGCGACACGACACCGAAGTACGTCGAGCAGTTGGACGGGGTCGAGACTGTCTACATCGGGCCACAAGGCGGAAAGTTCGGCGATGACGATGAAATCGTCGAAGACGGTGAGGAGATGATCCTCGTCTAGGGCGAAAGAAAACTCCCTGTTTGTTTGACCGAGACGGCCGTTCGCGGAGGCAACGCGGGCGGCCGATCTCTTTTGGAAATCCCATAACGTCCATCCCATCTCGTTTTCAATAGCGCCTGCTTTTCAAACCTCCTACACTGGCATCCACGATATGCCAAGTCGGGAGGGTGTTATGGCAACAGCGGAACAGGCGATGCGGCAGGACGAAAGCCTCGCCGAGTTGCTGGGCCTGACAGTCGAGAGGGTAGACCTCGTCGGCGCACCCGCAATTCGGCGGCGCTTCGTACTAACGAAAGCGCAGGAACCTGAAGAGACAGAGAAGGCCGCTTCAGACAAGCGATGGGCGAGTATCAAAGAATCAGACTACACCGTTGAGCAACTAGCGCGGGCTTGCCCGCGCTCTTGCATTCAGTGGGCACGAAAACAGGCGGAGGAAGCGGGCCGGGAATTGACAAAGGGAGACATGAATCTCCCGTACAAGGAACCGGACGGGACGCCGAACTACTGGGGGATTCGCGCCGCGATATCGCGGCTACCAGTCACGGATTTGCCAGCGGCAGTCAAGGCAGACGCCGAGAAAGAGCTTCGCACTGCTTTCGAGCGAGCGAAGTCGGACCTCGGAAAGGAGGAATCTGAGATGCCGAAGATTGCTGTAGAGGATCTGCGCGACGTTGCTTCGCGCATCGCGAAAGAGGATGACGAAGCGGCACTCGCCGCGTTGCGCAAGGAAGCAAGCGACGTGATCGAGAAGCTGCGCGCCGGGTTGGATTCTGGAGAGATTGAGGCCGAAACGGTCGAGGCCGCGATTGCAGAGCTTGAGAAAGCCCTGGATGAGGACAACGTTTCCAAGGAAGCGTTGAAGGCCAAGATCGAAGAGCTTCGCAAGGAACTTCCGAGCGGAGATCCGGCCGAAGAGGAAGAGGCAGACGGGGAAGCCTCTGAGGGGCCGGGAGACGGCCCTGAAGAGGGAGAGGAAAGCGAAGCGGAGGAAGAGCCGGAGGAAGAGCCGGAAGGCGAGGAATCCGCCCCTGAGACGACCTCAGAGGCGGAAGCTGCGCCGGAGGGAACCCCCGCGGAACCCGCTACCGAGACTGCCGCCCCTGAAGGGGAAGCAGACCCGGCCCCCGAAGCCGAAGTCGAGGAAGACAGCGAACCCGCCGACCCCGTTGAGGAGCAAGTCGAGTTCGCTGAGGAATTGTCCGAGGAAGAGCAGAGCACACTGCTTCGGGCGCTTCAAGCAATCGCGCCGTTCAAGTCCAAGCTCGGCAGCGCCTTCGATTCACTCGCTGGCGTTGTCGGGTACAAGGCGAAGTCCGCCGAGCCGGTGGACCTCTCCGAAGTGGACACCCTTCTGAAGAGCGACCTCCCCGAGCCGGTGAGGAAGGCGTTGGGCCAGTTCGTCCAAGTGTCGAAACAGGTCGAGACGCTGACCGCCGCGCTGGAGTTGGAGCAGACACAGAAGGCTGAGGCGATCGAGAAGCTGACGAAGGCCGAAGAGGCAGAGATCAAACGCGAATGCGTCGAGAAGGCGCAGCGGGTTCCTCTCCTCGGAGTTGAAAAGGATGCCCTGGCCGAACTTCTGAGGAAGGCCCGGACGATGGACTCCGCCCTTGCGGATGAGCTGTACAACATCCTCAAGGCAGCGCACGAACAGGTCAAGAAGAGCGGCCTCTTCGATGTCATCGGAACTTCGATGGCTGCGCCGGATTCCCCGCTGGGTCGAATCGAAGCGATCGCGAAGGAAAAGGTCGAAAAGAGCGAAGGGAAACTGACCATCCAGAAGGCTCGCGCCGAAGCATGGAAAGAGAACCCGGAACTCGCGACCGAGTACCAAGCGGAGCATGAAGAGCGGCAAGGACGACGGCGGTAGCCGTAAAGGGGGATGACAGATGGCTACTGAGAATCTAGGTGCACAGCAGACCTTCACTGCCGGAGAGGATCTTTCCGACCATCAGTTCGGGTGCGTGTATCTGCACACGACTGCCGGACAGGTCAAGATCGCCGGGGCCGCAGGGAACGTGATTGGCATTTTGCAGAACGCTCCCGAAAGCGGCTATCTGGCGACGATCCTCACCGCGCCGGGAGTGATCGCACGGGCGCGCGCTGGCGCTGCAATCAGCACGGTAGGCGCGGCACTGGAATCGGACGCCGATGGTGAAGTCGTGAGCTTCACGGTCGACGGTGATGGAACGACGGAGACGACCCTGGTCGGGTATGCGCTCGAAACCGCTTCGGGCGAAAACGAGATCATCAAGATCCTGACCGTGTTCGCTCCGGCGTCCAAGTAGAGGGGGGGGTGAACAACTATGGCCGGTAAGCCTACGCCACAGGATGTTCATGTCAATACTGCCCTTTCGGACGTTTCGGTTGCGTACAAGCAGTCCGCCGACACCCTCATCGCACCCCAGGTCTTCCCGGCGGTTCCCGTCGAGAAGCAGTCGGACAAGATCTTCACGCTCGACAAGAACGACTGGATGCGAGACGAGGCTGAGAAGCGGGCACCTGGAACCGAATCGAGCGGGGCTGGATTCGACATCAACAGTTCCACAACGTACTTCTGCGAGGTGCGGGCGTTCCACAAGGATCTCCCGCAGCAAGTGGTCGCGAACAGCGACCTCACCGACTTGCCTTCGCAGATGGCGGAGTGGGTGACATGGAAGCTACTCCTCAACCGGGAGCGCGACTTTATCAGCACGTACTTCGCAACGAGTGTCTGGGACACGGACTACACGGGACACGCGACCACGAACACCGGAACGAACGTGATTTACTTCTCGACCGGATCCACTTCTGATCCGATGGAGGCCGTCGATCGCGGACGCGAGCAGATCCAGTCGAACACTGGGTTCCTGCCGAACGTTCTGGTCATGGGGTCCGAGGTCTTCAACGTCCTTCGCCGACACCCGGACGTGAAGGAGACGATCAAGTACACGCAACTCGGCGTTGGAAGCGCGGAGCTTCTTGGGACGTTGTTCCAGGTGGACAAGGTTCTGATCGGAAGCTCGGCGTACGCTTCGAACAAGGAAGGCGGGACTGCTGCCTACGCGTACAACTTCGGCAAGAGCATGTTGCTGGTGTACGCGGCACCGTCGCCGGGGCTTCTCATTCCGACGGGCGGATACATCTTCGAGTGGAACGGATTCAACGGCCTCGGATACGACGTCGCGATCAGCGACATTCCGATGCCTCACTTGAAGAGCACCCGCATCGAAGGCGAGATGGCCTACGACGCAAAGGTCATGCAGACCGACATGGGCGTGTTCTACAGCGGCATCGTCGAGTAGGGCGAAAGGGGGAAAGCACTATGGGTCGTTATGTAGTGCGTATCCCGTTCGACACTCACAAGCGGGGAGACGAGATCGGTAGCGAGATCGAACAGGCTCCACGCTTTGCATCGCTGTTGGATGGCGATTTCCTTGAGAGAATCGAGGAAGACGCTGTCCCCGGCGTGTATGTTGTCGTCCAGAAGTTCCGGGGCGACGGTGAGGATTGGACGCCCGGACGTGTGCTGGATCTGCGGAACCGCCAATGGCGGAACGAGCCAGCGTTGCTTGAGACAGGGATGATCCGCCGAGCCACACGGAGCGACCTAACGCCGGACCACGAAGCGACAGGGAGGGCCGCGATTGCGATCCGCCCGGCTTCGGAGGTCCGGCATGCTCCCTCTGGGAAGACGGACACCACGGGGAGCGTTCCAGCGGACGCCTACAAGGATCCGGTTTGGCTCCGAAGGGAATACGTCGAGAACGGACGAACAACCATCGACATTGCAGAGCAATGCGGTTGCACGTCGCAGAACATCGGCTACTACCTTCGGAAACACAAGATCCCAAGACGCCCGCGCGGGACGCCGAAGACGTCCTAGTAGGAGGACAGTATGGGAATCGTCAGCAAAACCCGTGGCAAGGTTATCGTCGGCGATGGGTCGATCACGAATGCGAAGCTCTCGGATGACACGATCAAGGAAGCGAAGCTCAATGGAGCGCGGGTCGGCGGGACGGTCACCACGGCAGGCACGACAGTCAATGTCGCGCACGGCCTCGGAGACACCCCGACGATCGCTTGGTGTGTTGAGGGAGACGCATACGTCACTTCCTTCGACTCGACGAACGTCACGGTGAACAGTACGCAGAGCAGCGTCGATTTCTACGTCTACGCGCTGCTGTAGCCGGGGGAATCATGGCGACTTGGCACTACTCCGGGAACCCGTCCGCGACGCAACGCGACGCGGTACGGTGGCACCTTGGGGACGTCAACGAAGATGAAAAGCTCGTCTATGACGAGGAGATCGCGTACGCACTGTCAGCCGAGCGCGATTTGAACGGGGCAATTGCCCTATGCGCAGAGGCCATTGAGGCGATGCTACGGAGGGAAGCCGACGTAAAGGTCGGCGGCCTCTCTGTTTCTCTCAGTGACAAGGCGGATCACTTTGCGGCTCTCGCAAAGAAGTACCGCTCGCGTTCTCTCATCTACGCAACGCCATCCGTCGGCGGCATCAGCATCGACGAGAAAGACGAACAGCGAGAGGACGATGATCGGGTACGCCCGGCCTTCCGGCGCGGGATGTTCCGACCGAGTGGCGTGAATGTCGAATCTAGGCTCGCGCCCGATTGGACGGTGGGAACGTGAGATACAGTATGGCCCAGCGCGTTACCGAAGCGCATCAGCATCTTCAGAACCGTTTCGGGCAATCGATCATGTTTCATCGGGTGAAGAACCATACCCAGCATCACGAAACGGGAGAGAGCTACACCTACTGGGAAGAGCCGACCATCACCTGCACTGCGATCTATGAGGCTACAACGCGGCACGTACAGGGTACGAGTGGCGTTGTCCATCTTGGGGACAGAGCGTTCGTCTTCGCGGCGTCGGACCTAACCGAGCAGACGGGAACCGACGCCGCGGGACGGAATGATACGTGCGAGCCGAATGCGGACGATTACATCACGTACGACGGCCGCACATACAAGCTAGATCTGGGAGGCGGAACAAAGATCTCGTGGCGTGATCCAACGCAGACACTTTGGACCGTCTGGGCAAGGGAGAGAACGTAATGGCGAGGGTTGGAGGGAATGTCGTCGTCGTGTGGAAGCCGGAGGCTCTGAAGAAAAAGAGCCAGGCAACCGCCGTCGTTTTCCTTCACATGGCTCTCGCCGAACTGACAGCGGAGGCGAAACGGAGATGCCCGGTCGACACCGGACGCCTGAGATCAACCATCACATACGAGGTCGATGCGCAGCGGAGGACTGGCCGCTACGGAACGAACGTCGAATATGCGTGGTACCAGGAAGAGGGAACGAGCACCGGAATCGTCGGGAAGCATTACCTCCGAGGGGCACTGGAAGCGAAGAAAGGGAAGCTGACACAGCTATGGAAGATGTAGTTGGGTTCGTGTTCCTGAGCGAGATTGTGCATGCCGCCACGATGACGGGCGGCACGACGGAAGAGAAATACCAGGGCGTTCCGCTTCTCGTGCGGGTCGAGCTAATCGAATACGTGACGATGGAAAGCGGGATGACAAAGATTCAGTTGGGGGCTGGTATCGGGCCGGTGTCAGTCGCGGAAACGATGGTTGAAGTCGCGGAGCGAATCAACCGGGCGAAAGCAAAGAAGTAGGAGGGATCATGCCCCGAACAGTTGGCGCGGTAATCACACGCGACTTCGACGTTGCTGGCGGAGCGACGAATCAAGCCCCGACGGACGATACGGCAATCACGGTAGGCCGCGGGGCGACGATCGTAATCCAGGCGGATTCCGCAACCCGCACGGACAACGCTTCGACGAACGTTGATGTCAACGTTCACGCATCGTTGGACGGAAGTACGTTCGACACGAATCCTTGGGCTTCAATCACGGCGTTGGGGAACGACGAAATCGAGTGTCTTTCTGTTACGCCCGGAGTCGCTTCGATCAAGCTCCGGCTGGACAACAACGACGGCGCACATGACGCATACATCCGATGCAGGGTGTTGACGATCGCAGAGTAGGAGAGACGAATGGCCTCCCTAATGAACCTCGCAAAGAACGGGATCATGGCGATGATCGCCGCGGATTCCGATCTCAGCGGATCGGTTCAGGGGTGCTTCTTCATCAAGCAACCACCGCACCCGGCCAAGCCGTACATCCGAGTGGAGTGGCTCGGCGGAGGAAGATCGCATGCGTTCAAGTCGGCGTGTAGGGCAAGCAGCGGCGAGTTCATGGTCTTCTTCCACGTATTCAGCGACGGGGGGGATACGCCGGGAGCGAGCACGGAAGCGGAAACGATTGCCAGTTACATACATGCGGTATTTGACGGAGGGGAACTATCGATCAGCGGGTACAAGACGATCACGCTGGTTCGAGACACAGAAGACGACTTGGCACTGGAAGACGATACCAAACTCTGGCACCTGATTGCTCGGTACAGAGGGCGGGCGAACCCATCAGCATCTTAGGGGGTGAAACATGGCCTGCGGTAGCAGCACGAATGCGATCAGCGGAATTGACGGGTACGTGATGGCTGGGGCTTGCGGTGCGGCAGCGACGGTTGCCGAGTTGAACCACTGGACACTCACTGTCACATCGGACCCGATCGACGTTCGCGTGTTCGGAAGCTCCGGCTGGGGAGCCTACAAGAAGGGCGCGAAAGACTGGACTGCGAGCTTCGAGGGCTTCTGGTATCTGGGCGACACGAACGGCCAACTGGCGCTCCACAACGCGCTGGTCAACGGCACCACGATCGAGTGCTACTTCTACCTGGACAACGACAACTACTACTACGGCGCTGGGCTGGTTACCAGCGAAGCCGTGGATGAGGCGGTCGATGGTATCGCGACGATTTCGTTCGATATTCAGGGAGACGGCTCGATCAGCAACACGACTGGATAGAGCCGCGGATAGCGGATCGAAACAGGAATGAGAAGGGGAGGGCCATGCGAACGCTACGCGACAGCAGACACTCCCCTTCCCTTTTTTCGCACGCAGGCACATGTGGAAAGCAAGGGAGGGAAAGTACATGCGGATTCTGATCGGAGTATCGACGTATCAGGACATCGAGAACCCGAAGATGGGGAGCGAGCGACAGGCACTCGGGACGGCGAAGGCATTGGGAGAATTGGGGCACGAAGTCTACGTGACGAACATTCTCATGGACGCGCCGCGTTGGGAGAAAGGATACGACGTCATCCATCTGTTCAACGCGAGCGGGAAGAAGGGACCGTACCTCCACGTTATGGAGATGGCCCACGTTCTCGGGAAGCCGGTATTCCTGACGCCGGTTTACTGGCCGCTGGCGGAGCTGCTGTACGAGGTGAGCAAGTACCGGAACTACAGCGCAAAGGACCATGACGAGGTATTCAAGGCGTTCCGAGAGGACATCCACGGCGTGCGGGCGTGCGTGCAGCGAGCAGATTGGTTGCTGCCTAACGCGGAGCTTGAGATGGCGACTCTGCTCGGGTTGTCGGATCTCAGCATGGAGCTGGACCGCCCTCCGCTGTCGCAGACTTACACGGTCGTCCCGAATGCGGTTGATGTCCAGAACGAGATCCTGCCGACGCTCTCAGAAGATCGGCCGCTTCCGCACGAACTGAAAGCGAGGCTGTCCGACCGTTTCATTCTCTGTGTTGCCCGAGCCGAGCTGAGAAAGAACCAACATCGACTCGTGGAGGCAATGGAGACGATATGGAAGGACGACCCTTCATTGCAGCTCGTTCTGCTCGGAGCATTGAATCACGATTACGTCCGATCGATCGAGCCGAAGATCAAAGGGAAGAACATCATCATTGTGCAGCAGAGCGCCGCCCACGACGTTCTGAATCTGATGAAGCGGGCGACGTGTTCTGTCCTGCCTTCGCTCTTGGAGACGCCGGGATTGGTCAACCTCGAAGCCGCGGCACTCGGGGTCCCTGTCGTCGCGAGCAGCCGGGGAAGCGTCAAGGAATATCTGGGCGACGGCGGCCACTACTGCGACCCGCTCGACCCGGAGAGCATTGCCGACGCGATCAAGGAAGCAATCGCAGCCGGGCCGAACCTGGAACTGCAACGGCACGTACAGGAGAGCTTCAGCTACGAGCGAGTAGCAGAGCTGACGGATGCAGCGTATCGAAGGCTGCTGGATGGTGACGACGAATGAAGATCGCTATGGTTCTCTCGACAGTCGCCGCGATCATGAAGGCGCGCAGCGGGAGCGAGCGAGCCGCCGACGGATTGGCGAATGCTCTGAGCGAACTGGGGCATGAGATCTACATCACGAACCTTTTGAACCGCTCGGTACGATGGGGGGAAGACTTCGACGTCCTGCACTGCATCAACGCAGGCGGGCCGAAGGGGCCGTACTTGAACGCGATTCAGACAGCACGAAGGCAGAACATCCCAGTCGTGACGTCGCCGATCTATTGGCACATCAATCAGCAGATGGCAGAGGAAGACACGGTGCTCGATCGAACGGCCACCGGGCAGGCAGAGTGGGCCGCTGTTCTCCGAGAATGGAAAAAGCAGACGCGCCTTCTGTTCATGGAATCGGACCTCCTTCTCCCGAACGCCGAAAGAGAGATGGAGGCCGTCGTCGAGCTTCTACAGGATGACCCGGAGCTGGTTTCGGGTTACGGACAGATCCCGCCATACGCGGTGATCCCGAACGCCGTTGACATCGAAAACGAGATCCTTCCTGTCGAGAGAGGGGAAGAGAAGCTACCGAAAGAGCTAGAGCTGAAACTGGCGGAGCGGTTCATCCTCTGTGTCGGGCGGATCGAGGTTCGGAAGAATCAGAGCCGCCTCGTTGAGGCGATGAAGCGAATCTGGGAAAAAGACCCGCATTTGCAGTTGGTCCTTGTCGGGCGAGCTTCGACGCCGTACATCCAGAAGCATAGCGGCCTCTGGCAGGGATGGCCGATTCTCGTGCACGACGAGACGACACCGCGTCGCGTCCTTGAACTTATGCGTCGCTGCACTGCCTACGCGCAGCCGAGCCTGTTGGAGACACCGGGTTTGGCGACGCTCGAAGCAGCGGCGCTTGGGAAGCCAATCGTTTCAGGAACGTGCGCAACGGAGGAAGAGTACTTCGGAGAGCACGCCCACTACTGCGATCCGATGTCCGTCGATAGCATCCATCGTGCATTGCTGGATGCGATCGCTGAGGCAGAGGACAGCCCGGAAGTTCTCTCTCCGTCGATGCAGGAACGAGCGACACACATCAGACAGCGGTACAACTACAAGCGGGCCGGGGAATTGCTCGAAGAGCAGTACCGACGCGCAATCGCGACCGTTCATTCGGGAGGGGGTGAGTGACATGGCGAAGTGGGTTGACGAAGGCGAGAATTGGGTAGCCGACATTCTGTTCGGTTCAGTCTCCGTCGATACATATCTGTATCTCGGCCTCTACAAGGACACGAGCGAGCCAGCGGAAACCGATGGCCTCTCGGATCTAACCGAGGAAGACGGAAGCGGGTACGCACGAATCATGCTGACCCGCGGCACGTGGTCCGTGGCGGGAGACGACGCTTCCTACGCCGAGCAAACCTTCACGGCAAGCGCGGTATGGGGCAACGTCTACGGCTACTTCATCGGAACGTCCCCAGACGACAGCGGCAAGCTGCTGTGCGTCGAGGACTTCGACGATGGGCCGTACGATGTTGGAAATGGAGACAGCATCAAGATCACGCCGAAGATCACAGTCTCCTAGTGCGTGAAAACGGAGCGCGGTGCTAGGGCGACGCTCTGGCACCGCCCTCCACGGAGGATCATGAAGCGATACGAGTACAGCGGGGGAATGGCAGTACGGATGCTTCCCGCGGGCCGGGCAGCCCGTGAATGGTCCGTGGCTGCGAGTATCCCCCTTCGGCGAGCTTCGATTGGCTGGAAGCCCTCAGAAGCCCTGCAAGGCGTTTCGATGCCTTCCGGGGGCAAGAGGACGAAGGACGCGATCGAGCGACGGGAAGAGGGCGCTCGCTTTATCACAGCTCCTTCTGCCGTGACCGCCCGCCGGGTACACACGCATACCGGATTGGACAGAGTGACGCGGCTGTTCATACCGAAGACGGGACGTATCGCCAGGGATTGCGCCGAGCCGGGCGCGGTCCCTGCTTTTGAGAGGGGCGGGATATGAACGCCGTGAAGGCAATCAGAGAGCGAGACATGCCTGAAGAGCAGCGGGAAGCCATTCTCGCTGCACAGGAAGCCGACCGTCGCCGCCACGAGATCGACGCGCAGATCCTCGTTGCAGTCGTGACGGATCTCTTTGAGCATTGTCTCGAGTCTAGCTGCGTCTTGGGCAGACAGGAGATATAGGAAATCATGGCATACCTCAAAGCGCCGAACATGGTTGAATCCGCACTCGCATCGTCCTTTACATACGGAACGGACACGGTGATTGACCTTGATGATGTATCCGACTTCGAGACAGACGGCGGTGTCGTTCTCATCAATGACGGGACCGAATGGGTGTTGCAGATCTACAGCTCGGTTGATGCACCATCCGACGAACTTCGCTCCCTTTCCAACGCGGATTCGGTCTACAAGTCGTCCGGCGCGGATAGTCACGAGTTCGCGATCGGGACTACCGTAGAAGTAGTCGTCGCGGCAGAGTACGTCAACCAGATCATCGACGATGTCCGCAATGCGTCGGCTGGCGCCATCCTCTACGAGAGCAGCGATGAGATTGGGAGTTCGTCGAGTCTGACATTCGATGGGACGACCCTCAACGCCGATTGTGCTGCCGTGTTCAACGAAACCGGCGCAGACGTCGACTTCCGCGTGGAGGGAACCGGCCAAGCCAACGCTTTCTTTGTCCAGGGCTCAGACGGCTACGTCGGCATCGGGACGCCGAGTCCTGGCTCACTGCTTGATGTACGTGCTGCTGCTGGCTCAGCTGGGACCCTCACACTGTCCACAGACGAGCCTACCGTAGAGGCTGGCAACATTCTCGGGCGAATTGACTTCCAGGCGCCGAGTGAAATAAGTGGCGACGATGCGACAGTCGTTAGTGCATCCATCTTGGCTGAGGCGGAGGATACCTTCACATCCGGCAACAACTCGACGGGGCTGGTATTCGCGACAGCCTCCTATGGTGCAGTATCCGAGGCAATGCGTATAGACCATACCGGCAACGTCGGCATCGGGACGGCTACTCCAACGTACCCGCTGGACATCAGCGTTACGGCAAGCGTCGCTCATTTGGGACTCTTTGCGACTGGGGTTAGTCAACCAGCGACTGCTATCCGTGCAGCTAATTGTTTCGGTTCGATAGGCTACTATTCGGGCACGACCGGTGGGATTAGCGTGACTGGACTGAGCGACACAGACGCTGCAGCGTTCTATTTCCGTGGGATCATTGGCTCGAGCAATCCAACGGATACGACTCCGGCAGTTGTGTTCACTGCTGGTAAGAGTAACGGGTCAACCTCATGGACCTCCCTCGGGGATACAGAGACGGCCTTCCAGTTCATGAACTTTGGGACCGCGAAGGTCACGATTCTCGGTGGTGGCAACTTCGGCATCGGGACGACTACGCCAAACGCTGGAGCAATCCTCGATGTTACATCAACCACCAAAGGCATCTTGCTCCCGCGAATTGACGGAAGCGCCAGTTCCCCAGCGAACGGGATGATCTGGTATGACTCAACAGCCAACACATTCAAGGGGTATGAGAATGGCAGCGTCAAAACATTCTACTGCACGTAGTAGATCGCCACGACACGTAGTGTTTGAACGAGGAGGAAACATGAGAAAGATCTGTTTCGTAGGAGTACTGGCATTGATCATCGGTGGGCTCACTGCGTGTTCGTGGTTCGATCCGCAGCCAGAGAGCCACGGGAAGATCGTTGTGCGGCTGGACTCCGAGCCATCTGTTGGTCCGGCCTCCGTGCGCCCGATGGAGATCCCGGCGGATTCGGAGATCGTACACGTCAACGCATCTCACTACTCAGGGATCAGCGTCACGGGATCTGCTGAGATCCAGAGTGAGAGTACGACCATCGGAATGCAGGTGCCGACGCGCACGAACTACGCGGTTGGTGCTGTCGTCAGCTACGAGGCTTTTGGGGATCGCGTGATCGCGCTGACCGGAGGGCTTGACACACCGATCAACGTTGAGTCCGAAAAGATAGCCCAGGCAAATATCACGCTGAGTCGATGGAGTGTCGGTGATGTCGTAGCGCCGGTCGCCGCGGAATCATTTGAGGTGTTCCAGGTTACAGCGACGGTATCACACAGAGATTTGCTCTCCCAGTTCGCTGGAGATGTAGCAGAGTTGTACGCATCGTGGAGCCCGCCAAGCAAAAACTGGTATGGGACCCGAATTGGCACAGGAATGTTCATCAACGGCCGCGCCGAGATCACTGCTGTGGTTCCGCACACGGCAACAGACCGAACGCTCTACACGACTATCGTGGTCATGGCTAAGCCAGGGTGGAGCACGATCGATGGCACCCCGAGGATCTGTGTTCCGAACTTGTTCATCGGAGAGGACGCAATCGAGATCTACGTTTCTCCGGCTGGCGGAGAGTTGAGCATCATCATCGAATAGAGGGAAAGGGGCAACGACACCATGAGGAAGTTCAGGATCGACAAGGTCATCAACGACCTTCGAGGCAAGCCGCTCAATTTTGGCAAGAAACTCGACGAGGAGACGGGCGAGTTCAGCGATGGGACCAAGACAACCGGCGAGTATGCCATTGTGATCATCGAGAACGCGATGGGCCAGTCCAAGGACGGCGTAACGCGCCTTGGCATGGCCGCTCAGTCTATTCTCAAGGCGCTGGACGCCGGGAAGTCATTCGCGGCCCTCGAGAACGCCGAATACGGTGCCTTGAAGAAAGCAATCACCGACATCTCGGACAAGCTCCGCAATCAGGTTCCGATCACCCTCGCATACAACGAGGTCTTCGACGAGAGCGACCGGCTCTACGAGAGGAAGGAAGAGCCGGAGAACGTTACACCTAAGGAGTGATCCTTGTTCGGCCAGTCGAGGTTCGGCAGTGTGCGGTGGGGATGGCTAGGCAATGTTAGGCCCACTGTCCCGACTTCCCTTCAATGTGAGGGCGAAACGAACCCTACCGGGGTGACGGATACTACACCGGAGTTCAGCGCCGTTTACAACGACCCCGACACCGGCGACACGGCGACGCACTACGAGGTCGAAGTGAACACTGCACCCGGCTTCGATGGCGACGTGATGTGGGATTCAGGATGGATTGACATCACGGACGTTGACGAGGGGGAGCGGTGCTCTACGGTTAGCTATGACGGGGATGCACTCTCAGAGGGAACGACGTATTACTGGCGTTGCCGGTTCCAAGATGCATGCGCTGAGACAGGTGCATGGAGCGACACGGCGAACTTCACGATGGCTACATCGTGGGAGTATTCTGGCGGCATTTCCGTCGTCCTGACCCCCGCAGCCACATTCACACGAATCCACGTCTACGCTGCCTCTGTAACGTTGAGCCTTACCCCGGCGGCGGCGGCCACTCGGTCGTGGGTATACGCTGCCGCGGGCGTGCTCGCGTTGCTCCCGAACAGCACATGCGATCGAGATTGGGTCTACGCCGGGACACAAGTGATTGCCCTTTCGTTGACCTCGACGTACAGCAAGGCGGAACAGACGTTCAGCTACGAGGGCAGCGCAACGATCACGCTGGTCGCAGCGGCGACAACGAGCAAGATCGAACAGCAGATCAGTTACGAGGGAGCGATCACCCTTGTTCTTTCCCCCGCAGGAACGTACACGCGGATCTGGGTCTACGCCGGAGACAGTTCTATCACGCTGACAACGGCGGCCGAATACACGCGCAGTTGGGTGTACACGGGGAGCGGAACGATCGCCCTGACTGCGGGGGCGGCATACAGCAAGGTCGAACAGGGATTCAGCTATGAGGGCGCGGTTGTTGTCTCGCTCACCCCCGCGGCGACAACGAGCAAAGTCGAGCAGAGTTTCAGCTACACGGGCACGACTACAATCGCGCTGACCACCGGAAGCTCCTACCTGAGAATCTGGGCATACACGGGCGCGGCAACGATTGCCCTTGCCCCCGCGGCGGCTGTGACGTATCAGCACGCCGTTGAGGGCACAGTTTCCGTAGCCCTCACCCCGAACAGCGCATACACGAGAGAGTGGGCCTACGAGGGCGCTCAGACGATCTCAGTCGCTCCAACAGCGACGACGACCAAAGCAGAGGGCGTCGTTGGCTCCGTGTCGTTCTCCCTTGCGATTTCGGCAACGGTCACGAGGGAATGGGCCTACGCCGGGGCGGTTTCATTCACGCTGACACCCACGGCAACGGGAACTGAAACGCAAGTCGTCGTTGGAGCGATCACGCTCGCGCTTCTCCCTGCGGCGACAGTGACGAGAGAATGGGCCTATGCCGGAAGCGTCGCAATCGAGCTGACGCCGAACGCGACACCGCTTCGAATATGGAGCTACGCCGGGGCTACGGCGATTGTTCTCGCACCGCAAGCGGACTACGCGCGGACGTGGGCCTACGCCGGAAGCCTGTCGGTCGTTCTGACCCCCGCGGCGACGGTGACGAGAGGTTGGGCCTACAGCGGGGCGATCACGCTTTCGATTTCGCCAGCCAGCGCGACCGAAAAGGTCGAGCAAGCCTTCACGTACAACGGCGCGGTTCCTCTGACCCTTGTTCTTTCCAGCAGAATCACCCGGACGTGGAGCTACAGCGGGGCAGCCCCGTTGGCACTTCTGCCAGCGAGCACAACGGCAAAGGTCGAGCAGGCATTCACGTACAGCGGCGCGGTGGCCGTTGCTCTTCTCCCTGGATCAACGATCACACGGGAATGGGTCTACAGCGGGACAGCCACCATCAGCCTGACGCCGAACAGCGAACCCGATTTCGTTCAGGCCCTCGTTGGAGCGGTTACGATCACGCTGACGCCTGCTTCGACGTACACCCGAGCGTGGGCATACGCCGGAACGGCTACGATCACCATCACCCCGAATGCGGCGTCGAGCGAGACACAGAAGGTCGTCGGGGCGGTTTCGATCACGCTGATGCCGGGGGCAACCTATACCCGAGTCTGGGCCTACAGCGCGTCGCAGACGATCAGCCTCACCCCCGGAGCGACATACACCCGAGTCTGGACCTACGATGCTGCGGCAACGATCACCATCACCCCGAACGCGACGACGGCGAAAGCGGAGCAAGCATTCACGTACAGCGGGGCAGCAACGATCACGCTCATCCCCGCAGCTTCTTTCACGAGAGCATGGGCGCATTCTGGGGCCATCGGCGTTTCACTGCTGCCGAACGGGGCAACCGAGAAAGTCGAACAAGGGTTCACCTACAGCGGGACAGTTGACCTCGTTCTGATTCCTGCGGCAATCGCAACGCGGCATTGGGCGTACGCCGGGAGCATTGCGCTTGAAGTCATCCCTTCTTCGACCTACATGCAGGAAGGGGTCTACGCATACTCCGGCGCGGTGACGGTTTCCCTTACGCCGAATGCCGCTGCCGGGCGCGCCTACTTCTACAACGGAAGCGCAACGATCACGTTGACGCTGACAGCGGACTGCGCCCGGATCTGGACTTACGCGGGGTCTTCTCAGTTCGCGCTTACGCCCGGAGCAGGGCAGACGTACGAATGGGCCTACACCGCGACCGTTACAATCAGTCTCACTCCGTCGAGCGAGCGAACCCGGATATGGGGCTACCTCGCCGCGAATGCCTTCTCTCTGCTCCCGACAGGGACATACGATCATTGTGAGATCTTGGAGTACGCTGGCTCGGCCGCCTTCGCCCTTACCCCGCAGGCAGCTTCGGCTTTGACAACGACATGGACCGTCGCGGGGAGACAGACGATCGCGCTCGTGCCGGACGCGACAGCACACGCGGAATGGACAGCGACCGGGGCCGCAGGAATCACCCTTACGCCGGATGCGAGCTACCGGAAGACGGAACAGGAGTTCTCTCAGGTAGGATCGGTCGCGCTGTCTCTGTCCTGTAGCGGAGGGGGATACGTTTACAACTGGCAAGTCGAGCTGTACGGAGACGCCGCGACGGACCATTCGCTGGTCGGTGACGCCGCGACGGACCATTCGCTGGTCGGTGACGCCGCAAAAGATTACGCTCTCATAGGAGACGGGAGGCGATAGAAATGGCAGACACGCTACCAACCACGCTGACGGTTTGGCAAGGGCGGTATCAGGAAATCGACGGAATCGCACAGGATGACGACGACATCGCACTCGGTATCGA
>Ga0272442_10004213_pt1 | contig 19803 bp, 8 predicted proteins | sample SSMForm2O_FD_200262 | JGI IMG/M metagenome (GOLD analysis project Ga0272442, IMG submission 200262) | Marine sediment archaeal communities from Little Sippewissett salt marsh, Falmouth, MA, United States - SSM-Form-2O | ecosystem: Environmental > Aquatic > Marine > Wetlands > Sediment ... | reverse complement strand
ACCCCAACAGCGTGGACACCGACGGCGACCTGATCCAGGACGGCACCGAGCTGGGCCTGGCCGCAGCGCAAGGCAGCGACACTGACGGCGGCGTGTTCGTGGCCGACGCGGACGGCGGCGTGAGCACCACGAATCCCGTGGACACGGACACCGACGACGGCAGCGAGAACGACGGCTCCGAGGACGCGGACCGCGACGGCGTGGTGGGCGTGGGCGAGCGCGATCCCAACGTACCCTGGGACGATCTGGGTGGCGACTGGGACTCTGACGGCGTGAACAACGAGACCGAGCTGACCAACGGCACCGATCCCGACGACAGCGACACGGACAACGACGGCCGGACCGACGGCCAGGAGCAGATCGACGGCACCGATCCGCTGGACGCGGACGGCGACGACGACGGGCTGTCCGACGGGGCCGAGGCCGCGGCCGGCACCGCGCCCGACAACTGGGATACGGACGGTGACGGGCTGTCCGACGGCCTGGAGAGCGGCGTGGACACGGCGGTCGGCGGTGGCACCAGCGACGGTACGGGCGTGGCCTTTGTGGGCACGGACACGGGCTCCGCGAACTGGCAGCCCGACACCGACACCGGCACCACGACCAACCCCCAGAGCAACGACAGCGATGGTGACGGCCTGCTCGATGGCGTCGAGGATGCCAACGCCAATGGCGCCGCGGATAACACCATCGGTGGCACGGGCACGGATGGCTCGGGAGAGACCGACGCCGCGGCCGCAGACAGCGACAGCGACGGCCTCGATGACGGGGACGAGATCAACGCGACCGGGCCGCTGGCCGGCATCGGTGCGACCGACCCGCTGGACACCGACACCGACGACGGCGGCATCGCGGACGGCGTGGAGGTGCTGGTCGACAGCACCGACCCGAACAACGGCGCGGACGACCTGACCGGCATCGACTCGGACTCTGACGGCCTGACCGATGCCCAAGAGAACCTCCTGGGCACCGATCCCAATGACGCGGATACGGACAACGATGGTCTCAACGACGGCCCGGAGCAGGCGGCCGGCACCAGCCCGCTGGACGCCGACGGCGATGACGACGGCCTGTCCGACGGCGCCGAGCAGGTGGCCGGCACGGACCCGGCGAACTGGGACAGCGACGGTGACGGCCTGTCCGATGGCCTGGAGCTGGGCGTGGACACAGCGACGGCCGATGGCACCAGCGATGGGACGGGCGTGGCCTTCACCGGCACCGACACCGGGCAGCCGAGCTGGCATCCCGATGCCGACACCGCCAGCACCACGGATCCGCTGGACGACGACAGCGACGACGACGGCCTGCTGGACAGCACCGAGGATGCGGACGGCGACGGCGCGGTGACCAACACCATCGGCGGGTTCGGTAGCAGCGGCAGCGGCGAGACCGATCCTGACGACGCGGACACGGATGGCGATGGTCTGCAGGATGGAACCGAACTGGGTCTCGTCGCGGCCGAGGGCGGTGACACTGACGGCGGCGTGTTCCGCCCCGACGCGGACGGCGGCGCAGAGACCACCAGCGCACTGGACACCGACACCGACGACGGCGGCGAGTTTGATGGTGTGGAGGACACCAACGCCAACGGCCAGTACGAACCGGGCGCCGGCGAGCGCGACCCGAATGTTGCCAGCGACGACGCGGGGTACGACTTCGACGGCGACGGAGTGGACAACGAGGTGGAGGTGGCCATCGGTACCGACCCGGAGGACGCGGACACGGACAACGACGGAAGGACCGACGGCCAGGAGCAGACCGACGGCACCGACGCGCTGGACGCGGACGGCGACGACGATGGGCTGTCTGACGGTGCCGAGGCCGGCCTAGGTACTGACCCGGCGAACTGGGACAGCGACAGCGACGGGCTCTCCGACGGCCTGGAATCAGGCGTGGACACGGCGATCGTTGACGGCACCAGTGACGGCACGGGCGTGAACTTCACGGGCACGGACACGGGCCAGCCGAGCTGGCAGCCGGACAGCGAAACGGCCTCCACCACGGATCCACAGGACGATGACTCGGACAACGACGGTCTGCTCGACGGCGCCGAGGATGCGAACAGCGACGGTGCCGCGGTCAACACCATCGGCGGCACCGGCACGTCCGGCTCGGGTGAGACCGATCCCAACGCCGGCGATACGGACTCTGACGGCCTGAACGACGGCGACGAGGTGAACGCGACCGGGCCGCTGACCGGCATCGGCGCCACCGACCCGCTGGACACGGACACCGACGACGGCGGAGTGGCGGACGGCATCGAGGTGCAGCTCGACGGCACCGATCCGAACAACGGAGCCGACGATCTGACCGGTGTGGACTCGGACGGCGACGGCCTGACCGACACCCAGGAGAACACCCTGGGCACGGATCCCGGCGACGCGGACACGGACGACGACGGCATCGATGACGGCCCGGAGGTCGTCGCCGGCCGCGATCCGCTGGACGCCGACGGCGACGACGACGGCCTGTCCGACGGGGATGAGCTGGCTGCCGGTACGGACCCGGACAGCTGGGACTCGGACTCCGACGGTCTGTCCGACGGGCTCGAGTCGGGCGTGGACACCGCGGTGCCGGGCGGCACGTCGGACGGCAGCGGCGTGGCGTACAGCGGCACGGACACGGGCCAGCCGAGCTGGCAGCCGGACAGCGATACCGGGACGACCACCAACCCCCGGGGCGCGGACAGCGACAACGATGGGCTGTCCGACGGCGCCGAGGACAGCAACAGCGACGGCGCGGTGAGCAACACCATCGGCGGCACCGGCAGCAGCGGCTCGGGAGAGACCGATCCCAACGCCAGCGACACGGACAACGACGGGCTGACCGACGGCGACGAGGCCAACGCGACCGGTCCGCTGACCGGCATCGGCGCGACCGATCCGCTGGACACCGACACCGACGACGGCGGCGTGGACGACGGCCGGGAGGTGCTGACCGACGGCACCGATCCCAACAACGGCGCCGACGATCAGGTCGGCACGGACACGGATGGGGACGGGCTCGACGACGACACCGAGGCGCTGCTGGGCACGGATCCGAACGACGCGGACACGGACGACGACGGGCTGGACGACGGCGTGGAGCAGGCGGGCGCGACGAGCCCGCTGGACGCGGACACGGATGACGACGGGCTCTCCGACGGCGCCGAGCAGGCCGGTGTCACCGATCCCGCGAGCTGGGACTCGGACTCGGACGGGCTGTCCGACGGGCTGGAGACGGGCGTGGACGTTGCGATTGCCGGCGGCACCAGCGATGGGACCGGCGTGGGGTACTCGGGCACGGACACGGCATCGCCGAACTGGCAGCCCGACAGCGATCCTGCGAGCACGACTGATCCGCAGGACGCGGACAGCGACGACGACGGCCTTGAGGACGGCACCGAGGACGCGGACGCGGACGGCGCGGTGAGCAACACGATCGGCGGCACCGGCAGTGGCGGCTCGGGCGAGACCGACCCGAACGCAGACGACACGGACGGCGACGGGCTGGTCGACGGCGACGAGACCAACGGCACCGGACCGCTGACCGGCATCGGCACCACGGATCCCTTGGACAGTGACACCGACGACGGCGGCGTGGACGACGGCACCGAGGTGCTGACCGATGGCACCGATCCCAACGACGGCTCGGATGACATAGTTCCCACCGACTCGGACGGCGACGGGCTGCTCGACGCGCTGGAGACGACGCTGGGCACGGATCCCTTCGACACGGACAGCGACGACGACGGCATCGACGACTTCGTCGAGACCGACGGCGGCACGGCCGTCAACACGGACGGCGAGGACGAGATCGATGCCCTGGACGACGACAGCGACGGCGACGGCCTGACCGACCGGGAGGAAGGCGTCAAGGACAGCGACGGCGACGGCACCGGCGACTGGCGCGACACAGACGATGACGAGGACGGGCTGCCCACGGCGGACGAGATCGCAGATGGCGAGCAGTTCGGGCACGACGTGGATCGTGACGGAATACCGAACTGGCTCGACGGGGACTCGGATGGCGACGCCAAGACCGACGCGGAGGAGGGTGCCGGGGACGCGGATTCCGATGGGATCCCGAACTACCTCGACGCGGACGACGCCAGCGGCCCGGGCTCGGACACGGACGGCGACGGCCTGACCGACGCCGAGGAGCGGACGCTGGGCACCAACCCGCTCGATCCGGATTCGGATTCTGACGGCTTGGGCGATGCCGAGGAGGTGGGTCCGGACGTCGGCGATCCGGCGGACCGCGACGGCGACGAGATGATCGACGCCCTGGATGATGACGATGACGGCGACGGCATCCCCACGGCGGCCGAGATCGAAGACGGAGTCGAGCACGGCTCGGACCCGGACGGCGACGATACCCCGAACTGGTACGACGACGATTCGGACGGAGATGGGCTGTTCGACATCGAGGAAGGCGCGGGCGACGCGGACGACGACGGCGTGCCCAACTACCTCGATCTGGACTCCGACGGTGACGGCAAGGCGGACGCCGACGAGGGCGGCTGGGATTCGGATGGCGACGGTATCCCGGATTTCCTCGACCCGAACGACTCGGACGGCCCGGATCACGACGCGGACGGTGACGGCCTGACCAACGGTGAGGAGTCGGCGATCGGTACGGATCCGTACGACACGGACACCGATGACGACGGCATCGATGATGGTACCGAGGTCGGTGGTGATCCCGCGGATCCGGTGGACCGCGACGGCGACGATGTCATCGACGCACTCGACACGGATGACGACGGCGACGGCATCTCCACGGCCGACGAGATCGCCGACGGCGGTGAGCACGGAGACAATCCGGACGGCGACGCCGACGACAACTGGTACGATCGGGAGTCCGACGGCGACGGTATTCCCGACGCGGAGGAGGGTCGGGGCGACGTGGACGCGGACGGCGTTCCCAACTACCTCGATCTGGACTCCGACGGCGACGGCAAGACCGACGCCGACGAGGGAGCCGGCGACGAGGACGGTGACGGCATCGCCAACTATATCGATCCCGACGATGCGGACGGACCCGACTCCGATGCCGACGGCGACGGCCTCGCCAATCTCGTCGAGACGATCATCGGCACCGATCCGTACGATGCGGACAGCGATGGTGACGGCCTCGACGACGGCGACGAGGTCGGCGGCGATCTGCACAACCCGCGCAACACCGACGGCGACGACGCTATCGACGCGCTGGACACCGACGACGATGGTGACGGCCGGTCCACGATGGATGAGCTTGCAGACGGCGCCGAGCACGGCGACGACATCGACGATGACGGTGATCCGAACTGGCGTGACACCGACTCGGACGGCGACAGCATCGACGACGCGGCCGAGGGCGCCGGAGATCCGGACGCCGACGGCGTGCCGAGCTACCTCGATCCCGACTCGGATGCCGACGGCATCGACGATGTGGTAGAGGGCGCCGGCGATGCCGATGGCGACGGCACACCGAACTACCTCGATCTCGACTCGGACGGCGACACCAAGACGGACGAGATCGAGGGGACCGGCGACGTGGACGGCGACGGCGTGCCCAACTATCTCGATCCCGATGACAGCGACGGTCCGGACATGGACTCGGATGGAGATGGACTGACCAACGGAGAGGAGGCCGAGGTCGGGACGGACCCGTACGACGCGGATAGCGACGACGACGGTCTCGACGACGGAATCGAGGTCGGTGACGATCTCCGGGATCCACCGGATCGCGACGGCAACGGCTGGATCGATGCGCTGGATCCCGACGACGACGGCGACGACATCCCGACCGCGACCGAGATCGCAGACGGCGCCGAGCACGGCGACGACGTGGACAACGACCAGGATCCGAACTGGCACGACACCGACTCGGACAACGACGGCGACCCGGACTGGCATGAGGGCCGGGACGATCGCGACGGCGACGGCATCCCGGACTACCTCGACCCCTTCGACGAGCCGGACGACGACCGAGACGATGACGGGATCAGCAACCACGACGAGGAGACGCTGGGAACCGATCCGGACGATCCGGACACCGACGGCGACGGCATCCCCGACGGAGACGAGGTCGGCGACGATCTTTCAAATCCGGTGGATACCGACGACGACGGGATCATCGACGCGCTGGATCCGGACGACGACGGAGATGGCATCGACACAGCGGAAGAGTGGGCCGACGGCGTGGCGCATGGCATCGATCCAGACCGCGACGGCGTGCCCAACTGGTACGACGACGACTCGGACGGTGACGGCGTTTCCGACGCGGACGAGGGGGCCGGCGACGGTGACGGCGACGGCGTGCCCAGCTACCTCGACGGCCGCGGGGATGTGGGCACGGGCCGGTTGATGGGTCTGGGAGGCGGCTGCACCGCCGTCGGCGGAGGGGCCGGCGTGGGTCTGCTGCTGCTGGGGCTGTTGCTGCTGCCGCTGCGGAGGTTGGTTCAGCGTCGCGTGTCTCGGCCGCTAGTCGTCCTGTGCTTGCTGGCGGCGGGACTGGGTGCAGCACCCGAGGTAGCGGCGGCCGGGTTCAAGATCCAGCGCTTCGAGCCGAGCTGGGGACGCCTCGACTTCATCGACGCCTTGGGCGCCCGGGTGCCGGACGGGCTCGACTGGCAGGTCGGTCTGATGCTCAACTACGGGCACCGTCCGGTGGCCGTGGTCAGCGAAGACAGGAAGGTGATCGATGATATCGTCGGCGGCCAGCTCAACGCGGATCTGGGCGGCTCGCTCTCGCTGTACCGCTGGTTCGAGTTTCAGGCGAACCTGCCTGTCGGTCTGTACCAGCACGGCGATGGGATGCCGGGCCTGGATGCTCCCAGCACCACGGCCCTGGGTGACCTGCGCGTCGACACCAAGCTCAACCTGCTCGATGCGGCGTGGGGTATCCTGAGCCTGGCGGTGGCCCCGAGCCTGCGGTTCCCTACCGCGACGGATGAGATCTCGGGCATCGAAGGTCTGAGCTTCACCCCACACGTCGTGGCCGAGTTCGACTACGGGATCCTCCGCATCGGTGTCGATCTGGACTACACGGTCCAGGAGCGGCACCCGATCAACAACGTGACCGGTGACGATTCGATAGGCTATGCCGTGGCGCTCGCGATCGAGGTGCTGGAGAACGAACTGGATCTCCTCGGGGAGCTCCAGGGCGGCACCGATGCGGTCTACCCGTTCCAGCGCGAGTCGACCAACTACCTCGAGGGGCTGGTCGGTTTTCGCTACCAGGTCCAGCAGGGTGTTCGGCTGACCGGCGGCGGCGGCGGCGGGATCCAGCCCGGCGTGGGCGTGCCGCAGTTCCGCGTGTTCTTCGGCGTGGCCTATGCGCCGCCGATCGAGGCTACACCCGCGCCGGAGCCCGAACCGGAACCGATCGACTCGGACGGCGACGGCCTGCTCGACCCGGACGACGAGTGCCCGCAGAAGCCCGAGGACGAGGACGGATTCGAGGACGAGGACGGATGCCCCGACGAGGACAACGACGGAGACGGTCGGCTCGACCTGGATGACGACTGCCCTGACGTGGCCGAGGACAAGGACGGCTTCGAGGACGAAGACGGCTGCCCGGATCCGGACAACGACGGCGACGGCTTCCCGGACGTGGAGGACAAGTGTCCGGACAAGCCCGAGTCGAGAAACGACATCGACGACGATGACGGCTGTCCCGAGGGCGACCAGGACGAGGACGGTATCCTCGACGCGATCGACAAGTGTCCGGCGGATGCCGAGGACAAGGACGGCTTCGAGGACGAAGACGGCTGCCCGGATCGAGATAACGACAAGGACGGCTTCAACGACGACAACGACACCTGCCCCAACGAGCCCGAGGACGAGGATGGCCACGATGACCTGGACGGCTGTCCGGATCCGGATAACGACGGCGACGGTGTGATGGACAAGGACGACAGGTGCCCGGAGCAGCCCGAGGACCCGGACGGCTTCGAGGACGAGGACGGCTGTCCGGACCCGGATAACGACCATGACGGCGTGCTCGACGTTGCCGACCTCTGCCCGACCGAGAAGGAGGTGATCAACGGGGTCGACGACGAGGACGGCTGCCCGGACGAGGGCCAGACCCTGGTGGTGGTGACCAAGAAGCGCATCGAGATCAAGGAGAAGGTGTACTTCAAGTCGGGCAGCGCTCGTATCGTACGCAAGTCGTTCAACCTGCTCAACCAGGTGGCGTTGGTGCTCAAGGCCAATCCGCAGCTAAGGGTCGTGGAGATCCAGGGACACACCGACGATCGCGGAAACGACAGGAGGAACAAGAAGCTCTCCGAGCGGCGGGCCCGGGCAGTGCGAGAATACCTGATCCGGAAGGGCCTGATCGCGGATCGGCTGATCGCGGAGGGCTACGGCGAGGAGCAGCCGATCGACTCCAACAAGACCAAGCTCGGCAGGGCCAACAACCGCCGCGTGGAGTTCGTGATCCTGCAGCAGGACTGATTGCAGTAGGGGCAGTAAGGTGCGACGCACCTTCTTCAGTTACTCGGCTGCTCTGCCTTCCAGCTCGTAGCGCGTCAGCTCCTTGGCCAGCACCCGGGCCCGCTCGGCGCCGCCATTGTCCAGCTTCAGCCTCCGCACGGCCTTGCCCGAGGGCTTCGTCTCCAGATCCAGCAGCAGGATACCCCTGGCGCGCAGCGCCTGAGTCACGTTCTGGAACAGGCTCTTGGACAGCACCTCGGACCGGCGCAGGCGGCCCTCGAGGAAGGCCCGGCGCACCGTGGCCTGGAGCCGCTTGGGCACCTCCCGCTCGTCGAGCGCCTCGGCCGGTAGCTCGGCCGCCGCCTGGAGCGCCGCGCGGTAGCCCTCGATGAAGTTGGCCAGCAAATTCGCGTTGAAATGCAGACGCTCGACGCCGGACTCGACGACGATCAGGCCGTCCGCGGTCTCCTCGAGCAATCCCTCCTCGATCAGCGCCTCGACGCCGCCGAAGAAGTGCAGCTCGAAGTCCTCCCGCGGCGGATAGATGAAATCCTCGCGCAGCACGCCGGAGAGCCAGCGCACGCGCTTGCGCACCTCGCCGCGCGAGATCGGCGTCGGGCCGGCCAGCACCGAGAGCGCGACCATCGAGCGCGGCACGAGCCAGATCAGGGCGTTGTTCTTGTAGTAGTCGAGCTGGATCCGTCGGCGATCGTCGATCGTGACCAGGGCCTCGTCTCCCTGCTGCTGCAGGCCGACCAGTCCCTTGCCCAGGAAGCGGTTGCGGACGTCGATGAAGGCGGCCACCGGGTTTTGCAGCCGCGGCGCCAGCGGCATGCCGGACTTGGACAGTGCGGCGGCGAGGTACTCCACGTCCCCGACCACTTCGGCCTGGGTCATCGCCGTGCCGCCGTGCGTGAGCAGCGAGGTGGCGACCAGGGCCGAGGGCGTGGCCGCCGTCTCCAGGTTGATCTGGTGCAGCACCCTGTGAGCCAGGCTCTCGAGGCTCTTGCGGTCCAGCGGATCCCGTCCGGCCGCGGCGCAGTCGCGCCAGTACGTGGATAGCTTGATCGGCTCGGCGAAGCGAATGAAGACCTTGCCGAACTCCTTGGCCAGCACCTTGGTCGACTTGGCGAAGCCGGTGAGATCCTCCTTGGTCTTCTCTCCGCCGAGCAGCTCGCTGGTGTAGGCCGTGTCCTCGGCCACGTCCTCGTAGGACAGCGAGATCGGCACGATCGCCACCTCCCGTCCCTTGAGCTCGCCAAAGGCCTCGACGAGCATCGTGAGGATACCGAGCTTGGGCGACAGCAGCTTGCCGGTGCGGCTGCGCGTGCCCTCGACGAAGAACTCGATGCTGAAGCCCTCGCGGAACAGCTGCTTGATGTAGCCGCGGAACACCATCGCGTACAGCGGGTCGCCGCGGAAGGTCCGCCGCAGGAAGAAGGCCCCGGCCCGGCGAAACATGAAGCCCAGCGGCCAGAAGCTCAAGTTCACGCCCGCCGCGATGTGCGGCGGGATCATGTCCCGGTGGAACATGATGTACGAGATCAGCAGATAGTCCAGGTGGCTCTTATGGCAGGGCATCAGGATCAACGGTGTGGTGCGGGCCAGCTCCCTGACCCGCTGGACCTGCTCGTCGTCCAGCACGAAGCCGTCGTGGCCGCCGTACATCCGCTTCCAGGCCAGGTGGTACAGCACGAAGCTCATGAAGCGGATCATGCTCACGTGGAAATCGGCCGCGATCTCGTCGAGCAGCTTGCGCGCCCGCTTGCGGAGCGCGTCGACTGTCTTGCCCTCCTGCTCCGCGATCTTGGCCACCCGGTCCCGGAAGTCGCGGCCCGCCAGGATCGAGTCGTTCATCCGGCTCTGCGGCTTCACCGCGGGGCCGAGCACGACCCTGCGCTCGGCGGCGAGGCTGCCCAGCACCTTGCGCCGGACCCGGCGGGCGATCTCCTCGTCGGACAGGCCTGCCGACGTGCTCAGCTCCTCCTTGAGGTCCACGATCTCGCCGAGCACGGCTCTCGCCTGCGTCGGCCTCCACCAGAAGCGCATCAGCTGCCGCCATCGTGACAGCCGCGGCCGGTGACCGAACAGGCGGTCCATCCTCCCGCCGCGCAGCCGGTACGGCTCCTTCTCCAGCAGCATCTGCGGCACGATCAGGATCGGGCGCGTCAGCTCGCGCTGGCGGCGAACGAGCTCGGTCACGTAGTCCAGCGAGTCCAAGCGCTTCTTGTGTTTTCCCGGCGGGTTCTTGAGGAACAGCAGCAGCGAGTAGCCCGCGGTCACCAGCCCGCCGCAGCGGGCCACCATGCCGCCGCGCTGGCGACGGATCAGGCCGCCCAGCAGCCGCCCCAGCGGCATCCACAGCACGGGGTGGATGCGGTTGACGAAGCGGGCGAGCGGCAGGCCGAGCTTGCCGTAGAGCCAGTTGAAGAACAGGAAGTCCAGGGTCGAGGCGTGGCGCATGGCATAGACCACGGTGCCGCGCTCCGAGGCATCGCGGATCTGCTCCACGGCTCGATCGTCAATCATCACGCGGGCGAAGCGTGGAGCCACGAGGAGGCGGAAGAAGGTGCCGTGGGCGCCGTACATCGCCGAGCTGGGAACCAGATGCCGCTCGCGCTTGCTGTAGACCTCGGCCACGAGCTCGACCCCCGTACTCGCTTTTTGAGGCGGGATTATACGCCCGTCCCGTCCGATCGCAAGCTCCCATCGTGCTCGTGATCGTGAACGGTTCCGCGCAGCAGGGTCACGATGCAGCGGGCGACCTGACAGGCCTGTCGCGGTTCGCGGATCCGCGCATATTGGGCAGTTCACGTAATCTCCAATGAATGCAGAGGTTTGACCATGACGCACCGCGCTGGTATCGTTCTTGCTAGATCTATCGGGCAGGAGGATATGGAAGGTAGCGATGTTACGAAGAATACCCTATCTGGCCCTGATCAGTGCCCTGGCGATTGCCCCGGCCTGCCTGCCCCTGGAGGAGTCCGGTGCCTTTCACGGCGCCACGTACTCGGCCTACACCTGGGTCGGCCCGGACGTGCTGGCGCTGCGCACGTCCTTCACCTACGACAGCGAGTGCGGTCCCCGCTTCGGCGAGCGCCACGAGGTGGCGCTGATCGATCAGAGCGGCTCCGAGTCCGTGCTGTTCGAGGTGAGCCGCAACGCCGCTTCCGGCCGCTACATCGACGCCTCGGGCGACGGCTCGCTGATCGTGATCCGCGACGGCGGGTACCTCCGCGTGGTCGACAGCCGCGGAGTCGATGTCCGCCGCTTCGACAGCGGCGCGTACTCGGCCGTGCGCATCTCGGACGACGGCCGTCACGCCGCGCTGGTCGCGCGTGGTGACGGCGCCGGCGCCTCGACCTTGCAGCGGGTCGTTCTGCCGGACGGCGAGCCCACGATGGTGACGGCCAACGGTTTGCACCCCGCCTTCTCTCCGGACGCGATGCTGATCGCGTACTGGAAGGACGTGGTCGGCGGCCTGCACGTGTCCGACCTGGACGGCGGCGACGAGTTCCTGGTGACCCGGGGCGGGGAGACCGGTGAGGGCGACAGCCCGCACGGTCCCTTTGTCTGGGCCGCGGACGGTGGAACGATTTTCTACCGAGAGGACGGGGCGCTGTTCCAGGTCAAGGTCAGGCCCGAGGGCGAGAACTCCCGGGTCTGGACCTTCCTCAACGAGCCGGGCAGTGCCGAGGTTTCCCCGGACGGAGAGCGTGTGCTCCTGGACGACGACTTCGGCGGCTTCCGCGTGCTCGACCTCGAGGACGGCAGCGAGATCCTGCACAAGGGCGACTATCTCTGCGGTTGATCGCCCGCCGCCGAGTCCCGCACCCTCTCGAACTGAGCCAGCGCACCCTCGCCGGGCTCGGTCAGCAGGCTGACGAGCACGGTGGCCAGCAGCGAGACCGCAAAGGCCGGCGCCAGCTCGTAGATCAGGCCCTTTAGCTCCGGCACCCAGCGCCAGACCACGGCCACCACGGCACCCGAGAGCATCCCGGCCAGCGCGCCCCAGCGCGTGGTGCGGCGCCACCACAGGGAGAGCACCAGCGGCGGGCCAAAGGCCGCGCCCAGCCCGGCCCAGGCGAAGAGCACCAGCCAGTACACGAAGTCCTCCGCGGTCAGCGCCAGCAGGAAGGCCACGCCGCAGATCACCACCGTGCCCAGGCGGCTGACCAGCAGCAGGTCGCGCTGCTCGGCGCCCGGCCGCAGGAGCTGCCGGTACACGTCCTCGGCCAGGGCGCTGGTGGCGACCAGGATCTGCGAATCGGCCGTGCTCATCATCGCGGCGATCGCCGCGCTGATCATCACCCCGGCGAGCCACGGGGGCATCACCGCGGTGGCCAGCAGGGGCATCACGTCCTCCTGGTCCGTGATCTCGCCCGCGCCGAACTTGGCCATCGCTGTCACGCCGACGAGGATCGCGCCCCAGAAGGCGATCGCGGTCCACACGCCCGCGATCAGCGTGCCCTGGCGCAGGTCCGAGGTCTTGTGGATGGCCATGAAACGGGTGAGCAGGTGCGGCTGGCCCACGTAGCCCCAGCCTACGGCCAGGGCGCCGATCAGACCCAGGGCGAAGCTCAATCCCTCCTCGCCCTTGGTCACCGTGAGCAGGGCCGGATCCGCTGCGGCGATGATCTCGCCCACGCCCTCGAAGCCGCCCAGCTCGATCAGGGCCGCGGCCGGCAGCACGCCCAGGGTGAACACCATCAGCAGGCCCTGGATCAGATCGGTCACGGCGACCGCGGTGAACCCTCCCATCATCGTGTAGAACAGGACGATCGCCACGCCGATGACCAGCCCCCAGGCGGTCGGGATCTCGAACACGGCCTTGAGCACCTTGCCCGCCGCCAGGATCTGGGCCGAGACGTAGAAGGTGAAGAAGAAGATGATGATCAGAGTGGCCACGATTCGCAGCGCGCGGGTCCGATCCTGCAGCCGCGCCTCGAAGAAGTCGGGCAGGGTCAGCGCGCCGGTCGCGCCGGTGTACGCGCGCAGCCGGGTGGAGACGACCATCCACGAGAGCAGGATCCCGGTGCCGCAGCCCAGCGCGGTCCACACCGTGTGGAAGCCCGTGGCATAGGCCAGGCCGGGCAGGCCGATCAGCAGCCAGGCGCTCTCGCCGCTGGCCCGCTCGCTCAAGGCCACGACCCAGGGACCGAGCTTGCGCCCGCCGAGGAAGAAGTCGTCCATGTTCTGGTTGCGGCGGTAGGCCCAGACGCCCACCGCCAGCACCACGACGAGGTACACGATGAAGCCGATCAGCACCGGGCTCATCGCGGATCTCCCGGGCGGCTGAGGACGAAGAAGGTCACGGCGCCGACCACGAGGATCAGCGGCGGTACGAAGAACCAGAGCAGGGTGGTCGTGGGCATGGAGGAGATACTAGCCCGTCGGCACCTGTGTTGCAACGGCTACGCGGGGTCTCTCCGGCGGGATAGCAGGAGCAAGATCAGCACCAGCAGCAGCATCGCCCCTACCGCGGCCGCGATCTTCCACTTGGGCATGGCCTGTCGCGCGATCCGTTGCTCCTCGGTCTCCACCGCGACCTCGGCCGTGATCGTGCTCCTCGCGCCGCAGTCATCGAAGACGGTGAGCGTGACCGGGTGGCGCCCCGGCGTGTCGAAACGGGCCGTGATCCGCTCGCCCAGCTCGCGGCGTCCGTTTACCTCCCACAGGAATCGGAACAGGGGCTCACCCTCGGGATCCCGGCTGTCGCTCGCGGACAGCGTGGCCGCCGCGCCGGCCAGCACCGGACCCGCGGGCAGGGTGAGGATGCTGGCCGCGGGCGGGCGATTGCCCGTTGCCTCCTGCCACCCGATGTCGAGGGACTGCAGCGCCTCCCGCGGCGGCGGGAAGCTCTCGAAGCCCTTGCCGGTGCCCGGCACCTGCACGCCGACGTGGGCCACGAATCGTCCCTCGGCTAGGGTCAGATCCTCGAGGGGCAAGGTCTGCTCGGTCTCCCCGTTCCGGGCGCTGAAGCGAAAGCCCGCCGGCCGGTCGGGGAGCACGAAGCGCAGCCGCCCCTGAAGCGGCAGGGGCAGGACGCTGGTCACCCGGCGATCCGGCGGCCCGTCATCCCGCGGCAGCTCCTCGACCCAGAAGTTGCCGGCCGGCACCGAGCCCCAGCCCGCCTCGGCGCTGTAGTCCATGCGCTCGATCTTGCCCGCCGCGCCGTCGACGATGCGGTAGCCGCGGTACGCATCGTCGCCGTACACGCTGGCGCCGCCGGTGGTGGTCTGCACCAGATGCAGATCGCCCTCGGCGACCAGGCCCGCGGTGCCGGGGATGCGTCCGCCCGCACGCACGAAGTGGTGCAGGTCGTGGTGCGCGTGACCGAAGAAGATGTGGGCCGGTCCGGCCGCGAGCGCCGCGAGCAGACGCGTGCCCGAGTTGTCCTGCTCGGTCTCCACGCCAACGCGGTCCGCCGGGTCGGATTCCCAGTTGCCGTCGTCGAAGTTCCAGACCTCGAAGTCGCCCAGGCCGAAGGGGTTGGTCGGGAAGAGCTGATTCGCCTCGTACTGGTCGGCGCCGGTGCGCAGGTTGCCGCGGGGATCGTGGTGGCCGAACAGCACCGGCAACTCGCCGGCGGCGCGCGCCGCCTCGAGCTGTCCGCGAACCCAATCGATCACCGGGGTGTCGAGGAAGCCGCCGTAGTTGTCCACCAGCGGAGCTCCGGCGCGATCGAAGATCGCCTTGCGCTCCTGCTGGTCCCAGTCGGTGACCTTCTCCACCAGCTCGAGCACCGCGCGGATCCAGTCCAGCGAGAGGGCCACCGACGCCCGGCGGGTCGTGGAGCCGCCGTACGTGTTGATGCCGATCAACCGCATCCCGGCGACCCGCACGGCATAGCGCTCCGGGCCGAAGAAGCGCCGCCACAGCTCGAGTCCGTCGTGCTCGAGGTCGCCCTCGACAAAGCCGTGGAGGCGCTTGAGCAGGCACGACAGCACGTTGAAGATGCCCTCCAGGTCCGGGTCGTCGAGCAGCCGGCGCCCGCAGAACAGCACCTCGGCCGTGGCGGCCAGCCAGTTGGGCGACAGGCCCAGCCGGTGGGCGGCATAGCCGTCGTGGTTGCCGGGCACCGCGAGCAGGCCCAGGCGGGCGGTGCTCCAGAAGTCGTGAGCCTCGGGGTACTCCACGGTGTAGTCCATGCCGAAGATCAGGTCGCCGGGATAGAGCACGAACAGCGGATCGAGGAACTCGAGCTCGCCGCGCACTTGGTTCGCCAGGCGGCGTGCCGTGTCCTCACCCTCGGCCGGGAACAGCCCCGGGTGGCGGTTGCCCCCGTCCATCCGGCCGGTTGGATCCGAGATCTGCTGGTCGGACAGCACCACGAAGCGGAAGGGCTCGCCTCCGGAGACCCGGTGCACCCGCACCGACGACGGCTGCCGGTCCTCGAAACAGGTCGGGTGCTCGAGGACCAGGTCGTACAGATCCGCGGCGATGTCCACCGGCACGCCGAGCTCGAGCCGGGTGATTCCACCGGCTGCGGGATCGGTCGTGGACGACAGGACCTCGAGCGGGATGCCGAGCGCCGGCGTGATGCCGACCGGCTCCAGGCGAGCCCTCGGTGCGCGCACGGCCTCCGACCGGGCCGCCGGGTCAGCGGCCGGCTCGGGACAGTCGGCGTGCACCAGGGCGACAAAGCTCTCCCCGGCGTGAACCAGCGCGGTCAACCCCAGCGTGGGGTACACGATCCGGGTGATCCGCGGCTCGACGCGGATCGCTCCCGGCAGCCGCGGACCGCCGGAGTATGCCGGGTCGGGCAGGTCTATCAGGGAGCCGGCCTGGGCGCCGCCCGGCGCGGCGGCCAGCGTGAGCGCCACGAGCAGCGGTGGAATCCCGTGGAAGACAGACATGCTTGGCTCCATAGCACAGGGAGTCCCTGTGGACAATCGGACCGGCCCTTCAAAAAAGTTCCTTGAAAGACGGCCCCGAGTTTTCTATGCTATCGCTAGCGTCGAAACGGGGAATCATCCACGGATCTTTACGGAGGGACAGGATGATCTGTAGCAAGTGTGGAGCGGAGATCCGAGACGATGCCAAGATCTGTGTGAAATGCGGCACACCGGTCGGTGGCGGCGAGGCACCCGACAAGCAACACAGCCATTACGAGCAGGCCAAGGAGGAGAAGTTCGGAGACCTCCAGAAGCAGGCTCCCAAGACCAAGGCCAAGGACGTCGTGCTCCTCGGTGTCCTGGTCGTGCTGGTGCTGGTCGGCGTGGCCATTTTGGTCTGGCGCTTCACCCGGGAGGAGGAGAAGCCGCCACCCCCGCCGCCCAAGCCAGAGGTCGAGCGTCCCAAGCCCACGATCGACCAGGGCAAGCTGGCCGAGTTCATGACGGCCAAGAAGCCCGAGGCCGTGGCGTGCTATGCTGAGGCGTTGAAGAAGGACGCCACCCTGGCCGGCACTGTCGAGATCAAGCTCAAGGTCAACATCGACGGCAAGGTGCACGAGCCGGAGCTGGCCCGGAACCTGGAGCAGGCGCCCGACGTGGGCACCTGTGTGCTGGAGAAGCTCAAGACCTGGGAGTTTCCCAAGGCGCAGAACGGAATGGTGCCGCTGTTGCAGAGCTTCACCTTCACGCCCGAGGACGTGAAGCCGGACGAGCCCGAGAAGAAAGGGAAGAAGGGCAAGAAGGGCAAGAAGAAGGGCAAGAAGAAAAAGAAGAAGAAGAAATAGCCTCTTCGTCTGTTCTTCTTCGACCGCCATGTCTCCCCGAACTGCTCGATGAGTGACTCGCCTTCCGGTAAGGGTCCGGTAGACCGCCGCGGTTTCTTCGGGCTGATGGCCGGGCGCTCCCGCGCCGGGCCTCCGCCGGGACAGCACGAGCAGCCCGATCGTCCCACGGTCCGCGTGGTCTGCGGCGGCTGGATCGAGGTGCGCGAGGAGGAGCTGATCGGATCCGGCGGCCTGGGCGAGCTGGTCGCCGAATACGGCCGCAGCGATCTGGGGCTGGCCCTGCTGGTGGCCGGACCGCGGGCGCGGGCCGGAGCGCCCCTGGCCGCGGCCGGCGTGAGCGCGGTGCTGGTTCCCGGGCCGCTGCCCGGTGGCGCTGCAGCCGATCTGGAGCGAGCCAGCCTCACCGTGCTCACGCCCGCCTCGTACGACACCCGCGATCTCGGCGACGTGAAGGTGGCGCTCGTGGCGGGCGAGGTCCGCGAGCCCGAGGTGCTGGACCAGGCGGTGCGCGCGGCGGCAGCCTCTGCCGACGCGGTGATCGCCGCGCTGCCGCGCACGGCCTGGCGCGACGGCCCCGGCAAGGTCGATCGCCGCGCTGCCGAGGCTGCCGCGGCTGCCGGAGCGGCAGCCGTGCTGGTGGGGCCGGGCGCTGCCTGGGCCGGCCTGGAGCGTCAGGGCAGCTGCCTGGTCAGCTACGGCCTCGGCGCGCTGGTGCCGCCGCCCGGCGTGCCGCCGCAGCCCGGTCCCTCGAGCCTGCTGGCGGTGACCCTCGACCGCGACGGGCTGCACAGCTTCGACACCGTGCCGGTCCGTCCGGCAGCGCCGGGCCAGTCGCCCGTGCTGCTCGTCGATCAGGAGGCGGATGAGGTCCGGCGCGAGCTGGCAAGGCTCTCGCGAGCCGCGCACGGGCGGCGCTCCGCGCTCTGAAGGTTTCAGCGGCTTCTTGACACGGGATGCCGGATTCGGGTAGGGTCCGCCGCCTGTGCTGGAGCTGGTGCAGAGGAGAGAGACGATGGCCAACGGAAACGGCAAGGAACGGCGGATCACCAACCTGCGGGCCCGCAGGAAGCAACGCAAGGCCGGCGCGGCGCGCAAGAAGAAGCTTGGCCGCAAGAGCACGGCCAGCTACGCCGAGATGTTCGGCGAGACCAAGGCCGAGTTCGACGCCAAGGCCGCCGGAGGCAAGGGCTAGAGAGCAGCCTCTAGCCGGGCCGCAGCAGCAGCCCGGAATCCAGCCTAGGTCCAATGCCATTCACTTAAGGCCTTTCTGTTTTTTCTTCGGTCGTTTCCGTTTGTAGTTGCTCATCTTGATCTTCACTGCGCGTGGGTAGTGCCGCTCGGAGCGTCGTGGCGGCAGGATGTATCGCTTCAGGTCAGCGCGCAGGTTCTTCAGATGTCGCGGGACGGCACCAGGCGTAGCGATGGCGCACCAGAGCCATTCATCCCGGATCATGTTCATCGCCACAGTGAAGCTGATCCGTGTCGGTGGCACTTTGGCTTCCTCGGCCACGCGCTCCATCTCGAGCCGGACAAGGTTGAAGGCGAGCAGGATACCCCAAACCTCCTGACGGACACCTTCGGGCTTCTTACTGCGGATGCACTCCTGTCGCTCGAGCATGTCTGTCTTGATCTCGTCGTAGCCGAGCTCGATTTCCCAGCGCTCGTGGTACAGCTCGCGCAGCTCGTCAGCAGGGTACTTCTTCGGGTCGAGCATTGACGTGAGCAGGAGTTGAGGACGGAATCCCTTGCGCTGGTATCGGATGGCACGGGCAGTCCACGTCTTGAGCAGAGAAGGGTCCTGCTTCCGTGCGTAGGTCGACACATTCATCTCGACGAGCTCATCGCCAGGGCCAAGCGTCTCGAGCACCCGCTTCCGGGTGTTCTTCTTGGCCCGCGTCAGCCAGTGGCGGTTCGTTCCGCCTCTGGCGAGCGGAATCAAGGTCGGCGCGTTGAAGAAGTTGCGGTCGACGATGGTCAGCGAGTCGTCGGGGATGTCGGGGAGGAGTTCCCGGGTCAGGCTCGCCTCGCTGGTCTCGTTGTAGGGCCCGAAACGAGCCGCGGTGAGGAGATGCGAACGAAGAGCCATCAGCACCATAATGCGGACCAGCGGATACCCGCTCTCGCCGCGCTTGCCCCCGGAGTGCCCTCCGAAGTGCTCTCGGTTCATCTCGGAATCGGGCACCCGCAGGCTGGAGCCGTCCAGACCGTACACCGCCAGCCCTCGCCAGCGATGAGCATCAGCACTGGCGTGCGACCACGCTTTGCCGGTGCGATTGAAAAGCCACGCCAGCGGCTCCTCGCCCAGACGGGCACGAGCCTGCGGTATCGCACTCGGCGCGACGACTGGCCCTCGCGGACCAGGCAGGCATAGGTCGAGCTTCGACACGACTTCATGGATCGAACGACCACGGAGGAAGGCCATGCCGATGACCAGCCAGATCACCTGCTGCGCAGGCAGGCGCCGTTTTCGTAGGTGGGCGGTTCCCGTCGCCGCCAAGGCTTCGTCGATCCACTCCGGATCGATGCTCTTCTGGAACGTCTCGAACTCTTCTGGATTCGGATAGCACGCAGCGGCGTTCAGGGCGTCGTCAAAGGCCATGGGATCCCCCTTCTGGGGGATACAGGATACTCGTCGAGTGCCGTGAATTAGCCGCAGAAAACGGTCGCGCGCAAATGCTGAGCAAGATCGATCACTTGCGGCCTAACTGAGCGGCATTG